>OJIO01001122.1_pt1 | contig 12840 bp, 10 predicted proteins | sample 1595621 | NCBI WGS metagenome assembly OJIO01 (sample SAMN05416776, study PRJEB24817) | seawater metagenome | isolation source: Sea water | place: Canada:Atlantic | collected 2013-07
TCTACACTATCCTCTTCGTCGGCAGCGTCAGATGTGTATAAGAGACAGCCAGAATTCCGGAATCTCGATCACACCGTTCGCGTGGGTGATTTTGGCCTGGGTGTGAGCACCTGCCAGCAATACCCGCGTGGTGGTGTTGAATTTCAGGATCGGGCCTTTGAGGGTGATTTCCAGCCCGGCGTCCTGTGTGGCATTACCCAGTAAACGGTTACCCAGCTCAAACGAGTAGCTGTCGAAGGGGCCGGAAGGCGGTACGCCAATGTCCCAATAACCGATACGAGCGGGTAAGTCCTGAATGGTGGTTTGAGTGCCTGCGGCGATGACTTGAAGAGTGAGCGGTGCATGGTGCAGGGTTTTCAGCAGCTGGGTGTAAACATCGCCATTATTGACGCGCTGGTCGGCCAGAATATCGCGCAGGTAGGCGCGGTTGGTTTCGATGCCATACAGTTCACTGCTTGCCAGTGCTTGTGACAGACCAGCAAGCGCCTGTGCACGGCTGTCGGCCGTGACGATGATTTTGGCAAGCATGGGGTCGAACAGCGCTGGCACGGTGGTGCCGGATTCGACCCAGGTATCGATTCTTAAACGACCTTGCTCAACCGCATCTGGCCATTCAACGCGGCTTAATAAACCAGCAGACGGCTGGAAATCCAGTGCCGGGTCTTCGGCGTAGATACGGGCCTGAATAGCGTGGCCTACAGGCTGAAGCGTGGCCTGGTATTGATCGAGGTGCAGGTTGTCTTTACCGGCTTGAACGCCTGGTAGACGTACCATCCATTCCACCAGATCAACGCCATAGACTTCTTCAGTGACACCGTGTTCTACCTGTAAGCGAGTATTCACTTCGAGGAAGTAAAACTGGCCGTTGGCGGCATCAAAAATAAACTCGACAGTACCGGCACTCTGGTAGTTTACGGCAGCAGTCAGGCGTCGGGCGGTGGTTTGCAATTGCTGGCGTTGGGCATCGGTCAGGCCAGGGGCTGGGGTTTCTTCGAGGACTTTCTGGTTGCGACGCTGCAAGGAGCAATCGCGTTCACCCAGGGTGATGACGTTGCCGTTACCGTCGCCAAAGACCTGCACTTCGATGTGGCGGGCTTTTTCGACGAATTTTTCCAGAAACACGCCGTCATTGGCGAAGTTGTTGGCGCTCAGGCGTTTGACGCTATCCCAGGCTCCGCTCAGTTCCTGGTCGCTGTAGCACAGTTGCATGCCGATACCGCCACCACCGGCGGTGCTTTTCAACATCACCGGGTAGCCGATGTGTTTGGCAGCGTCGCGGGCGGCGGTGAGGTCGGTGAGTAGTTCGGTGCCGGGTAGCAGTGGCACGCTATTCTGTTCGGCCAGGGTGCGGGCGCTGTGCTTGAGACCAAAGGCGGTCATGTGCTCCGGGCGAGGGCCAAGAAAGTAAATGCCCGCTGCACTGCAAGCACTGGCAAAATCGGGGTTTTCACTGAGGAAACCGTAGCCGGGGTGGATGGCATTGGCACCGGTTTGGCGGGCGATTGCCAGTATACGATCCTGGTTCAGATAAGTGGCAGTGACCGGGCCTTCACCGAGACAAACGGCTTCATCGGCCTGTTGTACATGCAGGGAGTGTTGGTCTTGCTGGTGGTAAACGGCCACTGAGCCAATACCCAGTTTTTTCAGGGTGCGGATGATACGGCAGGCGATGGCGCCACGGTTGGCAATCAGTACTTTGGTCAGCATGAGCGTTCAGGCTCCGTTGTTCAGCTCGCAGGCCGTCCTGCGAATATTCTGGAACCAGCGCGGGTCGTCCCGCCGGTTTTTATTCGGTGCTGGTTGGCTTTTACCCAATACTGGATGTAATACGCCTGCGGCGATTACATCCTGCAGTTTGGCCGCCTGGGTTACTCCCACACCAACACTTCGATGGGGGTCGGGTTATAACCGTTACACGGGTTGTTCAACTGTGGGCAGTTGGAGATCAGCACCAGAGTGTTTTTCAGGGCTTTTAATTCAACGTATTTACCGGCACCGGAGATGCCATCAGCGAAGGTCAGGCCTCCGTCGGCAGTGATCGGGACGTTCATAAAGAAGTTGATGTTGTGGGTGATGTCGGCTTTGTCGAGGCCATATTCTTCATGCTCGTTGATGGCCAGCATCCAGCTGTCGCGACAGGCATGCATGCATTTTTTTTCCAGTGCGTAACGCACGGTGTTGGATTCGGTGGCACAGGCACCACCGAGGGTGTCGTGGCGGCCACAGGTGTCGGCGACGATTTCCAGTAACGGGTTGTTGTCGTTGGTGCGCAGGATGGAACCGGCGGTCAGGTAGACGTTGCCCTGTTCGCGAATGGTGTCCATGGCGCTGTAGCGTTCGCTGACATCGTCGGCATTGTAGAACAGCGTATCGGCGGCCTGGTTGCCTTCGAGGTCGAGAATACGAAGGGTCTGACCGGCTTCAATACGGTGCAGGAAATAGTCTCCGGCAGCGACGGTTTGGCGGAAGCTGGCGTCGTCCGGGTGCAGCGTGCTTGCTTTAATCATAATCTTTGCTCCTCAGACGGATGTCAGTCCATGAATGTGTATAACAAGGTGTTCTGGAATCCGCGCTGGTTTTCCGGGCAGTGATTCTTGCAGTTGTCGTTGTCTGCCACCGGCATTGCCTTGGCCAGGGCGTACTGCACCGGTTTGCGCGGGTATGCGGCAAAGCCGGTCGCAGGAGCGGCCATCGGGTGCGGGCAGGTATGCAGAATCACCAGGGTGTCCATTTCAAAGCGCAGGGTAACGGAGTCACCCGCTTTGCCAGCGGGCTGGTAACTGAGGTTACCTTCGTCGTCGGTAAACACCTGACTGAACAGGTTGAGGTTGGCGGCCATGTCTTTACGGTTGAGGCCGTACTTGGCTAGCTCGATCATAAAGCTGTCGTAGCCATTCTGGGTCCAGTCATTGCGTCCCTGCTGGTACGTTACCGGCGGCCAGCGCTCGGCCTGCATGGTTTTGTTCATGTTGCCGCAGACGGTGTCGTGCCAGCCACAGTCGTCCTCGACAATGGAGGCTAAGACGCGGCCCATATCGGAGTACAGGCAATGGCCCTGGGTGAGTTTGAAGGTATGTTGGCACTTCAGACTGTCGGGGGCGTTGTACTTCTCCAGCAGGTCGTTGGGGTTGTACAGCAGCAGGCCAACATTGGCACCGCCTTCCAGATCGGTCAGGGTCAGCAGGGTGCCTTTACGTACCCGCATCGACCAGTGGCTGCCGCCAGTCAGGGTGTCCTGATAAAGGGTTGGGCCAGATTGAAAGGGACTCATCGGGTTCTCCTTAAACGGCATGGCGCGAGGCCAGTGCTGGTTGTTGGATGCGGGTAATTCGCAGTAAGTATGAACTCAGACAAAAGGATGTCGAATCGCTGCTGGTCGGATGTTCTGGGAGGTATCGGAAAATACGGGGTATAGCAAATGGCATGTACACTCCTGAATCAGGGTTAACGGCTTGAAACATTGGTCTGCCAAAACGCCAGACCTCCGGCAGAACAGTCACCAGACTGTTTTGCATGTCTCCCGGGCTTTTATCCCGCCGTGTAACCTCCGATCAGGTGTCAGGCAGTGCAGGCGCACTGTTGCCACATCGGTGAGGTCGACGGCTCTCGGACCAGTCACAGCGCACTGCTGCCGGAACCCTAGCCGTCTATTTGATGGACTATTTCACTGAATTAACAGCAGAGTTGCAAGCGATCTTTATGCCAATGTCGTATCGGAAGCAGGGTACCTGCCCTGTCTTCCTGTATGAGTGGCTGACGTGGACAGTGCGGGTTTACTGTAATGCCGCCTTGCCCTGAGGCTTTTTGGTATTTGAGTGATGTGGTGGCTGAGCTATTTCAGAGGTTTTGTTTTATTAGTTTGGTATGGGAATCGACCGGTATGGAGGGGCAGGACGATATTTGTGCGCCAATGTGGTGCAAAAATCATAATGATATCGTCGTGAGATTGAAAAGCCACTCCGGGTTCCAGATCTTGCTGCGGCTCCAGATTTTGTACTTTTTACGTTTTGTTCGGTTATTCACACGAACGTCATTCTCCGGGTGTTTATTAGCGGTAATTTTTTGTAAAGTTCGCTCGAAATGTACAGCGGAGATACGCATGGATTACCTGATCGTCGGCCTGGGTGTAACCATTCTGGTTGCTGTTGGTTTTATTGTCTGGACCGGATTTATCAGACGGGCGTCAGATAGTGACTTGCCTTATGTTGCAGTTGGCCCGGTGTTGTCACCTGCTGAGTACTCTTTTTATGGCGTATTGCAATCGGCGTTAGGAAAATCGGCGTTGATCTTGTGCAAGGTGAGGGTGGTGGATGTGATCAAGCCCCGTTCTGGGCTGGATCCCAAAATCTGGCGCTTTCATTTTGACCGCATCGTACAAAAGGAATTCGACTTTGTATTATGTGATCCGGACGATCTGAGTGTGCGTTGCGTTATTGAGCTGGATAATGCCTCCCAAAGTAATGACGAGCGGCAGAAACGGAACGAGTTCCTGACTGCTGCCTGTCAGGCGGCAGACGTGAAAATAATGCTGGTGGATGCTCGGCGGGGGAGTTCGATCAAGGAAATCCGGGAGTTGGCCGGTTACCCATCGGTTACTTCTTCTTTCTCTGCTGACCCATCCGGTGCTCTGCGGAATGGGATGGAGAGTCAGTATCCATCAACCTTGCTGGTGCCGCCGCCCTTTCCCGGTGATGACGTGCTGACAACGGAAAGGATTGATCCGGATGATGGACAAGCAGCAGATCCATTTTCCCTGTCTGCGCTGGTGAATGAACAGCAGCCAGAAAACCTTGTGGCTGATTTCTCCAGTGATCTTGGCTCAGAATGGGTGGAAGAACGTGGCGTAGCAACCCCGGTTACGGATGATCCCACACCTGCCTCTGAGCCCGCCAGTCTGGTAAATGCGACGGACACAACATCGATCGGTGTTACCTCAGACACCTTGCCACGGGTATCGGAAGTGGGTCGCGAGGCTATTCGGCGTTCGCTGAAGCAGGCAAGCCCGGCGTCTCTTACTGTCGAACCGCACTGTCCCCGTTGCCAGGCGACGCTGGTAAAGCGCAAGCCCAAATCCGGTAAATTTGCTGGCCAACTGCTTTGGACTTGCAGTACTTTCCCTGAATGTCGTTATGCCGCGCCTTTCAAAGCACATGCAGACAAGGTGCGAAATGACGTCAACGAATCCGCCTGAATTGTTGGCTGTTGGCACCCCGTCACCTGTTTACCGAGACTGTTTTGCATGACACCTCGGACTTTTGTCTTTAATTGTAAAGTTTTGGTGTTTTTTCGATCGGCAGTTGTTGTTAGGTAAAACGGCTCTGATAATGGCCGGGAATTTTTTGTTACCGCTCTGTTGCAAGGCACGATTCGTGCTTTCTGCTATGCTGTCAGAGTGTAGTTTGTTGAGTGAAGATCACTGCGGCAGGAGCGTTTTTGTTTTGGCGTCTCCTTGGTGATTCTGGCTGACTACCCTTTGGGCAATTAATGTTTTATTACCTGTCAGTTATGAGGTTTCCGTACTATGGATGTGCTCGAGATATTGGTGTTATTGATCGCACTGGTGCTAATTGCTTTGGTTGTGGCAGTGGTGCTGGTTTCTGTTCAGGCGCTGACATCTCGCAAAAGCTCCAGCTCTTCAGGGACTGAATCCGGGCCGGCTGTCACCGTTCCGGCACCTCAGGTGACGCCGCTGCCAGTTACCGTGCCGGTCGCCATGCCTGTTGATATGGAAGATGAAATTCTTGACGAAGATGCCGAGATGGACGGGGAGTCAGTCGAGGATCTGGTGTTTCCGGGAGATAGCCCGGAAAGCGCAAAAACCACGGAAAAAGAAGCGCCCGTTACACCCCAGCCCCAATACACACCGAACAGTGATGCACCAAGCAGTGATGCACCAAGCAGTGATGCACCAAGCAAGGAACAACCTGGCGCCGCCAGTCAGGATCGCCGTTCGCCACCCGCATATCAGCCTGTCAGGGATAATATCCCGGAAGACAGAATCCGGCGTCCCATTGAAGAAGTGAATGTTGCCACGCCCGTACGGCGCAATGATGAAAATTTCCCTTACGTGGCTGGAGGCCCGCTGCTGACACCGCTCGAACGGCTGTTTTATAGTGACCTCAAAACGTCAGTTTCTGACAAAACCGAGATATTCTGTAAAGTCCGGGCGTCAGATATCCTTAATCCAAGGTCGGATCTCAACTTTGAAGAATCCCATTTTGCGGCGGAACAGCTGGCCACCCAGCGTTTTGACTTTGTTTTGTGTGATTCCCGCGATTTCTCGGTGATTGGTGTTATTGAGCTGGACGGCATGAATGAGCGCGAAGGTTTACGCAAGGCACAGCGTGAGGTGTTGCGCAAGTCCGCCGAGTCGGCCAATTTGCCGGTATTGCTGGTGGATATGAAGCGTGGCTATACCATCAAGGAAATACGTGATCGGGTGAATTACTTGCTGCCGAAAGAGAGTGGTGGCTATATGGAAGGTTCACTCAGCCATCAAACGGCGGAGCTGGATGCGCTGTTTGATGAACAGGATGAAGGTATTTCCCAGTACCGGCAGGTGGATTCCGACGACGACGTTGAAGAAGCCACACTGGCTGAGGCTGACGAGGTCGTGGTGAAGAAGAAGGACGTCGCCGCCGTCGCCGTGGCAAAAGACAGTGTTGCCGAAACTCACGAAGACGTCGATAAAAGCGCTGCAACCTCTGGCGCAGCAGAGGTTGTCGATAAAAAAGCCACGCCGGCCTCGGAGCACAAAAATGCCTGTCCCCGTTGTCAATCGCCGTTGAAACTGTCATTGGCGACCGCTGGTGAGTTTGCCGGGCAGTATTTCTGGATTTGTACCAAATTGCCGGAGTGCCCTTATGTCGCTCCCATCGCGCCGCCACAGTAATAACAGCTTGCTGGAACACGCCTTCTCACTCCCGATCCTGATGGTAACTCCCTTGGTCGGGGTGGTACTCAGGGATTGTTTATGTAATCCGAGCAGAGTCCCAACAGCGACTGCAGGTAACGAGTAGCCGGGCCAGCACTGCCTGGATTGGCGACGATCAGGAACAGATCTTCGTAGCGGCTGCAATCGGTTGCCAGCGGTAATGGTTTGAGGATTCCCTGCTGCAAATCATGATCAATCCAGCTCAGTGGCAACCAGGCGTAACCCAGCCCCCGGCGGACGATGTTCAGGCTGGTGTAGGTATGGGACACCGTCCAGCGTTGGTGGGCACCCAGCCAGCCGGAGTCCTGGCGTTGGCGACTGCTGTCTCGCATCACAATTTGGCGATATTCGGTAATATCGTCGTAAGTCAGCTTGCGGCCTTGTTGCAGAGGGTGATCCGGGCTGCTGACGGCAACAAACTGTTCTCTGTGGATCAGTTGGCCTTGGTGACCAGAGGGCAGCACCGGAGTCACCAGCAGATCAATTTCCCCTCGTTCGAGCATGTCGTTGCCACCATTCATAACAAATTCGGTTAACTCAACCCGGGTGTCGGGAAAGTGACTGGAGAAGTCGTGCAACAGGCAAAAAAGCCGTTCATAAGGGAAAATCATATCCAGTGCGAGTCGTATGACAGGCTCGACACCTTGTTGCAAAATATCAGCCGCCTTGTCCATGCTTTCCGCCTGTTCCAGCAACCGGGTTGCCCGTTGCAGCATCACTTTACCGTGTTCTGTCAGCACCGCCTTGCGGCCTTCCACTTCCAGCAAGGTGATTCCCAATTGCTCCTGTAGTTTGTGCACGCCGTAGCTGATGGTGGACTGGCTTTTGAAAATGGCGTCGGCCGCCTGGGCATAACCACCATGGTCAACTACTGCCTTGAACATGCGCCACTGTTCCAGTGTCGTTTTCATCGGAAATCCTGTTTGTTGCCAAGGGTATTTTGGGGATCACTGCGATTGGACTGTGCTGCAGGATGATGTACCCGCTGCAAGGCTGCAGCCATTGTCCGGTGTGTGCAACGATGGGTCAATTTCAGTCGGTGCTTTGACGGTTCCCTCTAGCTTTACAGCAGAAGGGGCTTCCCTCTGGATGGCTAGAGCCAGCAGGCTATACTCAGGTTTTTATGACGGGGGCTGAACCCATGGCTGTTCCTGAATTGACTGAATCGTCTGTTAAAACACCAGATACAAGCCTGCGCCATCAGGTGGCTAATCCGCTATTGCGCTGGCTGCTGATGCTGTTGGGATGGTTGGCCGTGGCACTGGGAACAGCGGGGATTTTTCTGCCGGTTTTACCCACCACGCCATTTTTATTACTGGCGGCTGCCTGTTTTGTGCGGTGTTCGCCAACCTTCTATCGCTGGCTGATCGGGCATCCAACCTTGGGCAAGTACCTGCTTTATTACCTTGATGGTAAAGGCATGCCAATGAAAGCAAAGATTTATACCTTGTTGCTGATGTGGACGTCACTGCTGGTGACTGCTTTCGTATTACTGAGCTCATTGGCCCCAAAAGTGGTGTTGCCGCTGATTGGACTGGGAGTCAGCTGGTACATTTTGCATTTGCCGACTCTGACCCTGGTGACCGAGCCAGGGGGTACTGCCGAGGATTCGCCGGAGTGATTTGATGGCTTTTGCGTTGTGGTTGCCGCTATGCTTTGCGCCGCATTTATCTGTTTGAGGTGGTAAAACGTGTTTTTTCTGAAACAGCATGTCGACTGGTTGCTTTTTCTATTGCTGGTTCTGCTCTTTTGGCTTTGGCCGGGGCTGGATCTTGCTGTCAGCCATTGGTTTTACGATAGTGATTCAGCCAGCTGGCCTTATCGCGACAGTCCACTCAATCTCGCGGTGTATGGTTTGTTTCGGTATCTGCCTTATGCTCTGGTACCCCTGTTGTTGATGGGGCTGGGATTAACTTTCTGGTCACATGGGCTGCCCTCCAGTCAGCGGCGGGTATGGCTGTTTTTACTGCTGACCCTATTGATAGGGCCTGGTCTGCTGGTGCATTCGGTGTTCAAGGAGGGTTTCGAGCGACCGCGCCCGAAACAGGTGGTCGAATTTGGTGGCGAAAGTGGATTCAGTCCGGCATTTGTTATCGCTGATCAATGCCATGGCAAGTGCCGTTCGTTTGTCAGTGGTCATTCAGCGATGGGATTCTGGTTGATGGTGTTTGCCTGGTGGACCCGGCGCCGGGTCTGGTTGTGGCTCGGTATTGCGGTGGGGGTAGGGGTCAGTCTGGTGAGAATAACCCAGGGCGGGCATTTCCTCAGTGATACCTTGTTTGCCGGATTTATCTGTTATTTCATCTATCGCCTGCTCAGCTTCTGGGTGTTGGGGCATAGCCGGATTGGTATGTCTGATACAACACGGGGTACTGCTTGATCCCCGTTTGTTGTGCAGCCAGACGGGGTTACTTGGTCGTAACCAGCCAGCGGTTTTTTTCTATCGTGGCAGAGCCGATACCACGCACCTGAGCCAGGTCTTCGACAGTGGCAAAGGGGCCATTTTCCTGCCGGTAGCGCACAATCGCCTCAGCCTTGGCTGCGCCGATCCCGGTCATGCGGGTCAATTCAGCCACATTGGCGGTATTGATATTGATCTTGCTGGTGGTTGTGGCTTTCTCTGTGGTTGTTTCAATGGCGTTTGTGGTTTTGGCTGGGGAATCGTTGGCTGCCAGTACGATGGGCGTCTGCAGGGGCTGTTGTGGTGGTTGCAGTGTTACCGAGAGATCAGCGTTGGGTGTGACGGCAGTGCTGGAGGACTGGCTATTGGCGGGTTCGCTGCAGGCAACGGACGACAGGGCCATCAGCAGGGTAATCATGGCGGGTTTGAATGATTGCATTTCAACATCTCCTTGTTGGCTGGAAAGGTGAAGTTAGCAATCAAACAAAGAAATTTGAATCCGGCAAAACTCCTAGATCGAGAGTTTGCCGGTTCAGTCTAAAGTGTGAAGCAGCGACTATTTTTCAGCGGCTTTTGTCGTCTTTTTGGCTGGGCTTTTTTTCTTGTTTTCCTCAGTCCATTTTCCGTCTGTGTACCAGGCTGACCAACCCGTGGCCTTACCTTCCACTTCTGACATCACGTATTGTTCTTTGCTTTTGCGACTGTAACGAATGACGGCAGGATTGTTGTCCTTGTCGGTTCGTGGTGCATCCAGCAGGTAATGATATTTTTGCGGCAGTTCGGCCTGGTGGGCTAGCAGTTCTTGTACTTGCGGTGGACGGGTTTCGCGGTTTTTCGGAAACTGGCTAGCGGCCAGGAACAAGCCGGAGGCGCCATCACGCAAGACGTAGGTATCGTCTACTTTCTGACACTGCAGCTCCGGCATTGGAATCGGATCCATTTTGGGTGGTGCGGCTTCGCCACTTTTCAGTAGCTTGCGGGTATTTTTACATTCGCTGTTGGTGCAGCCAAAGTATTTGCCGAAGCGACCCGATTTGAGCTGCATTTCGCTACCGCACTTGTCGCAATCGAGCGTGGGACCGTCATAGCCTTTGATTTTGAACTGGCCACTTTCAACCTCAAAGCCGCTGCAATCCGGGTTGTTGCCACAAATGTGTACCTTGCGCTGTTCGTCCAGCAGATAACTGTCCATGGCGCTGTCACAGATCGGGCAGCGGCGTTTTTCCATCAGCCGACGGCTTTCCGCTTCTTCGTCTTCATCGGCGGAGATGGCTTCTTCGCCAGGAATCAGGTTCAAGGTTTGGGTACAGCGTTCCTTGGGGGGCAATGAATAGCCAGAGCAGCCAAGAAAGACGCCGGTGGAGCCGGTGCGGATTTGCATATGGCGGCCACAGGTCGGGCAGGGGATGTCGGTATCGACCGGGGTATTCGGACGCATACCGCCATCTTCACCGGCATCGTCCAGTTTTTTCTGGAAGCCGCCGTAAAAATTATCCAGTACCTCAGTCCAGTTGCTGTCACCGTCGGCAATATGGTCGAGTTTTTCTTCCATGCTGGCGGTAAAACCAAAGTCCATCAGGTCGTCGAAGTTTTCAACCAGGCGGCTGGTAACAATGTCGCCCATCTTTTCAGCGTAAAAACGACGTCCCATAAGGCTGACATAGCCACGTTCCTGAATGGTGGAAATAATCGAGGCGTAGGTCGACGGTCGGCCAATACCCCGCTTTTCGAGTTCTTTTACCAGTGCGGCTTCAGAGAAACGCGGTGAGGGTTTGGTGAAGTGCTGTTTGGGTTCCAACTCAACGAGATTGAGGTGATCACCTTCGGTGACGTCTGGCAACAACACGTCATCATCCTTGCCACCGCCGGAGGTCAGTACTCGCAGATGACCATCAAAGCGGATCACTCGGCCTCGGGTTTTTAATTCAAAGTCGCCGGCGCTGGTGGTAATGCTGGTACTGGTGAATTTTGCATCGGCGGTTTGGCAAGCCACAAAGCGGCGCCAGATCAGGTCGTAAAGACGCTGGGCATCCGGCTCCATGCTGCTGAGATCGGCGGCACGTAATGCGACATCAGAAACCCGAATGGCTTCATGCGCTTCCTGTGCCCCTTCCTTGCTGCTGTAGATTCTGGGTTGTTCTGGCAGGTATTCATTACCGAGCTTGTCCTGAATGTAGTCGCGCACACTGGCAACGGCATCCTGACTGAGGTTGGTGGAGTCGGTACGCATGTAGGTAATGTAACCGGCTTCGTACAGACGTTGGGCCAGCGTCATGGTTTTTTTAACGCTGAAACCCATGCGGGTACTGGCGGCCTGCTGCAACGTTGACGTAATAAACGGCGCAGCCGGTTTGGAGCTGGTGGGTTTGTCTTCGCGTTTGCTGACCGAGAAGGGCAGCTGGCGCAGCTGGTCCACCAAAATGGTGGTATCGGCTTCGTTGGTCGGGCGGAATTCCTTGCCTTGATATTTAACCAACTGCGCACGTAGCACTTCACCGGCGTCGGTGCTGAGGTTGGCAAAGGCTTCCCAGTATTCTTCCGGAATAAAGGCGCGGATTTCGCGTTCGCGTTCAACAATCAGGCGTACGGCAACGGATTGAACCCGTCCGGCCGACAGGCCACGGGCAATTTTGCTCCACAGCAAGGGCGACAGCATGAAACCCACTACGCGGTCGAGAAAACGTCGTGCCTGTTGGGCATTGACGCGATTCATGTTCAGGTCGGAAGGCTGTTCAAACGCTTTCTGAATGGCTTTTTTGGTGATTTCGTTAAACACCACGCGACGGTACTGCTTGTCTTCACCGCCAATAATCTCACGAAGGTGCCAGGCGATGGCTTCTCCCTCGCGGTCCAAATCCGTCGCCAGATAGACCTGGTCGGCATCCTTGGCCAGACGCTTCAGTTCGTCGACGACTTTTTCCTTGCCAGGCAATATCTGATAATGGGCTTTCCAGCCATGCTCGGGGTCGATCCCCATGCGATTAATCAGTTGCTCTTTGGCTTTGCGGGTTTTGTAGACCGCTTTTTCTTCCGGCGACATCTTGCGAGTCAGGGCGGCCTGTTTGGCGCGCTCTTTCGGGTCGCTTGTCGATGCGGAACCGGATGTAGGCAAATCGCGCACATGGCCGATACTGGACTTGACGATAAAGTCCTTACCCAAGTACTTATTGATGGTTTTCGCCTTGGCAGGCGATTCCACAATTACCAGCGATCTGCCCATATTCTCCGCTTTACCCTTAAAAAACGTGTTAACTCATCCCAGTAGTCGCGACACTTTATAGGTAGACCCCAGGGTCTGGTCAAGCCTGAAGCAAGGAACTTCTCTACATAATCCATTCTCAGTGGCTGAGAGTGGGACAGATTCGCAGGTAAAATATCGTTTTTTTGCCCGGTCTGTGGAAGATGGATACCCAAGTGTTTCCTGCAGCCTGGCCAATCGTTGCTAGACTGAAGGGAACATCTATTTAATCCTGCACGGCTCTGCGCGAGTGTTGCCGTTGTTCAG
>OJIO01001124.1_pt1 | contig 12831 bp, 10 predicted proteins | sample 1595621 | NCBI WGS metagenome assembly OJIO01 (sample SAMN05416776, study PRJEB24817) | seawater metagenome | isolation source: Sea water | place: Canada:Atlantic | collected 2013-07
CTCTTCGTCGGCAGCGTCAGATGTGTATAAGAGACAGCGCTTTCTCAACTCCTCAGCCCATTCTTTAAAGCGATTTTCGTCGCGCTCTGCGGTCTTTGCTCGTCTGTTCAATGTTTTCTTAGACAATGCTTTGGACTCTTCTTTATCAAAAGTAACTCCAGATAAAGCGTCAGCAAACATTTGACTATAATGCTGCTCAATTATTGTTGCACTAGTTCCACGCTGACGCGCAATCACGACCATACTTTTTCCGTTGAGTAGCTGCAAAGTAATAAAAGTATGCCGCAGAGAATAAAGCACTCGTAGCCCTCTAAGAGACTCTTTCAAGCAAGAACTTTGAAGTACCTTCTCAAATGCCTTGCCTAATTGTGCTGTAGACTCGCCATCTGATAGTAAGAAAAGCTTTTGTTTATGTGTGCGCAATTCTCGTAGATGAGAATTACGTCCTGTACATTTAAAGTGAACTACCAGCCGTCCAATAAGGCTTTCGCCTATGGTAGTAAGCTTAGTGTCATTGTAATGACAATTTCCGTCACTGCTCGACGACGAAATGCCTTTTGATAGATAAACACCGACAAATAGTTACTGCCCCCCGGTAAGCGAAACGATATATTTAAAACCAAAATTGCGCTTAGTTTGAGCTTGCTGCCATTGCTCAATTCGCCCGTCGAAAAATGTTTCTAATGGGTTTTCAATTCCGTTCCATACGGCTAAGTGGCCTTTCACATCTACTGGGTCTAGCTCTAAAAGCTTGAGTACATCCATGTTCCTAATTTACCTATTACTTAATACTACAATTCAGCAAACTCTATAACACACTGCCACTACCCCATAAACCGGAATAGATTTGAGCTGGTGGGTAAATAGGCTTAAAATTGCTGTATAAGTAAACAGCACTATGGTTAATAAATGTTTCTACAATTCCACATGAGTAATATTGAAGCGTTTCTGAAAGAGCTAGAAGAACTGCTCCTCGATAGCGCCTGCCCGGCTTCAACATATTACTACGCCATTGAGCCTGTACTTAAAGAACAAGAAGAGGAACTTATTGAGCACGGCTACTCAAGCATTAATGTTGATATGTTTACTGGCCAAGAAGCGATTTTGAAAATTATTGATGCTTACAAGGACATGTACGTATTCGATGAAACGCCACAAAAATCACGCAGGTTCGTACAAAAACACCCTGGCTTCGTAGTAGCAACCAAAAACAAACAAGAGATTATTGCTTGCATTGAAAAGATCAATAATGAGAAGAAGGCATTTAGAGCGGCAGTAGGACCAGCGGGGGCATTTGAACGAAAACCTACGGTTTTGAATCCTGTGGCACCCTCGAAACCGTAGGTTTCCGTCAGATAGCCGCTAACCCGGCATTTGCCCTTAAAACTTGGTCATCTTTGGAACATTACCGAATATTCAATGCTGTGACAGCCTTTTTCATAGCGAACCCTGGAGTTGTTTGAATTGTCCTAGGATCATCGCCTTTTCCTGAAGAATTACCTTGTTCTCATCGGTCAGATACGTCACTTTATCCTGGATGGTTTTCAACTCGGTTTTGGTGGCCTTCAAAGCTTGGGATAACACGGCCAATTCCTTATCGACATCTGCTTTCTGAGCAGTGAGAGCTGCTATTTTTTCTGCCAATTGCTCATTTTTATGCTGGTATTCCTGGTTCTTCGTCATGGCGTCTTCAAGGTCGCGCTTCAGGTTCTGGGTCTCATCTACCTTTCCGTTCAAATCCCTGTTTAGCGTCGCATTGGTCTGTTCAAGTTTATCGGCATTGCTTTGTAACTGCGCATTGGCATCAAATAACTCGGACGCTCTTGACTCAGCCTGGTCGAACCGGTGTTGCAGTTCCTGCATCTGGTCTTTCAACCCCTGGGTATCGATCCGGAACTGTTCGCGTTCTTGCTGACGGTCTTCGGCAGTGCGCTGCTGATAATGTTCAAAATGATCGCGGATGTCCTTATTTTCCTGCTTAAGTTCCGCAATACTTTCCTTTAATTCAGCGGTTCGCACAATGGCTTCGTCTCGTTGGGCCTCGGCTTTGACCACGCTGATACGCACATCTTCCAGAGACTTGTCTAACGCGCTTTTTTCTTTGTTCTGCCGTTCAATCTGGCTCTCAAGATCCTGTTGTCGGGCAGTAAGTTGCGCGATGGTGTTTTTGGAATCGGCCAATTCTTTGCGGAGTTCTTTATTTGACGCCTCAAATTCCTGACGGGTCTCCTCAATACGGTGGTCGGCCATCTGCTGTACCCGCTCGTGGAGTGATTTCACTACCTCCACCAGGTCGTTCGGGAGTCCACCGATATCGGCTGCCTCTCCGTTGTCTGATCGCCAACGCTTGAGCAGCGGCGCGATGGTGCTTTTGCTGCCGGTGCCCATATGTTCCCGCACTCGATCCACCGTAGGCTCCTGGCCTTGGGTTTTGATGGCTTCGGCGGCTTTGGCGACATCGTGGTAAGTGACTCCGGCGCGTGCCATAGGGAGATTTCCTCTCAAACTATTTAGTAACGTATTATGTAACACGTAATATAACATTATATTTATGCTTATCAAAGTTTCTTGAGTTTCAATTGTTAACCTTCGATAATCAAGGTTATCGTTGGTTATGGTATTAAGCTGAAAATCTTCTGCTTGTAACGCCGGTACATAGCCGCCTTTCTGGTGACACCGATAGGAATCCAATTCATGAACACCAAACCACCCAAAATGGCCACCGACTTAGCATTACGTAATGAGGAATCGAACCAGATTGCTCATCGGGAATCCGAGTCACTGCGGCACTACCTCCAGGCGGCCACCTCCGATAACACCCGCAAGGCCTACCGATCCGCCATTCGCCAATTTGAGAAATGGGGTGGCCGGTTGCCGACTGACCGAGATACGGTGGTGCGCTATCTGCTCGCCAGGGCCGAATCGCTCAACGCCCGGACGTTAGATCTCCACCTCACCGCCATTAGCCAGTGGCACCATTACCAAGGCGTCACTGATCCGGTGCGCGATCCCCTGGTGCGGAAAACCATGGAAGGCATTCGTCGCACTCATGGCCAACCCAAACGCAAGGCCAAGGCCCTACGCCTGGAACACATCGCACAAATGGTGGATTACCTGCGGTGTTTGCCGGATAGCAAAAAGAAGCATAGGGATATCGCCCTGGTGTTGACCGGCTTTTTCGGCGCTTTTCGTCGCAGCGAACTGGTGGCCATTCAAATCAGTGATCTGAATTGGGAGCCGGAAGGCCTGATCATCCGGTTGCCGCGCTCCAAAACGGATCAACAGGCGACAGGGCTGGCCCGCGCCTTACCTTTCGGTACGCCAGGTTGTTGTCCGGCTACAGCAATCAAGGCCTGGATGGATAGCGCTGAGATCGATAGCGGCCCGGTCTTTAGGCCGGTTAACCGCTGGGATCAGGTGACGCCCAGGCCTCTGAACCCAGGGGCAATTAATGACTTGCTCAAAACCCTGGGCAAGGCCTGTCAGTTCGACTTCGTGCCCGAGTTGAGCAGTCACAGTTTTCGCCGCGGCCTTTCCACTTCGGCGGCTCGAGAACGGGTAGACTTCGAGCTGATCAAGAAACAAGGCGGCTGGAAAAGCGATGCAACGGTCTGGGAGTACATCGAAGAAGGCCAGCAACTTTCGAATAATGCCTCGCTGATATTGATGGAAAAGTTGGTCACGCTGATCGACCCCGTATAACCCGTCAAATCACGAATCCCACTCTCAATTCATCTTTGCGTCTCCAGCGCTGCCCGTATCGCTTTCGCCAGATCCTCGGGCTGGCCCTTGCCCCAATAATGCAGGAAATAGTAGGAAGGCGTTTCACCGGTCATATGGTTGTGCAGCGCCACGATGTGGATGCCCGCCTGACGCAGCGCCCGCATCACCGGCTGGATCTCGTCCGCGGTCATGGCAAAATCCCCATCGACGACCGCCTGCTTCTCATTCCCGGAGAAGGCGGCCCAGGTGGACAGGCCCATGGATGCGCCAAATTCCACACCGTGCATTCTGGCGCTGCGCCCGAACGTGAATTTCAGCACCTGCCCGTTAAGGCTGCCCTCGGCATCCAGAATCTTTTCCAACGTCTTGGTGTTGTATTTGCCGGTGATATCGGGCACATCACCCGGAAATCGTTCTTGCGGTACGGGATGCTTTTTACGCACTTGTTTAATGGCATCCCACATGGCCTTAACGCCTTCGGCGAGTGACTCGGCGTTTCGTCCATGGCCGCCGATGTGCATAAAGTAAACCGGCGGACGGTCGAACACGAAATGGTTGTGCAGCGCGGTGATGTCCAGGCCGTGGGCAAAGGCGGCGTCCATGGCCGGGGTGATTTCATCCTCAAACACCACCGTATCCCCCATCACCATAACACCACCCTCCGGCAAGGCCTTGAACGCGGCCCAACTCCCGAGGCCCGCCGGCGGCGGGAACTTCATACCGTCAACGGTGACGGGCACGTCGTCGCGCTTCCAGCCGATACGCACCACGCCATCAGGTTTGGCCGTTGCCTGGGTGCCAGCCGCCTGGCCAATGGCCTTATCATCGAGGCGGCCGGAATCGTCGGCCATTGTTATGGATGCTTGAATGAATAAAGCGCACATTAGAATGAATGCTCGAAGCGGAGACATTGTCATGGCTATTCCTCTTTTTTTGTTGCTGTGAAACATTTTTGGCTGTATTGGGGGGTTACGCCGCCGGGACGCCTGCAAATAACAGATGGTACACAATACCCAGCAGTGCGCTGACTAAAATCATCGGCAACATGCCCACCTTAAAGCGCAACATAGCGATAAAGGCGCCCGCGGCCAGCGCGACGCTGACAATGTGGGGTTCTAGGGATTTTCCCCTCTAAAGTAACATAAATCGCCATACTCACGATATCTAAAGGCATACAAAGGTGGGTTACTTCTCCAAAGTATGGCAAATTATGAGGTTAACAACCCCTTAAACTTAATTTAATTCCTATGGCTATAAAAAACGAACTATCAATTCTTACCAAAGCTGAGCAGCTTGATCTATATTCTCCGCCGCTATTATCACTTGAACAACAACGATTGTATTTTACGCCAAACGAGATCGAGTTAACAGAGTCGAAAAGTATTCGCCTAAGGAACCACCGATGTTATTTCATTGCTTTATTAGGGTATTTTAAGTCTAAGCCTGTCATTCTTTCACCTAGCTTTAACCTCATCTTTGACGATATGCAGTTTATTTCAACGCAAGTTCAAGGAGGCAAAGGGATCAGGCCTTTCAGCATTAATAAGATGCAGCGTGACCGTATATATCAAAGAATACTGAGGTTATTAAACTATCAGAAATGGGACGAAAGTCTGCACTTTGCGCCGTTGTACGATCATCTTGTTATGGTCGGCAAAGCTTGGCTTGAGCCTCGTTATCTATTCGATGCAGCCGCTGAATATCTAGCAACGCATAGAATTGCCATCCCTAAATATACTGTCTTACAAAAGCTTATCAGTCGTGTTATCCAACAGGTCAAGAAGGCGTTAAATAATAAGCTTCGTATTCATGTTTCATCTGAACTACACGGATTTCTAAATACTATTATCGATGACAAAGATGGGCTCTCCTTAAGCCAGCTTCGAGCCGGTGCAAAAAGCGTTATGGTGACAGAGCTAAAAAAAGAACTGACGGTGTATCATCAGTTACAGCCTTATACAAGACAGATTGATAATGCTGTTAAGGGCTTAGCCTTATCGTCTAAAAACCAACAACACTTCGGTGAAATGGTGGATTATTATGGTAGTAAACTAAAACGCTTTAAGCGTCCACAGCAACACCTATGGTTGCTGTGTTTTCTGACTCAACGCATACGGCAAAGCCTAGAGCGATTGGCTGATGGGTTTATTCATCATATCCGTAAACAACAAGAAGCTGCGCATGCGTTTGCCCAACAGGCAGTGTTTGACTCATGGAGGTCAGCTGCAGACAATGTCACCAAAGCCGCAGAATTACTGCATCTGTTTGTTGATGACAGTATCGACGATAATCAACCATTTGCAACGGTTAGGCAACAAGCATTAAGTGTAATGAATAACCAAGATATAGAAACGCTATGCCTGTACTTAAAAAAGCAAAAACGCACGGTAGAAGAATATCAATGGCAATATTATGATGATCAAAACACCTTACTTGAACAGTTATTAAGGCCCGTGTTTCTATGTCTTGAATGCCAAGCAGGTAAAGGCTCAGAAGTATTGGTGACACAGCTCAGAACCACAAAAACAGAACTATTAGCAGGTAATACATTGCAAACAATGGATAGTACACTTATCCAACAAAAACATCGTCCATGGTTAATTAACAAGGATGTTGTTCATCCACAGCGATACGAATGGTTGCTTTACCGTCAACTGGCTTCTCGGCTTAATGGTCGAATTTACTTATAAAAGTCACTAAATATCGTGCGCTAGAAGACGACTTAATTGCATCGTCAATACAGCCTGATCTATTGGCATCATCAACATTGGAAAAGCTAAAGCAGCCGATTCAGAAGCTACTGCAAGTAAAACAAATACGCTTAACAACATCCCTAGAAGATGTTGCTCGTCACATTGATAATGGTGATAACCGCAATGTGATCATGAAGAGCCGAAGTGGCACACGATGGCGACTGCCAGTTAAAGGCTCCCAATCACTTGTCAACAACCCTTTCTTTAAACAAATGATCCCCGTCAGTATTGCTGATGTGTTGCGTTATGTTGAACAAGAAACCAACTTTATGCAATGCTTCGCACACGTGCTGCCAATACAAAAACAAGTAGGCGCCAATCAGGATGATTTATTGGCTATTCTAATTGCGAATGCGACACATCGCGGCGTATATGGGATGGCACAAATATCTGATCGCAGTTATGAGCATCTAAGCACTATACAAGCTAATTATATTAGGCCTGAAACCTTGCAAGAGGCTAGTGATATCATCAATAACGCAGTAGCGGCACTCCCTATTTTCCGCCACTATCACATCCAAGAAGACGTCCTGCACGCCAGTACCGATGGGCAAAAATTTGAAACTCACCTTGAGACTTTTAAAACTCGCTACTCCTCGAAATACTTCGGCACCAACAAAGGTATTACGGCCATGACGTTAGTTGCCAATCATAGTGCGTTAAATGCCCGTATAATAGGATCTAATGAGCATGAGTCCCATTATATTTACGACTTACTACAATCTAATACTAGTGATCTTAAGCCAGATGTCCTCTCAACCGACACCCATGTACTGTATATATAACTGCAATATTCTACATATGTAAATATATTTAAATACGGACATTTTTTCCTGTAAAAACATTCTTTTTGAGTTACTTTAGATTTATATAAATCATTATTCATATTTAAAATAGATAACCAAATGTCTAAAGCTAAGTTTGAAGTTATAACTCACTTAAAATTATTTGAACCTACTAGTTTCGTTGTCGATGGTGACTTAATTTCTAATACCTGCCCTAAAACTAAAGAAAAATATAAGTATCAAATTCAGCAAAATGATGACTTTCATTTAGATCATTACAATCATTTTCCGATGATACTTAATTCAGACGGAAGCCTTTGGGAGCAGGCCAATTTATTTTTGCTGGATAGTTTAAAATCGGTTAAACGTGTTTCTCCAAAAACATTAGAATCTAAATCTGTTGATTTAGTTATGTTTAAAAGATGGTTAGATACTGAAGAAGTTGACTATTTATCCGTCCCTAAACGAATAATGGCAAGACCAACCTATCGATTCTGTGCCTACCTTCATGAGTTAATAAGAAATGGTGAAATAAAATCGAGTACAGCTAAACGCAGAATGGGTACAGTACAAACATTCTACCGATGGCTAAAAACCTGTGCAGGAGTAACATTTGATTATCCATTGTGGAGAGAGAAAGAAGTTTTTATTAACTTTAAAGATCATAAAGGCTTTTCACTCAGTAAAAAACAAATATCCACGGATTTATCTTTTAAGCAAACGAACAATAACTCTGATTATGAAGAGTACATACAAGACGGTGGAAAACTAAGACCACTTGCTACAACTGAGCAATACCAATTAGTTGAGGCATTAAGAAACATTGGCAATTCAGAAATGACTTTATCATTTATGTTTGCCTTAACAACCGGTGCCAGGCTTCAAACAGTTTTCACATTAAGACATTGCCATTTTGAGGCTGAAATTCCTGATACCTTAAAAGTCGTAAAAATAAATACTGGAAACGGGACATTTATTCGAACTAGGTGAAAAGCAAACAGGTATTCCTACATTGGGTTTAAAGGTTATCACTGATATTCGAGCGCTACGAGAGACTATTCCAGAACATAAGCAACACCCTGTTATACCTCCACGTATATTTAGCGGTTTTTTATCTGAGCTTTGGTCATTGATATTTTCCTTTAAAAAAATACAAGCGCCTCTTATATCACTCATCGAAAAATGTGTTGAGAACAAAATATATGGACGAAGGCAAAAACCTAAAAACATTGAAAAATATGGTATTGAGCTCAACTTCTCAGAAGCTGTTGAATTTCATGGTTTAACCAGTGAGGTTGATAAATTAGGGATTAAGAGTCTTACAAATATTCATGGCTATATCCTAGCAATCCAAGATGCAGGAAGATATTTACTACATGCTTATTCAGGTATGAGGTATAGTGAGTTACTGAGCTTAATGTTGAATTGCTTATCTATAGAAAAATCAAAACATGGGAATATAGTTCGACTGTTAGGAAAAACAAGTAAGCTTGTCGGTCAACGAAAAACAACCGCATGGATCACATCAAAAGAAAGTGAAACTATTGTTGAAGTACTACAATCTATCGCAAAACTTGTAACCCACGATCAAGATTTCTCTGCCGAAGAGCTTATTCTATTTCCATCTCCAAGCTATTTAGGTTTTGTTGGGGCAAAAAGAAGTTCAACAGCTTGTTTACCACACAACCATACAAGCTCAACGTTGTGGCGCTTTATTAATATTAAAGAAATAGAAATTAACAATGAAGATCTGAACTTCCTTGAAATAATTGATTGCTCTCGAGCATGGAGAATGGAAGATCAATTTAAAATTGGAGAAAGGTGGTCTTTTTCTTCGCACCAATTTAGGCGAACCCTTGCTTATTACTGTCGTCAAAGTGGACTAGTAAAACTATCAACATTAAAACGACAACTCAAGCATATCACTCGTGAAATGTCCTTATATTATGCTCATGGAAACGAATACAGTGAACTATTTGATACCAATGAACATTTCCACAAAGAATACGATAGAAGCAAACCAGAAGTAGATACGCTTGCATACGTATTAGAATTATTGTTTTCTGAAGAGGATTTACATGGGAGTCATGGCAATCATATTGAGCGGTTTAACAAACCAAAGAATGCACAGCAAAAAGTAAAAATCCTCATGAATCGAGGTGATATTGTTAAAAAGTTCAAAAATGGTGAGTTGGCTTATAAAGAGACAGCATTAGGGGCATGTACTACGACTTCCCCTTGTAATCAAAAGTTACTTGGTAATATATCTGCTTGTATTAAATGTACTGATGCGGTTTTAAAACCATCAAAAGTACAAAACGTAATAAATTATCAACGTAACTTTGTAGCATCGCTCGAGAAAAATAGTATTGAATATAGAACTGAAAAAATGGAACTAGAAGCATTGTTGTTACAACAAAATAAAATGGTTAAAAGAGGATGATTTAATGGGAGCCGTAGATAACTATTTGTCTGCTTTAGAGCGATTAAAAAACAATACACCGGTTGTTTTACCCAAAGGAACTCGTATATCTAAAGATACAGTTGCATTGGAAGCTGGCCGTAAACGAAGCTCAATCAAAAAATCACGACCTCAATTTGCAAGTCTTATCGAAGAAATTGAATTAGCTGCAAGTATTCAAAGTAAGCCCGAAGACGACTCTAAAGGTTACTTAGATAAACTAAAGTCAGAAAAAGATCATTATAAAAGTCTATATCAGCAATCACTAAACCGAGAGCTAATGCTAGTAAAGCGGCTGTCTGATTTAGAAAAACTACTTTCAAATGAAGTAGGCAAAAATAATGTCCACAATATACGGGCATAACAATCGATATTTGTCCGTATTTTTTGTTGATATACAGACAAAATGTAAATCAATATCTAACTGATATCATTACAAATTAACATGTCCGTATGTCCTGTTTTTTTCAGTACCCATGGTGTTAATCATGTTAATTATGCCTTATTGGATTTATGCGGTTATAGTTTTGCGCCTAGGTATGCTCAGTTCACCAGTGTGATCAATGACCTATTTAACGTAACTGAAAGCGACGACGGAAATACGCATCTGGCGCTGAAAAAGCCGATAAAAATGAATGTGATTGAGGAAGGCTGGCAGGATATTCAGCGTATTGTGTTATCCCTTCAAGAAAAACGCACAACACAGGCATTGCTAGTACGCAAATTATCTGGTTATCCATCTAGACACCCTATATTACAAGCATTAACGGAATATAATAGGCTCATCAAAGCCCAATATTTACTTGATTATATTGATGATGCAAGTCTGCGCCAATATGTTCAACGAGCACTGAACCGAGGCGAAGCCTGGCATTTCCTCAGGCGAGCCATTGCATCGGTCAATCGTGACCAGTTCCGCGGAAAAAACGAATCAGAAATAGTCGTTTGGAACGAGTGTGCCCGTTTGACGGCAAATGCAATTATTTACTTTAACTCGATGATCCTAAGTCATCTACTACTGCACTTTGAAGACGTTGGTGACGAGGAAAAAGCTGCAATAACTCGACAAGTATCACCCGTTGCATGGCAGAATATTAATCTAAGCGGCACTTATCAGTTCGCTAGTAACCGCAAACTACCTGATTTACAGGAAATAACTAGGCCTATTGTTCAAAATGAAGTCTAAAATGAAAGGTAACCCAGCTCCACAAGCCATTAACTGCGAGGGTTGTGGCGATTTATGTTACTTTAGAGGGGAAAATCCCTAGAACCCCAAGTAGAAAGAAATACCCTAGTCAGCGCTTAAACAGCCCAGAAGTTAATTATAAATCCTCAATATAAATACATTTTAGTTCAAGATAATCATCAACTCCATATTGAGAACCTTCTCTGCTGAGGCCTGACTCTTTAACGCCACCTAAAGGTATGACTTCACTGATGATAGCGACCTCATAAGCCGAGCAGTCAAGAACTAAGCCAGAAATCCTATCTCGGTTTGTGCCCCGATATAACTTCAATTGTCTACATAATAGTCAATACTACAACTGTAGACATGCACTCATTTTGTACGAATATCGCCCCCAAAACGAGATATACAAATTAAAACTGTTTTTCTTTAGTCAACTGTTGATTTACGAATACAACCTAATGTTGCACACATGAAGGTGGCAACTTTTGTAACTATCAGTATTTTCTAATCCCAATACTGGGAGTTACTTACTATTTTCCTGACGGTAACACTGTGGATTTTTACCTGACCATTTATTAAAACTATGAATAAAAGATGACGCATCACACAAATTTAGTTTATAGGCGATTTCTTCAACCATTAAATCTGTTGTCGTTAAATAATGAGCGGCTAACTTATAACGATAATCATCTTTAAGCTGTTGAAAACACGTACCTTCCAAAATCAGTTTTCTATGTAGTGTACGTATTGAAAGGTTAAGTTTTTTCGCTACTTCCTCTTTACTTGGCAACTCATTCATTGACATTGACATAAACAGATATTGCACTTTTCCTGCATAAGTGACGCTGTCAGCTAAATGGAGTTTGATAAGTTGCAATGGATTTTGAAAATATTGTGCAACCTGATCATATTTAGCTTTTATCGATGCGTGTAGATGAAGTTCATCAAATTCAAAGCCTATAAAATCAGAATTAAAGACTAACTTGTTGTTATAAAGCAGTTTGTATTCCTCGCCATAGGAAGGTTTGGCATGGGGGACAAACATTTTGTAAATATGGATACGTTTATTGATTAACATACAGATCAGTCGATAAAACACCATAAGATAAACTTCTGCGATAATCACTTGCTTTATCGCGGGGTTAAAGTCGATATAAATACAGAGCTGTACCTTGTTCGCTTTTCGTTTTAAACGAATTTTTAATGGTCCAAGTGTTAAATCATAGAACTCTTCAATAGTACAGAGTGCGCTCAGCAAATTTTTCGCCTGACAACCCAACTTGCAGGCAAATAATGTTGTGCCCTTAGCCAAAGGGGTTAATGCAGTATGCAGTAATTCGTCATTAGTGGATTCATACAAAAAAGAAAAGGCATCCTCAAGGTACTTCAAGGCCACCCTTGAGCTCTGCTCTCGTTTTTTATTAGGCAAACCAATATGACTATGCAATGTTTGCACGGATATGTCGTGATAAGCCGCTATTTTTTCAAACTCCACCAGAGTTTGAAAAGGCATAGTAATTTCTTTTTGCATAAACAAATCAGAATTATTGGTTAATTTAATATTCATTGTGGCACATTTATTTGTAGTTATGTTGATAAAATAACAGGAGCAATCTAGGTTTTAAAAATAACGATTGTTCAAGAATCTACTTGTCTCATTAGAAGTACGGTGGTCTGCTTTAGTCCATTCGCTGGTACTGATTGTTAGCAAAGTTCTTTCCACTACACCGAACTTCTATTTAAGCTCATGCGGATAGATGATCTTCCAATCTTTCTTCATATCGGCAATTGTCCAACCTTTCGCTTGTGCTTCGTCTAATCCTTTATCTAGATGGCCGACACTTGACATGCGATCGTATGCCCATTCGCGTTCGTTATCGGTATGGCTGTCGCTTATACACATCTGACGCTGCCGACGAA
>OJIO01001125.1_pt1 | contig 12830 bp, 12 predicted proteins | sample 1595621 | NCBI WGS metagenome assembly OJIO01 (sample SAMN05416776, study PRJEB24817) | seawater metagenome | isolation source: Sea water | place: Canada:Atlantic | collected 2013-07
TTTTTTCAAGCAGAAGACGGCATACGAGATTTCTGCCTGTCTCGTGGGCTCGGTCTCGACCGCAGGGGCGGGGGCGGGTGCCTCCTCCACTGCATCGCCGGAGCTTGCGGGTGGGTTTTTGTCGCCACAGGCGGCGAGCAAGGTCAAACCGCCAATGATCGATGCGACCAGGCTCAGACTCTTGATGTTCATGGACTCTCCTTGGGACAGCCAGCCCCAGATGCAAACAACCCAGACGGGGTAGCGCTTCCCGCCTTGGGAATCAAGGAGCGGAATCACCGGATGATGGGGACTCTGACCTTGCTTTGGGGGCTGGGGTTCCAGACGGGGTTCCAGCGGGGTCTTTGAGCTCTCCCAATCCTCCGGCTGCAAAGCTCGCTGCGCCGATGAGCAGCAGCAGGGTCTGCTGCACCCGAACCAGCACGGCAACGGCCACCGCGTCCGACTTGGGGACGCCTGCAGTGACGTGCAAGAAGGCCGCGAACATGGCGTCCCACCCCAGCTGTCCGCCGGGCACCAGGAAGAGCGCCACGATGCCTGCGGTCGCCGCGCTGTAGGTGAAGACCAGACCAGGGATGCTGAAGGAGACGCCCATGCCCCAAGCGCCCAAGCCAATCCCGGTGATGACGCAGAGGTGCCCGGCCATGCTCCAGCCGGATGCCTGCAGCCAGCGTGTCCAGGGCAGGGCCGCGACGGCAGAGAGGTCACGGGCCATGGCCTGGGCTGCGTCGTGGGCCTTGTGCATCCACTGGCCGATTCGTCTTGGGCCCCGCAGGCGCCCAACGCTCTGTGTCGCAATCGTGGAGAGGATCTGGGGTTTCGCGGCCACAAAGGCGAGAAAGCCCGAGGCCGCGAAGATGAGCAGGGAGGCGATCTCCACCAGCCCGCTGTATTCCTCGGGCACAGGAAGCCTGCCACTGAGACGTGCCAAGCCAGCCAGTACCCCAGCCGAGGCCAAGCCGACGAAGCGGCCACTCAGAGCCCCAGCCAAGGCCGCGGTGGCCGGAACGCCGTAGCGACGCTCGACCAAGACAGCGACGGCCAGCTCTCCTGCCGGTCCGGGCAGCGCCACATTGAGCAGCAGCCCGGTCGTGGTCAGGGTGCTCAGGCCGAAGAGGGGCAGCTTCTCGCCTCCGGGAATCAGACTGCGCCAGCGGGCTCCGAGCAGGAACATCGCGCTGGTCATCACCAACAGGGACGCCAGGATCGGACCCAGGCGAGCCCGGTCAAGCAGGTCTGAGACAGCCTCCGCGCCCACCTCGCTGCGGGAGAGGGCCAGGGCAGCCAGGGCGATGCTGGCCAGGATGATGCCAGAGAGCAGCACCCCACGCTTCAGGATGCGAGAGCGCTCTTGTGGCTCCATCTAAGAGACGCGGTCCAAGAGTCCGAACTTCTTGAGCTTGTAGCGCAGGGTGTTGCGCTCCACGCCCAGCAATTCGCCCAGCACTTGGCGGTCACCCTTGGCCTCCTCGATGCCTTGAAGCAGGACGAGGCGCTCGGTGTCTTCCAGGTGCTGGGCCAGCGAGAATCCCTCTCCCAGTGCCAGAGACTGGCTTCCAGGGGCCTGGGCCGGCGGCTGGAAGCTGCCAAAGACGACCGCACGCTCCACCACCGCCTGCAGTTCGCGGAGGTTGCCCGGCCAGTCATGGCTTTGGAGGGCCTGGAGCTCCGCAGAGGAGGGACTCGGCACCGAGCGCTTGAGCTGAGCGGCTCGGGCCTGGGCGAAGGCTTCGATGAGCGCTGGCAGGTCGGCCATGCGCTGGCGCAGTGGGGGAACCTGGAGCACCAGGACCGCCAACCGGTAGTAGAGCTGCTGGGTCGCTGGGTCCCTCGCCGCCCGCTGTGCCCAGTCTTCGCCGGCCGAGGCCAAGATGCGTGGTCCAGCGCCCGGGGGGAGGGCGTCCAGGTGCTGGTTGAGCCGCTGTTGTGCCTGTGGAGAGAGCAGGTCGACGCTGGGCAGCAGCAAGGTCTCGATGCCGCTCAGCTCCTGTGGAAAGTGCTCGGGATGGGTCAGGGTGAGCATGCGGCCCTGGGCGTGCAGGCCTCGGGCCAAGTCTGCTCTTCCGCTGCCGGGCTCGCCGATCACCAGGACTGTGGAGTTGATGCCGGCCAAGGCCGTCACCTGTTTGCGAAGCGCGCGCGTTGCGGGGGCCTCACCCACCAAAACGGGCTGAGCGTCGGCTGCCTGCTCCGGGGGCTGCAGGAGCTCCAGGACGGTGGATGGAGAGACCGGCTTTGTGAGGAAGTCTCGGGCGCCTTCGTGCATCGCGGTGACCGCGGCATCTACGCTGCCAAAGCCCGTCATGAGAACCACCTGGGGAGGTTGGTCCAGTGCTCGGGCGAATCGCAGCAGCTCCAGGCCGTCCATGGGTTCCATCTTCAGATCGGAGAACACCCACTCTACGTCGCCCTCCGAGAGGCGCTCGCAGGCGCTGGGGCCGTCGAAGAAGGCCTGCGCCGCATGGCCTTGGCGGTTCAGGATCTTGGCCAGGGCTTGTGCTGCGCTGCGGTTGTCGTCAACGACCAAGATCACGAGGGCGCTCCGGGCAATGTGATCAGGAAGCGGGCGCCTCCCATCGGGCTCTCATCTATCTCCAGACGGCCCCCGTGTCCGTGAACCACGCGACGGGCCACGCTCAGTCCGAGACCGCTGCCGCCACGCCGTGCGCTGAAGCCGGCCTTGAAGATCTGCTCGCGCAGGGCCGCGGGCACACCTGGCCCATCGTCCTCTACAGCGATGAGGTGCTCCTCTCCCTCGGAGATCAGCCCAACATGCACTTGGCTGCCGCCCTTCTCATCGAGCACAGCGATGGCGTTCTGGATGAGGTTCTCCGCAGCACGGCGAAGCAGGGCAGCGTCGCCACGGACTTGAACGTCGCCCTCTGGCAGGGTCAGACTCAGGGTCAGACCCGCAGCCAGGGCTCTGGGGCGATGCAAGCTCACCGCCCGTTGCAACATCTCCTTGAGTTGGAAGGGCGCGTGAATCAAGCGCAGGTTGCCGTCTGCCGAGAGCAATCTCTGGACGACCTGCTCGATGAGCGTCACCTCCGTCGTGAGGTCAGCGAGGGTCTGCTTGCGCTCTGCGAGCTCCGGCTCGTGGGCCAGAAGGTCGGCCAGCATGGTGACGCTCTGTAGGGGATTGCGCACTTCGTGGGCCACGACCGCGCCCAGCTCTTGGGTGAGTGCTTGGCGCGCAGCCACCTCGTCCTCTCGAGCGGCCAGGGCGCTGGAGAGCTGATTGAGGGCGGAGCTCAGGGTGTGAAGCTGCGGTTCAGTCTGCGGCTGCAGGGGCTCGGGGGTCTCTCCACGTCGCAAGGACTCTGCGAAGTGGGCCATTGGGGTGAGTGGGGCCAAGCTACGGCGCAGCGCTAGAAACACAAGCGTTCCGGCCATGGCGGCGGCCAGGGCGCTCACCCAAGCCAACTGCAGGCGCCAGGAGCGGGTGTCCCGGGCTGTCATCCAGCCGACCATGGGCATGCCTGAGGGGGTGGTGCCGCAGGCCCCCTTGATCCACTCCCCGTCAAAGTGGATGGGCCCAGCGGGGTAGACACGCTCTGAGGGCAGTGGGTTGGGACACAGGGCCGCAATGGCCTCGCCTGCGGGATCAGCCAGCAGGACGTCTCCCTGGGCGTCGAGTCCAGACCAGCCAGAGAGGCTCTCGGCGGGTGGATCCTCTGCACGCTCCAAAGCCAAGGCCACCACCTCAACGGCGTGGTCCTGGGCTTGGATTCGCGCGTCGCTCTGGAGCTGCCAGAGTAGGGGGGCCATGCCCAGGAGCACCGCGATGGTGCTCAGGCAGGCAGCCAGGACCGCGACGCGAAGCGGAGTCCCGGCCGGAGGCAACTACATGCCCACTTGCATGTTGGAGTTGTCGTTGTCCTCGGCGTCAGTGGCCTCGACCTCAGCAGCAGCGCGGATGGCGATGCCCTCGACGCCGGAGAGCTCGTAGAGCTCCATGTTGACGCTTGGGCGCTCCAAGTCCGCCTGCATTGAGAAGCTCTCGGTGTAGGAGCGTGCGTGGTCGTACTGGAGGGTCTGGGGGTGACCGCAGCCCACCAGGGCGGTGAGGGCGAGCGCACTCAGGATCAAGCGCTTCATGGCGCCTCCTTCAGGTTTGGAGTCATCTTGTCCAAGGCTGCACGCGCTTTGGCGTGGCCTGGGACATGCTTGAGGGCGGTGTGGAAGCTGTCTTTGGCCTCTTGGTCGGCCCCGCGAGCCAGCTGGGCCACACCCAGGTTGAAATAGGCCTCTGCCTCCAGAATCTCGGGGTCGAAACCCAAGCTGGCGGAGAGTGCGGCCCGGAACGTGTCCAGCGCCTTGTCGTCTTGGCCCAAGGCCGCTTGGCTAAAGCCCATGTTGTTTCTGGCGCGGGCCAGATTTGGGCTGAGCTTGAGGGCTTCTCGATAGCTGAGAATGGCCTCTTCATGGCGGTTCTGCGAAGCCAGGACGAAGCCCAGGTTGTTGTGCAGATCCGCAAGGTCGGTGCTGGTCAGGTCGCTGGGGGCAAAGCGCAGGGCCTTGCGGCAGTTGACCTCGGCCGCCTCGGTCTCTTTCAGATCCATGTGGGCCAGGCACACCACCTTGTGGCGCTGGAAGTCCCGCATGTACTGGTCTTCCAGCAGCAAGACAGCGTCCATGGGCAGGCCCTTGGCGACCAAAGCGCGTGCTTGAAGGATGTCCAAGGGGGCGCCTGTCACGCCACCAGCCCGAACCTCAGTGATGGCGTAGAGGGCCTTGTCGGGCTGCTCTGAGTCAATCAGGACCTCGATGAGCTCAAGCTGTACTTGCTCAGCTTCGGCGGGGTCCCAAGTTGACGTGGGTTGGGGGTCTGCAGCCAGCGCCACAGTTGCCAGGAGCAAGGCCAACATCAGCTGATCGCCGGCAAGAGGTTGCGGATGACCTTGATGACGGCCGGGCCGATCAAGATGATGATCAAGCAGGGCAGCATGAAGAGAATCATGGCCACCGTGAGCTTGGGAGAGATCTTGGCGGCAGACTCCTCAGCCGCTTGCATGCGTCGCACGCGCACCAGCTCGCTGTGAACCCGGAGGCTCTTGGCCACGGGGGTACCGAAGCGCTCAGACTGAATGAGCACGTTGACCAAGCTGCCGATCTCATCCAAGCCCGTGCGGGTCTCCAGACGCTGAAGCGCCTCGGAGCGCGGGACACCAGCGGAGACCTCGGCGTTGACCAAGGCCAGCTCGCCTGCCAGCAAGGGGGTGGCCTCCTCCATCTCGTTGGCGATGCGGCGGAAGGCCGCGTCCAGTCCCAATCCAGCCTCGACGCTGGCGACCAACATGTCCAAGGCATCTGGGAAGGTCTTGAGCAGGATGTCCTGACGCTTCTGGAGAGTGTTGGTCACGATGATGGCGGGCAGGTAGTAGCCAAGAGCTGCGACGACCAGTGCGATCAGGATCTGGTAGACCAGCTCCATGCTGCCGGTCAGCGCCAAGCTGGCCAGAGGAAGCACCACGGCAAGTGCGAAGCGCGAAGCCGAGAAGGTCTCCACGTTGTTCTTTCCGCGGAATCCGGCTTGGATCAGGCGCTTCTTGAGGGCACCGAGCTCGTCCTCGCTGGTCGGAGCGGCCACCTTGGAGACGGCGTAGCGCATCTTGAGCAGGCGGTCGTCCGGCTGCTGCGATGGTGCGTCACCGCCGTGGGTCAGGTCCTCCAGTCGATCCCGAGCGCTGCGGCTGGGGTTGATGAAGGTCCAGGCAGCGGCACCCATTCCGCCGACGGCCAAGACCACCAACAGGGCTGCGCCCATCATGATTGGACTCATGCTCAGACCTCGATCTTGGTGAGTTCGACCATCACAACGACACCGAGTGTGAACCAGACGCAGACAAAGGCCACCATGGCGTAGCCAATGGGGTCAGTGAAGAGTGGGTCCAGGTACTCCGGGCGGATTGTACGGATGGTAGCGCCGATGAAGATCGGCAAAACACCCAGGATAATCGCCGAGAAACGGGCCTCGGCGGTGAGGGCTTTGACCTTGCCCTTAAAGACGAAGCGCTTGCGAATCGTGCTCGAGATGCCATTGAGGATCTCGATGAGGTTGCCACCGGTCTCGCGCTGGAGCAGCACCGAGCTGGCGAAGATCTTCAGGTCAAAGTTGCTGGGGTTGCGCCCCACCAGGGCTTGCAGGCAGTCGCGGAAGTCGCGTCCCAGGTTGTTCTGCTCGTACACCAGGCCGAACTCGCCCGAGATGGGCATGTCCATCTCTTCGGCACAGCCGCGCATGGACTCGGCGATGCCGTGGCCGGCTTGCAGTGAGCGTGCGACCAGGTCCAAGGCGTCGGGCAGCTGCATGGTCAGGCGTGCAGCACGAGCGTTCGCCTTGGACTTGACGATCATGATGGGCACGTAGGCCAGAGCGGCGCCAAAGAGCGCCAGGGGCAGGCTCTTAAAGGCCAAGCCCAAAGCAGCCATTCCGACCAAGGCCGCGGCAGCCATCTGAACAACCAGCGACTGAAAGGAGTAGGGCTGTCCAGCCTGAAGCAGAAGCCGAGAGAGGTTCCGCTCGACCTTCGCAGCGATGTCCAGGTCATCGTCGTCTTTCTTGAGAGCGAGCTTGAAGAGCAGCTCGTTCTCCTCGGTGTCGCCGGCACCGGTACCCAGACGTCTGGAGAGCTCCTTGGACTCGCGCTCCTTTTCAGTGACGCGGTACCAATAGAAGCCCTGCAACGCCAACATCACGGCCGAGAAGACGACCACGATGATGAAGATGAGGAGAACACGGTTCATCTCTCAGACCTCCATGCGGAAGCGGAACAGGTCAGCCGGCAGTGGAATGCCGTTGCGGGCCAGCTTGTCTGCGAACTTCGGACGAACGCCGGTGGCGCGGAAGTGTCCGCGCACCTTGCCTTCCTCGTCGATGCCCGTCTGCTCAAAGAGGAAGATGTCCTGAGTCGTGATGACGTTGGACTCCATGCCGATGATCTCGGTGACCGCTGTGATTCGGCGGGTACCGTCTGGAAGACGGGTTTGCTGAACCACCAAGTGCAGCGCCCGGGCAATCATCTCGCGGATGGTCTTGTCCGTGAGGTTGGACATGCCCATGGAGACCATGGTCTCCATGCGGGAGAGCGCATCACGTGGGGTGTTGGAGTGAATGGTACCCAAGGACCCGTCGTGACCGGTGTTCATGGCCTGGAGCATGTCGATGGCCTCGCTGCCACGAATCTCTCCGAGGATGATGCGGTCTGGACGCATACGCAGGCAGTTCTTGAGCAAGTCACGCTGGTTGACCTCGCCTCGACCCTCAAGGTTCGCTGGACGGGTCTCCAGTCGAACGACGTGGCTCTGCTGAAGCTGAAGCTCTGCGGAGTCCTCGATCGTGATGATGCGCTCGCCTTCGGGGATGAAGGAAGAGAGCACGTTGAGCAGGGTCGTCTTTCCTGAACCGGTACCGCCACTGATGATGACGTTGAGGTGCGAGGCGACAGCTCCGCGAAGGACTTCGAGCACTGGCCGCGGGCAAGAACCCAGGGCGACCAGGTCTTCGGCCATGATCGGCACGGTTCCGAAACGACGGATGGAGACGGTGGGTCCGTCCAGGGCCAAGGGAGGGATGATGGCGTTGAAACGAGAGCCATCGGAAAGGCGTGCGTCCACCATGGGAGTGGTCTCGTCGACGCGACGCCCCACGGCGGAGACGATGCGGTCGATGATCTGCATCAAGTGGCGGTTGTCCTGGAAGCGCAGGGGGTAGCGCTGCAGGTTGCCCTTCTTCTCCACGTAGACGTGCTCTGGGCCGTTGATCAGAATCTCGCTGATCTCCGGGTCACGCAGGAGGGGCTCCAATGGGCCCAGACCCAGGATGTCGTCGAGGATCTCTTCGACGAGACGCTCGCGCTCCAAGCGGTTCAAGGGCAGGTTGCGCAGCTCGACCTGCTCGGTCAGGGTGGCCCGCAGGCGTGCTGCGAGCTCTTCACGTGGGGTCTGGCTGACTTGGTCAAAGTCCAGGGACTCGATGAGCTCCTGGTGCAAGGCCTTTTTGATGCGGTCGAACTCTTCGTTGTTCTGCACGCCACCTGAGGCAGGGGCGGCGGACTTGAAGCGCTGTTGGGCGCCGCGAACGCGGTCGATCAGTCTGGAGCTTCCCACTGTGATTTCCCTCGTTCTAGTTGAAGAGCCAGCTCAGCGCGCCGCCCTTCTTCTCTTCTGGAGAAGTAGGTTCGACGAACTCGTCGCCCTCAGTGATGAGGGTGACCATGTTCGATATGTCTCGAGCAGCTGGGCTCTTCTTGTTGACGTCCCGGACCAGTCGACCTTCGTTGACGGCTTGGGACAAGGTCTTCCAGTCGTTCTCTACTGAGGCTGCCACACGAAGGCCTAGGTTGGCTTCGATGTCGTCGAGCGTGAGCTGAGAGCGCTTCTCATAGCGGTTCACGATGAGGCGGACTCGGCTACGCTCAACGCCGATGCGGTCGAAGAGCTGGAGCCGACGCCAAGCGTTCTTTACGCTCGGAACGTCCGGGGTGACCACGAGGAGCAGGGTGTCTGCGACTGTGATGGTGGTCAGGGTCGCCTCGTTCAAGGCCGTCCCGCAGTCGATCATGCAGTACTGGTAGGACTCAGCGCAGATTTGCAGAAGCCGTAGGATGTTGTCCCCGCGAACCTCTTCCTGCTCGTCGATCTCATTGGGCTGAGCGACGACGTGCACCTTGGACTTGTGTACGGAGACCGAGCCGGCCAAGACGCGCTCGTCCAGCCGGTCCAGCTCTTGGAGAAGATCCGAGATGCTCTTGGTGGGCTTGAGGTCCAGGAAGCTGGCCACATCGCCCATGGAGAAGTTCAGGTCTACAGCAACCACCCGGTGGATCGGGCAGAGCTCTGCGGCCAAGTTGATGGTCGTGCTCGTGCAGCCTGCGCCACCCTTCGCACCACAGACCGCGATGATCTCGCCACGGTCCTCGTTGTCAGAGGCGTTGCTATACAGCGCCTCGTGAACAGCCTGCCGCAGCAGGTCGCCGTCGTCGGGAAGGACAACGAACTCCCGGTAGCCAGCGCGCATCGCCGCCCGAATCCGGTCCGGATCTGAGCCGGCGGACAAGGCCACCAAGGTCAGGTTTGGATGATCGGAGGTGAGCTGGTTGCCCAGACGTACGGCCTCTTCAAAGTCCGTGTCGAAGCCCACCACCAGCGCGCTGGGGCGGGAGCGACGCGCCTCGGAATAGGCCTGCTCGTAGCTCAGTGAGGTGGGGGGAAGGACTGCGTCTGCACCCAGTGCCTCGCGCAGCTGCCCCATGCCGTTGCGATCTACGCCGACAATGAGGATGCTGGAGCTGCCGCCCCCTGGTCCGTGGTTACGCATTGTTTCCTAGCGCTGCATGCCGACAGGGCCTGCCGGGTCAGCGGTACGAGAGCCTGCCCGGTGGTCCATGCCCAGCAGGAAGAGCTCAAAGTCGTTGGGGTTGTTGTCCTCGTAAGCACCAGGAGGTGCGGGGACTTCGTCGGCAGCCATGGGGCGGACCAGGCGAGGGGTGACGAAAATCATCAACTCCGTCTCGTCGCGCACATGCTTGGTGTAGCTGAACAGGGACCCGATGATTGGAATCTCGCCCAACACGGGGATGTTGGCCCGGCTGTAGCGAATCCCTTCGCTGATGAGGCCCGCGACCGCGAAGGTCATGCCGTTGCGTACGCGCAGGTGGGTGCTGGCCTTGCGGCTCAGGAAGCCGGGAATCTCGATACCGGTGATGCGGGTCGAGGTGCTGTTGTCGATCTCGCTGACTTCGAAGTACATGCGCAGGTCGATGACGCCGCTTCCGAGAACCGTAGGAACGAAGGAGAGCTTGACGCCGTACTCCTTGAACTCCAGGGTGATTCGGTTGTTGTTCTGGGCCACCGGGATTGGAATCTCGCCACCGGCCAAGAGCTCAGCTTCCTGACCGGAGAGCACGACCAAGGTCGGTTCGGCGCGAATCTTGGTGATGTCGTGCTGCTCAAGAACCGAGAGCACAGCTGCCAGGTCCACGCCTTCTCCGAGGAGGAGGGGAATGGCAAAGGCGCCGGTACCAGCAGACAAGGCCGCGCCGCCGTTGACCAAGGTCTGGAAGTTGTCGCCATCGGCGACGTCAGGCATCTGTACAAAGCCACGGTCACCGGTGGTACCGGGGCTCACGGAGCCGGTCACGACGCCAGGACCGTAGTCCTCGCTTCCCCAGAGCCAGTTCAAACCCATCTCGCGGGTTGCTGTGCGGCTGACCTCTGCGAAGACGACCTCAAGCTGAACCTGGTGGTCACCACGAACGTTGAGGAGGTTGACGAAATCGGGGTCGTAGATGCGCGCCACAGCAGCGATGCGCTCCAGGGTGGGCAGGTCAGCGACGCTGCCTTCGACCACGAGGCGGTCTTCGAGGGGGTAGGCCCGAGGAGCAGCTGCGTCCTCACCGACGATGTCATTGACGCGACGAATCATCTCCGAGAGATCTCGGTGGATGGTCAGCTCGATGACGGTGGGGTGCTGAATGTCGTCCCGGTACCAGATCCAGAGGTCCGTGGTGCCAACCTCCAGTCCGCGGATCTGGAACTGGCCCTCCTCCAACAGACGGACTTCGGCCACCTGGTCGTTGGAGATGAGCACCCTGTGGAAGGGGCGTCCGCTCTTTTGGATGGTGGACTGGCCAACCTCGACCTCGAGCCACGTCTTCCGCGCCTCTTGGGCGTGGGCCGTCTTGGGGGCAAGCAAGGTTCCGGCGCCGATGGCCAGACCGAGTCCCAACACCACTGCTTTTGCTGCTGCTTTCATACCGCGCATCTGCTCAATCCTTCGAAAGTAGTGCTGCTACTCAGCGGCCCTTGCGGCCCTTGTCTTCGATGACCTTGCCGTCTTCACCAACGGTGTAGCCCGTGGTGCTGGAGCCCTGGATGACCTGGGCTTCGGTGGTGGCTGGGTCAGGCTTCTTGCTTCCGCTGTTTCCACCGGAGCGTGTGCTCTTCATGGGGCTAGGAGGTGCTGCCTCCCGGCGGTCCAGTCCGATGAGCTCGTCGACGATGACGCCGTTCTCTTCGACACGGTTGATGTCGATGTCAGCGCGCAGGGCCAACACGACCTCGCCCTTGGCTTGGGCCAGGGCCAGCTGCTCCGCTTCGCCAGGAGTGACCTCGAGGGTGACGGTGCGCTTGCCCTTGACCACGCCCGTGTTCTTGGCGGGCTTGGTCTTCTTTGCCTTGGCACCCTTCTCGCTGCCCTTCACTTCCTCATCACCGTAGTTGCCATTGAGGCTGTCACCGATGGCGAGCACTTTGATGCCCTGGAGGAGGATCTTGGAGACCGCGCGGGTGTTGAGGGCGTCCTTGTCATCCGGCTTGATGACGACGATCACATCGACGTAGTTCAAGGGCTGGATGAAGCCTGCGACGGCCTCCTCCGCCTTGACGGCGATGGAGATCGCGCGCTTGCCCGGCAGGATCAGGGCGTTGAGGCCCACGCCAGACTCGCGGCGCGCAAGGCGCTCAGCACGGAGAATTTCCTGAGCCAGAACGCGCTCTTTGGGGATGCGCCCGAGGACTGCGTCTTTGGACGTGAAGGTCACGTCTGCGGGAACGATCTCGGGGACGAGCTTCACGACCGCAACATCATCCTCGCCAATGGGTAGACCCATGTAGAGGTTGCGTGTTGCCACCACGACATCGACGGTCTCTTGTGGCTTGCTGGCTTCTTCAAGCTGGTTTTCAGCCCGTCGAAGGAGTTGGACCACGAGGAAGACGGCCAAGGCGGCTGCGACCACCGACACGCCCAGGAAGAGGTAGGCGCGTCCGCGACCACCCGTCTGTTGACGTTGCTGCATGTGTAGCGCTCTCCGAGTACGCAGGGAGTATAGGCCGATAGGCGGATCGGGTGAGGTTTCAGCCGATTTCCCCAGCCTGGCCAGCACCCATATCCGAAAGGACTGTGGTGTGTGCCGTTGGGTGGGGATGGGACGTAGTCAGGAGAATTGATGACGTGCAAACGTCAAGATGCCTGACTAGGGCATTCCCCAGAGCGAACAAAGGCCAGGAACCCCAAAAGGGGACCTGACCTTCGCTCTGAGCGTTGAAAGGCCGCCGTAAGCGCCCTTCCCAGGCGGCTCAGGAAGCTGCGGTGTTCACGGTGGAAGCCACGTTGCTGAACAAGGTGTCCAGGGAGCCACCGAGAGCGGTCAGTGCAGCGATGATTGCGACAGCAACCAGGCCGGCAATCAGGCCGTACTCGATTGCGGTTGCGCCGGACTCGTCGCTGATGAATGCCTTGATCATGTTGAACTCCTGTGCCGCAGAGCGGCGATTTAAATGGGACTAAGCCAAGTCTCGGAGAGCGCTTGGCGCCTTCGATGACGTAGAAGTAGCAGGAGGGGGCGGACAGAGCAAGGGAATCGGTGACATCTGAAGACAAACTCGATTACATCCGATTACGCTTGCGGCGCGTTGTCTTCATAAGCAAGTAGATACGCCAACTGTGAGTGTCTCGTCTTCGGAGGCCTCCAGGATCGTCTTGTCCTCGATTTCTCCCTTCAAGGGCTCGAACTGTGTGCCCAAGCGCCGGTCCCCCCCAAAACGACTCAAGGCCAACCCCCCCGAAGGAGAGCTGGCCTTGCCAGTCAGTTCACCGTCAGCGTGGCCAGGGCTCAAGGCCCTGCCAAGCTGACACCGTGCTCAGGAAGCGGCGGTGTTCACGGTGGATGCGACGTTGCTGAACAAGGTGTCCAGGGAGCCGCCGAGAGCGGTCAGGGCAGCGATGATTGCGACAGCAACCAGGCCGGCAATCAGGCCGTACTCGATTGCAGTTGCGCCGGACTCGTCGTTGATGAATGCCTTGATCATTTTGAACTCCATGTGCCGCT
>OJIO01001126.1_pt1 | contig 12824 bp, 10 predicted proteins | sample 1595621 | NCBI WGS metagenome assembly OJIO01 (sample SAMN05416776, study PRJEB24817) | seawater metagenome | isolation source: Sea water | place: Canada:Atlantic | collected 2013-07
TCCATTGAAAAAGAGCATTTTACCGAAGCCAGTAGACATCAGGGATAAAATCAACAGCCTGCTAGGAGTCCGACAGGCTCCTAGCCACTCATTCAGTGTTCGTCATTGGCGATCATTTCACGCAAGCGTTTTTTGTTGATCTTGCCAACACTGGTTTTGGGAATTTCCGCCACGATATGAATGATTTCCGGAATCGCCCATTTATTGATACGACCACTGTCCACATAACCTTGCAGGTGCGCCTTCAGCAACTCCGCAGTGAGCTGGCTATCTTTCATGGCGACAACACGGGCCAGTGGCCGCTCGTCCCAGCGTTTGTCGGGCACGCCGACAACCGCGACTTCACTGACATCGGGATGCAGGCTGATCAGGCTTTCGATTTCCAGTGACGATACCCATTCACCACCGGTCTTGATCACATCCTTGATACGATCCTTGATCTGTAACACGCCACTCGGTTCGATGCTGGCAACATCGCCGGTGTGCATCCAGCCCCCTTCCCACAGCTCGGCGCTTTTTTCCGGCTCCTTGAAGTAACCTTGGGTTAACCAGGGGGCGCGCACGACGATCTCACCCATCTGTTCACCATCGTGTGGCAACTCATTCCCTTCCATATCGCGGATCTGCATATCTACCAGACCCACCGGAATACCGGTGCGGATGCGGTAAGGCATTTGTTCTTGCATCGGCAAGGCCCGCACACTGGCAGGCAGGTAACTGGCGGTGATAATCGGACAGGTTTCTGACATGCCGTAGGCGGTGAAAAACAGAATGCCGCGTTCGGCCATTTCGTTCGCCATGCCCAGTGTCGGGGCGCTGCCACCAGTCAGCATTTTCCAGCCAGACAGATCCGCCTCCTTTGCTGCCTCACAGTTCAGAATCATCTGCAATACCGTCGGCACACCGTGGGAAAAGGTGACCTTTTCGCGCTGAAACAGACCCACGAGGAAATTGGGGTCATAACGACCGGGGTATACCTGTTTGGCACCCAGCAGCGTGGCGACATAAGGCACACCCCAGGCATGAACATGGAACATCGGCGTCATCGGCATGTACACATCATCGGAACGGAATGCCCCCAGGCCGTCAATGCTGCCCAGCGTCATGGCGCTATTCAAGGTATGCAATACCAGCTGTCGATGACTGAAATAAACACCTTTGGGATTGCCGGTGGTGCCGGTGGTGTAAAACGTAGTGGCAACGGAGTTTTCGTCAAAATCCGGGAAATCATACTGTGTTTCGGCAGCGGCCAGTAATTGCTCGTATTCGCCCAGCGTATTCAGGCTGGTCTCGGTTGCACTGACACCATCGGTCAGTTGTACCACGCCGCGCAAGCGCGTCACCTGCGGTACGATCTGTTCAGCCACTGCCAGGAAATCGTCGTGTACCAACAACAGGTCGTCTTCGGCATGGGTCATGGTGTAACTGATCTGATCCGGGCTCAGGCGCACATTCACGTGATGCAACACGGCACCTATCATAGGTACGGCAAAATAGGCTTCCAGGTAACGGTGGCTGTCCCAATCCATCACTGCCACGGTGTCTCCTGCCTGTATACCCATGGTGGTGAGGACATTGGCCAGCCGACAGATACGCTGATACAGCGTGGTGTAGTCGTAGCGTATCAGGTCACGGTAAACAATTTCCCGCGTGGGTTCGTAGCGTTTGCCAGACAGCAGCAGGCTTTTGATCAGCAGTGGTGACTGGTACGCCTGCTCGGTGGGTGCCACTATTTTTGTTTTCATGGTTATTCTCCGGGTGGGACAGACAAGATAGGCTGTCTGCCTGAAACAAAAAAAGCCCTGACGCAATTCAGGGCAAATGGATCTCGATCAAGCGATGGAGAACCCAGTGTCAATTTCATCGAACTCTGTCATACCGCCGGGCATGCCGACGGCGCATCTCAGAACATAAAGCGGGTCGACAATTGCAGCGCTTTCATGCTTTTTTCAACCGCTTCACCACTGCTCATGGTGGCGACGTTCCATTTTGCCAATTCTGCACCAAAGCGCACCTTGGCCGTTGCTGTCCACATCAGGTTGGCATGCAATGACTTGGTGGTGTCAATACCGCCTTCTGCCGCGTCATCGTTGGCACCAGTGCGGGACATCATCAGCGTGGATGCCAATGCAGGCGACCAGACGTGGCGCAATGCCAGTGATGCACCCCAGCTGTCAAAACCCTGCAAACGCGGGCGAGCGGTATCTTCATTCGGGTAGCTGCCCAGGCCCATGTAACGGCCCAGCGCACCCTGATTGTATTGCAACCGGACATCATCGCTGCTGCCCAGCGGGAATTTGGCGGTCAAACTCAATGCCGAAGCGCGTTGGTGGTCAACGCCATCGGACAATTCCCGACTGACCGCTCCCAACGAGGCGTGACCCCAGCGGCCATCGGCATTGATACGCACCACCAGATCGGGCGTTTTGTTATCGTCACCGCCGTCTTCCGGATTTTCCAGCGCCAGCATCAGGCTGCCACCGCTGAACGGTTGGGTATAACGCACTTGCGTCTGACGCACAAAAATAGCTGAGGCATGTTGACCAAAGGCGTTCAGGTCACCCAATGCCGCCAGATCCATAAACGTCGACCAGGTCTGGCCAATCAACAGATTACCCCAGCTGCCGTAAGCGTGGCGCAAACGCAAACCATGACTGTTGGACACGGTTTCGGTGCCATCACTGCCGTAAAAATCCGCTTCCAGATGCGTGCTCAGTGGCTTGTCGCCCGCCATGGTGCGGGTTTTGATATACAACCGGGATTCCCGTGCAGTCATGTCCAGACGCTGACTCTGACTGTCGTCGGCCGCCTTGACATAAGGGGCACCCAGCAACGCATTTTTGCCATTAACGCCATGATCGGTGTACACCAGATCGCCGCGAACATAACCACCAATGGTCAGATGAGTATCGCCGATAACCAGAGCACCCTTGTCGCTGCTCACCAGAGCGCGCTGGCGTAAGGTTTCAACGTCATGTTCCAGTGCAGTCAAACGCTGCTGCAAGGCTTCCGGGGTGTCTGTTGCTGTACTGTCTGCAAATGCAAACGGTGACGTCAGTGCCAGTGTCTGGCCAGCCAGAATCAGGGCGATGGAAGTGCATGGGTATTTCATGGTGTTTCCTTTTTTGGTCGAGTCTTGTTGTTTTTATTGGTGTTTTTATTGGTGTTTTTATTGGTGTTTTTATTGGTTTTGGTGGTGTTTTTATTGTTGGTCTTGCCGTTGTTATTACTGTTGTTATTTCTGTTGTTATTTCTGCTGTTATTTCTGCTGTTATTACTGTTGTTATCGGTGCTGCCAGCCAAGCGGCTGCCGTATGCCACAGACAGCGCACTCTCCTCACCGCCGTCGCCAGGTACGGTTACTCGCGGATCGTGGCCCGGTGCTTTCGAAACAGACACGACGGCACCGGCGGTGCAAAAGCGACGATGCCGTGCACTACGTTTTCGATGGCGTAGAGGTCATCCGGGTTTTTACGCTCACGCGCGGTTTTGATACGCACCTGATACATGTCGTGCAGCAGCCGTCCGTCTGGCCGCAATCGGGCACGCTGGGCAAAAAAATCATTCGGGCGAGTACTTTTCATCGCTTTCATCACCACATCAGCCGTATCGCTGCCCGCCTGGCGAATGCTGTTCAGGTAATGACTAACGGCGGAATAGACACCAGCCTGCACCATGGTGGGCATGACGCCAGCACGGGCGAAAAAGCGTTCCGACCAGACACGGCTACTGTCGTCCCGATCCCAGTAAAACCCGGTGGTTAACCTCATATTGGCGGTGATGGCCGGATCCAGCGCTTTCACATTGGGGGTAAATACCAGCAAGCCAACCACTTCCATCGATTGCGTCAGGCCGATATCTGCCGCTGCCCGCAAAGCATTGACAAAATCTTCACCAGCGTTGGCCAATGCCACCACATCGGCCCCGGACGCAGCCGCCTGACGCACGTAAGGGGCAAAGTCGGCAGTCCCCAAGGGCACCCGCACCGAGCCAGTCACTACGCCACCCTGAGTCGTGACCACTCGGGTCGCCACCTCTTCCAACGCCAGACCGAAGGCATAATCTGCGGTGATAAAAAACCATTTCTTCTTACCCGCCTCGACCATTGGCTTGACGGTGCCATTCGCCAGCGCCACCACGTCGTAGGTCCAGTGGGCGATATAGGGCGAACAGGCACTGGTGGTAAATGCGTCCGAACCCGAACCGGATATCAGCACAATACGTTGCGCGGCATTGGTAACTGCGGTGACCGCCGATGTAACGGACGAGGCCACCAGCCCGGTGATCACGTCCACCTGCTCCCGCTCGACCCAGGTTTTGGCCTGCAAGGCGGCAGATTCCGGGCTGTTATGGTCATCGGCACTGACCACCTCAATCGGTTTACCCAACACAGTTTCGCCAAAGTCCTCGACGGCCATGGTCGCGGCGGTAACACACCCTTCTCCACATACCGTGGCGTAGACACCACTCATATCCGCCATCACACCAATTTTGACCACGTCATCAGAAATAGCCGCAGGACTGGCCTGCACCTCGTCGCACACCGTGCCAACCAGCCACAACAGGGCCACCGCAGCCAGCGCTTGCTGCCAACGACGTGAAAAAAAACAAAAAGGAACAACGGACGGTGGGGCAAAGATAAAACGCATCATCTGGTTAGCCTGTTTTTATTATTTTTTGTCAGTGCCGCCGTTCACTCCGAATCAGAGCGTGTTGACGATCGCTGCGGAATCCATACTGAACAACGACTTGCACGCAGATTTGTCACAATTCCACCGAAATGTATCAAGCCGGTTTTTTGCCGGGTTTTGCCAGTACACTGCCACCACGGGATGGATGCTGCCGCGAGTACTGGCACCCCAACATATTCGCCAAAGCAACAAAGGCTCGCCGGTCGTGCCCACCCGTTTTATCCACCTGTTGCTGCTGACAAGAGTTTTCGTATGTTTTCCGGCATTCGCCTGGCGTGGCGTTTTTTCTCAGTTGTGGTACTGATCATCACCATCATGGCGGTGTCGGTGTACCTGTATTCCGTGCCACTGGTGCAAGACAAGGTGTATGAAATTGAACGCAATTCCGCCCGCCTGGCACTGGATAACGTTTATAAGCTGGCCGACAAGGCCTACGCCAATCTGGAAGGATTCAAGGCACAGGCGCTGGACGCCAACAAAGAAAGCCTGCGCGCCGTGGTCACACTGACCGCCAGTCATATTGAATCCAGCCTGGCACTGGCCGAAGCCAACCAGATTCCAGCCGCCAACGCCTGGCAACAGGTGTTTGCCAGCCTGCGCCACTTCACCTACGGCAACGATGGTTATATCTGGGTGGTTGATCACCAGGCGCGCATGTTGTCGCACCCGGACACACGTTATAACGGCAAGACATTGGCCAGCTTTCAGGTTCCGGCAGTGGGCGTCATCGCCCCGATGATTGCCGCAGCGATCCGCAGCGGTGAGGGCTTCTATCAATACCCCTGGCAGCGAGTGGCCGGGCAGCAACCAACGGCCAAGCTGTCGTATGTCAAAGACTACCCACAGTGGCAGCTGGTGATTGGTTCGGGTCTCTATCTGGATGATCTGGAAGCCGCCGTGGCGCAACGCAAGCAACAGGCCATTGAAGAAATTCGCAAGGCGCTCAGCACCATTCGTATCGCCGACACTGGCTATTTGTTTATTTTTGACCAGCAGGGCCAGATTATTGCCCACCCGAATACCAACATCGACCAGACCAATGCCATCGACCTGATCGACCCGGCCAGCGGACGCCGCATCGTGGAAGAACTGATCGAAGTGGCCGATACCGGCACCGAACTCAGCTATCGCTGGGACAAACCGGATGATCCCGGCGTTTATCGCTATGAAAAAATATCCATCGTCCGTCGCATGGCCAGTTTCGACTGGTACATCTGCGCCACCGTGTATGTCGCCGAACTGCAACACAGCTCGATGATTCTCAGCCAACGCATCATCACCATTACCGCCATCGCCATTCTGTTGGCGTTATTACTGGCGCTGTATTTTATCAACCTGATCTCGCAACCGATCCAGACCCTGGCGCGCACCGCCGAACGCGTACGTACCGGCGATCTGAGCGCCACCAGCGGCATTGATCGTCATGATGAAATCGGCACCCTGGCGCGCACCTTCGACTCCATGGTGTATCGCTTGCACAGCAACATCCAGACGCTGGATCAAAGTGTGCGAGAGCGCACCCACGCACTGGCGGCACTGGAAGAACGCCAACGCCTGATACTGGATGCCTTACCCGCCCAGATTGCCTACCTCGACCGGCAACTGCGCTACGTGTTCGTCAACCAGGGTTATGCTGAACAATTCGATAGCAGCAAAGCCGCACTCCTGGGGCAACACATGAGCCAGATTGCACCTCCTGATCTGCTGGCAGCCATCGCCGAACCCCTGCAACAGTGTCTGAACGGCCACCCCACCACCTACGAATACAGCTTTAATCACCAGGGCCGCACACGGGTAACACGCCGCCAGCTGATTCCCGATTACGCCGGAGACCAGGCAGCCGCTGCCGAGGTGCAGGGCGTACTGGTACTGTCGCTCGACATCAGCCACGAAAAGGAATCAGAACGCCGCCTGGCGGAAGCCCAACGCATGCAGGCCACCGGGCAACTGGCTGGCGGTTTGGCCCACGACTTCAACAATCTGCTGACCATCATCCTTGGCAACCTCAGCGCCATGCAAGCCAGCCATCCCGGCGTCAACCCGACAACCAGCAGCCCCGACACCGACGCCCCACTGCAACACCACCTGGCTCCAGCTATCCGCGCCACCCACCGCGCCATCGACATCACCAAGCGTCTGCTCGCTTTTGCCCGACGTCAGCACCTCTCCCCCAGCCTGACCGACGTACGTCCCTTGCTGAAAGAAACCGCCCTGTTGTTACGCGGTTCACTGCCGGATCAGCTGGAACTGACGGTCGTCTGCCACACCCCGTTGGCGCTGTGTATTGATGCCGCCCAGCTCGAAAACGCCCTCATCAATCTGGCCTTGAACGCACGCGATGCCATTCTTCAACAACGCCCAACCGGGCCAGGACGTATCGGCTTTTACGCACACCAACAAACTTTGCCACAGGGGCTGCAACAAACCGACTCGCACTACGATGACGACGTACCCGCTGGCACCTATATCAATATCGGGGTGTACGACGACGGCCCCGGATTTCCGGCCGAAGTACAACAACGGGCCTTCGAGCCATTTTTTACAACCCGTGCCAGCAACAACTCCGGCCTCGGCCTCAGCATGGTATTTGGCTTCGTCAAACAGTCTGGCGGTTTTATTCGCATTCGCCCGGCAACGACGGATCCGGAATGGGCTGACGGGGAAGGCCGGAGTCAATCGAAAGACCCAGAGAAATCAGCCGACGGTGCCGCTATTTCATTACTGCTGCCACTAAACAGCCTTTCCTTGAGCGCGCCAACACCCCCTGAAACGACCGCCAGCGCCGCAACAGAGCCAGCACCACACCCCGAATCAGACACCGACAACACCGACAACACCGACAACACCGACAACAACCACTGGCAACTGGCCTTACTGGTTGACGACGACGCCGCCATCCGCCGCCTGGTACGGCCCTGGTTGCTGGCGCTAGGATACGTTGTGGTAGAAGCCAGCGACGCCAATGAAGCCAGCGACCTGATCGACAGCCTGGCGACCCTCGATTTACTCATCACCGACCTGTCGATGCCCGGCAACCGGGACGGCTGGCAACTGGCCCAACAAGCCCGCCAGCAACACCCCCACTTGCCCTATCTGCTGATCAGTGGCACCCCCTCGCATCCAGAACAACCAACGGATCATGGCGTATTACTCGCCAAGCCCTTCACCAGAGACGCCATCCACCAGGCCATTACCCATGCTGTCACCCAATCCACTAACGGGCCATCCGCCGCTGGCAAATTGACACCACCGATCCAACCCGATCATCATCAGACAGAACAATAAGAAGAAGCACACCATGACCAACCACACCACGACCAACCACACCACGACCCACAGCAGCCATACCAACAAGGCACTGATCTACGTCATCGAAGACGAAGCCGACATAGCCACCCTGATTGCAGATGCCCTGCGAGCGTTCGGCTTTCGGGTAACCACCTTCCCGACCGGTCGCCAGGCACTGCAAGCGATACAACAACAACCCGCCGATGTCTGCATTATTGACCTCGGTTTACCGGACATGGACGGCCTCACCTGCATCCGCGAACTGTCGGCCAATACCGACACCGGACTCGTGGTACTGACCGGCCGGGACAGCCTGACAGACCGAGTGCTGGGCCTCGAACTGGGTGCTGACGACTACATCACCAAACCCTTTGACAGCCGGGAACTGGTCGCCCGCATATCACGACTGGTGCGACGGCTGGCGATCCAGCCACAACCCGGCACCTGCAGCCGCAAAGTCGCCCGGATTGCCCACTGGCAGTTCGACCCAGCCACCTTATTGCTCAGCCACGACAACGGCGACAACCACAACCTCAGCAGTGGCGAAGCCAACCTGCTGATGAGCCTGCTGCGCTCACCCAACCGCATATTATCGCGGGAACAACTGATCTCAGACCAAACCATCCCCTACGACCGCAGCATCGACTCCCGCATGTCACGCCTGCGCAAAAAACTGGAACAAAACCCGCGCCAGCCAGTATTAATCAAAACCGTCTACGGCGCGGGCTACATGCTGGCCGGACGCGTCGAATGGCGACTGCTACAAACCGACCAGCCAGACTGAACCCACTCGCCTGAGACCACTACAAGAGAACTTGCTACCAACCGCCGTAAACTCGCAGACCGCCGTAAATTCATAGGAGGCAGCTTGCCGCTGAAACAGTATTGCTGAGCTGCCTGTGCGGTGTTAACGGCCATTTAAAGTGACCCACCTCTGGCCATTAATTTTGATTCACCTTCGCGTGGCCTTTTGGCCACTTTAACCCTAACGTTCCCGGTTTTCTCTGGCCGGGGGCTCACGTAAAGGACTGGATTGTGATTCATAAAATCAAAGCGCTTCAGCTTTGGCACTGAGGTTTCTTATCCTTACAGCAACACGTACCAGTGAAGTTCTAAAAGCCGAGTGGACTGAGATCGATCTGAAAACGGCTATCTGGACGATACCAGCTGAAAGAATGAAATCGCGCCGAGAACACCGCGTTCCGCTAACAAAAGAATCAATTATCATTCTTAGAAGCCCCGCAAATCCATGGCAATCCCTATATATTTCCTGGGAGTCGATCCAATCGCCCTCTATCCAATATGGATTTACTTCAACTAATGCGTGGTATGGGTTACGGAGTCAATGAAGATCGGGGTGATTACGTCCCCACATGGATTCCGTTCGAGCTTTCGGGATTGGTCTGGAAAGGTCTCCAGCTACCCTAAAGACGTTGCAGATATGGCACTGGCAATATCAAAACAAGGTAAAAGCGGCCTACAGACGCGGAGATTTGTTCGAGAAGCCCCGAGCGATGATGGATGATGGATGATGGATGATTGGGAATCATGGCTAACAAGCGAGAACTCAAAGAATGTCCCCGGAAACCAACCACGAACTTTATATGTACGTAAATCTGCCGTACAATTTCATCAATCACATGCAATGAGTACATGAGAATGGGTACAAGAACCGAGAGAATCGAAGCTCGCTTTCCTCCTGAGCTCAAGGCCTTGGCAGAACGAGCAGCCCTCGCCAGCGGCCAGACCCTGACAGACTACCTCGCCAACCTTGTACGCCTGGATGCGCCCAAGCGACTGCAATTAGCCAACGAAGTGATGTTGGCTAATGAACAGTTTGATCAATTCCTGGTGGCCTGCGAGACAGCACAATCCCCAAGCAAAAAGCTGCTGAATGCTGCTAAAAAACTGGATGCCGAAGGCTACTGATCGGAAATATCGCATTGACACTAGAACAAGCCTTTGTCGTTGCCGATAAAGCTTCCCACGATCTGAAAACGTTTGATTGCGGTAAAACCGGAATGAACGATTTCCTTTCTCGCTTTGCGATCAAACATAACAAATTAGGTCTCAGCCGAACCTGGGTATTGCCTGAAGTTGTTTCGAAGGCAAACACAGAAACGGCTCCCACAGATTCAAAGAAAACCATTGCAGCCTATTTCACTTTATCTACTGCAACGGTATCCAGGGAAGCAATCCCCGCACAACACAGCCTACCCACCTACCCGATCCCGGTGATCATGCTTGCTCGTCTGGCTATTGATTCAAAGTATCAAGGACAAGGCTTAGGCGCTAAAACGCTGGTTACGGCATTACGGCAAGCTCGCACGCTAAGCCAATCGGGGTTACCTGCTTATGGTTTGATTCTGGATGTTCTAGACGAACAGGCACTGGGTTTTTACAACAGCTTCGAAGTCTTTCAGCCGTTTACTGATGAACCGATGAGGCTGTTTGTTGGCATGAAGACGCTTTCTGATCTTTAAATAACAGTTAATCAGCGGCTGTGGTTGCCTAACGTCTTTTCAGAACACCCAAGCGCTTTAGAAGCTTCTTTTCGTCCTCCATATTCCGTGATAGCCCAGGATGCAAGTCGGCGCTGAAACCATTTGGTTCGCTCATCCCACGAGCCTTCACCGAGCTCATGCACGGCAGAGTCATCCCGAGACCACTTGTCCCATTCTCCAATCGCCACCGTCACAGCTTCCGTTTCTGACTTCTGATCCAGCCAAACCATGATCAGTACGGCCAGTCGCTGCAAATCCCGCATATTTCCATTAAAAGGATGATGCTGGAACAACTGGTTTAATTCGTCCGTAACAGGTGCCAATTCTGGAATAGACTCTGATCGTCGACACTCAAACCATACTGTTTGCCAATCTGCGGTCAGATCTTCCCGACAAGACCGCAGAGGTGGAATTTCAACAATCAAATGTGCGATTCGATCGAGAAAATCCGGATAAAGCTAAGACCGTAGTTCATCAAAACTCAGATTACTGGCACAGACCAATTCAAAGTCACTGGTTTTCTCTTCGTTGCTGCCCAGCTGACGATATCGGTGCTTGTGATCTTGTAATGTCCTCACCAGCTCACGCTGTACATTCTTCGGCAGATCTTGCACCTCATCGAGAAATAGAATTTTCCTATCCGCTTCAGCCAAAAGTCCTTGTCGATCCCGATCCGCGCCCGTAAAAGCCCCTTTTACATAACCAAACAGCAAGCTCTCGGCCACGCTGGAATCGAGGCCACCACAGGCCAGAGCCACAACGTCCCGCTGTTTGATCTTGCTAATGTAAGTCTCGACTACACGGGTCTTACCAGTGCCTCGCTCGCCCAGAATTAACAACGGATGACCACTTAACTCCGCGTATTGCTTTAATCGTTGAAGCGACTGTTGACGAGCGATAGAGCGCGCTTCTGGCTCATAAATCGCTAGATCCGGGTTGATTGTCCGAGCCGAACGAATTTCAGCCAGATAGGTGGTGATCTTGAAATCAACCGATTTGAGGCTGGTTCTTTGCGTCTCCGGGTTGAACTGAGAAGACCACAACCGGGTTCCGGACGGAAATGCACCGCCAGCAGATACCATCAACCAGACGCTGTGCATTGCGGGTGTGCCAGGAGAAATGTTGATGTGCAAACAGTCGCTGCAACCACGAACTCTCGGAACAACTGAGTCACAAACAAACAAATAGATCGCCTGATGATCCGTATCAACATTGAGAATATATTTCTGAGCTGCCTGTGCGGCAGCGAACACCATGTTTGTGTATTCACTGGTACCCACGTTTCTGAGCTGCCTGTGCGGCAGCGAACGGCACCACCACCGTCTGAAAAAATAGCTGATTTTTCTGAGCTGCCTGTGCGGCAGCGAACTGGAATCCTCAGATAATGCTGATGCGTTCACTTTTCTGAGCTGCCTGTGCGGCAGCGAACTCCAATGTTGAGTAAGAAGGCTGCTCGCTCTTTTTCTGAGCTGCCTGTGCGGCAGCGAACGCTCTGTGTCACCCCCAGTCTCGATCTTCTCATTTCTGAGCTGCCTGTGCGGCAGCGAACGTAATTTGCGCGTTAGAGCTACTTACCCATATTTTCTGAGCTGCCTGTGCGGCAGCGAACACGTAGATCGGCGGAAATACATGGCTGCATTTTTTCTGAGCTGCCTGTGCGGCAGCGAACTTTTGCTGCGATGACGGTGGTGCACCGACATGTTTCTGAGCTGCCTGTGCGGCAGCGAACTGTTAAATCTGCGGTTGGTAGTGGCTATTTCATTTCTGAGCTGCCTGTGCGGCAGCGAACTGGATCTTTGTGTGGTTTCCCAAGCGTGCGTTTTTCTGAGCTGCCTGTGCGGCAGCGAACGCAATGGCGGCGGCCGCGGCGGCGGTTTCTTTTTTCTGAGCTGCCTGTGCGGCAGCGAACGTGTAAGCGGTTTCGAATTCTTCGGCGTCGACTTTCTGAGCTGCCTGTGCGGCAGCGAACTCGGCTTGATTTAGTTTTGGGGATGCCAGCAGTTTCTGAGCTGCCTGTGCGGCAGCGAACCGCACGGGTGAAGGGTCTGGCGTGTTTGAGGATTTCTGAGCTGCCTGTGCGGCAGCGAACTTTTGGTGGAACAGCACGCCAGCGACGTGCTGTTTCTGAGCTGCCTGTGCGGCAGCGAACATTAAAGAACAGCGGGCGTACCATCAGAAGAATTTCTGAGCTGCCTGTGCGGCAGCGAACGCAACGATCCCGGACGATGCGCTGGAGCACCTTTTCTGAGCTGCCTGTGCGGCAGCGAACTTGGATGGGTTTTCCGGCTGTTAACGGCCATTTAAAGTGACCCACTTCTGGCCATTAATTTTGATCCACCTT
>OJIO01001133.1_pt1 | contig 12756 bp, 16 predicted proteins | sample 1595621 | NCBI WGS metagenome assembly OJIO01 (sample SAMN05416776, study PRJEB24817) | seawater metagenome | isolation source: Sea water | place: Canada:Atlantic | collected 2013-07
ATCTACACTATCCTCTTCGTCGGCAGCGTCAGATGTGTATAAGAGACAGTACCTAGCCAGAGAAAACATAATTATATAGTTGCAGATTTTACTAATCCAGAAGAATTAAAATTAAAGGTATCTGATTATATATCAAAAAATCATGGGTTTCATGTTCTTGTTAACAATACTGGTGGTCCAAAAGCTGGAACTGTTTTAGATGCAAATTTAGACGAGTTTGAAAGTGCATTTATTCAGCATTTAAAGTGCAACCACGTATTAGCACAAGCTGTTATTCCATTTATGAAAACAGAAGGTTATGGTAGAATAATTAATATGATATCAACTTCGGTTAAACAACCTATTGAAGGCTTAGGTGTAAGTAATACCATTCGTGGTGCTGTAGCAAATTGGAGCAAAACATTAGCTACAGAAGTTGGACCTTTCGGAATTACAGTAAATAATGTACTTCCAGGAGCTACTGCTACTGAACGACTAACTTCAATTCTTCATAATGTTGCAAAAAAAATAAATGGTTCTTACGAACAAGCAGAAGCTATGATGAAAAACGTTACACCCGCAAAACGATTTGCCGAACCCGAAGAAATAGCTAATGCAGTCGTATTTTTAGCAAGTGAATGCGCTGGATACATTAACGGAATTAACCTTCCTGTTGATGGTGGACGAACAAAATCTTTGTAACTTTATATCATAAAATTTTTGAATTATGAGCAACTTAGTATCTCCTTTAAATTTTAAAGATTGGATTGAAGAAAACAGACATCTATTAAAACCACCAGTTGGCAATAAAGTTGTGTGGAAAGATGGTGATTTTATAGTAATGGTTGTTGGTGGACCAAATAGTAGAAAAGACTACCATTATAACGAAACACCTGAATTTTTCTATCAAATTGAAGGTGATATCGTATTAAAAATAATTGATAAAGGCACTCCAAAAGATGTGCATATAAAAGAAGGTGATATTTATTTATTACCACCTAAAGTTCCACATTCTCCTCAACGAGGTGCAAATACAGTAGGTTTAGTTATTGAATATAAAAGACCTGAAGGTATGCGTGATGCTTTACTTTGGTTTTGCGAAAACTGTGTAACAAAATTATACGAAGAAGATTTTAAGGTAGAAAATATTGAAACAGATATGCCTAAAATTTTTGATAAATATTATGGTGATAAAGACAAACGCAGTTGCCCTAATTGTGGCGAAATAATGCAACCACCTAAAAAAGTTCAGATAGATTAATTATGAAACGCAAACTAAGAATAAACGGTCACTCTCACCTATTACCTTATCCTGAGGAAATTCCTCAGTTTATGAAAGACAAAGGTATTTTTTGGGTAGATAAAGACCGAAAGTTCATGCTTCAAAAAGATTGGAGTCGACCAGTTACAGACTCTAGTTTCTTTTTAGATGAAAAACTTGCATGGATGGAACGCTTTAAAATTGACCATGCAGTTGTTTTAAACCTTTCTCAATTATATGGTAATGGTTTGCGAGTGGAAGAAATGAAGCAAGCCTTGCGTTTTCAGAATGATTTTAATGCAAAAATTCAGAGAGAAAACCCAAGTAAGTTTACATGTGGTTTTGTTGTTCATCCAGGTTTTGTTAGAGGAGCTTGTTGGGAAATTGAACGTTGTGTTGAAGAATTAGGCATGCAATTATTGTGCTTACCAACTCACTATATGGATACTATTGGTACTTGGCGCTGTATTTTTGATGAAGAAAACGAACCTATTTTTGAGTTAGCTAATAAATATAATCTTGCAGTAGAAATCCATCCTTATGATGGTGAAAAATTCATAAAATTAGAAAATACTTCTTGGCGTTTTCATTTAATTTGGATGTTAGCACAATGTGCAGATGCATATCATTTTTTAACTTTAAATGGCTACCAAGATAAATACCCAAATATGCGCACTTGCTTTGCTCATGGAGGCCAATTGGCACAAATTAACTTAGGAAGACGTATACAAGGATTTGATGGACGTCCAGATTTGTTTGAAGGCAAGCACCATCCTAGAAAAGCAGTTGGGCATAAAAACATCTTTTTTGACACATTAGTTCATGATACTGGTGGTTTACAATTACTAATTAAAAACCAAACCTCAAAACAAGTTTTAATGGGATTAGACGATCCTTATCCTTTAGGAGAAATGGAAAGTGCTCAACAATCATCTTATCCTGGTAAAATATTAGATTTAGCAATAGAACGTAATATTATTACCGAAGATGAACGCGATGCTATTTGGGAAGATAACGTTATACAGTGGTTATGTGGTAATGATGAAGCTGCCAAGCAAAGACTGATTAATCGAATTTTAAGTTAATGCACTTTTTACCAAAAAAACTAGACGATTATGTTGTGGCTCATTCTGAAGAAGAACCAGAATTATTACAACAGCTTACTCGCGAAACTTATCAAAAAATATTACAACCTATTATGCTTAGTGGACCATATCAAGGTCGTGTTCTAAGCATAATTTCTAAATTAATAAGACCAAAAACCATATTAGAGTTAGGTACTTTTACAGGCTATGCAACGCTGTGTCTGGCAGAAGGTTTACAAAAGGATGGCGAAATACATACTATAGATGTTAATGAAGAACTATTAGATTTTCAACGTAAGTATTTTGACAAATCTGATTATGGAAAGCAAATTCATCAACATTTAGGCAATGCAATAGATATTATACCTACTATAGATAAAACCTTTGATCTTGTATTTATTGATGCTGATAAACCAAACTATATTAACTATTTTCATTTAATTATTGAGAAACTAAATCCTGGAGGCATCATACTTTCTGATAATGTGCTTTGGCACGGAAAAGTTATTGAACCTCTTGACGATAAAGATATTTCAACCAAAGCCATTTTAGATTATAATACACTTTTAAAAACCGACGATAGAATAGAAACTGTTTTACTACCTATTAGAGACGGATTAACAATTAGCAGAAAAAAGTAATCTTTTAATTTTAAAAAAACATTTATGGAAAACATAAAAGATGCACAAAACGAAATGTCTAAAAACTATGCAAATGGTTCAACAGGTATAATAATTTCAGGGATTGTTTGGTTAATTTCTGCCTTAATAATTGTATTTGCATCACCTAAATCAGGAGTTTGGTCGCTACTAATTGGTGGTGCACTAATTTTTCCTTTAAGCCTGTTAGTTAATAAATTAATAGGTCTTTCAGATTCGCACTCTAAAGACAATCCTTTGGGAAAACTTGCAATGGAAGGCACTTTTTTAATGCTTATGTGTATACCTATTGCACTTTTATTGTCATTTCAAAACATTGAATGGTTTTTTCAAGCTATGATAATGATTATTGGAGGTCGTTATTTAACCTTTCAAACGTTATATGGCAATAAATTATATTGGCTATTAGGTAGTTTGCTAGGTATTTCTGCCTTTATTCTGTTTTCTTTAAAGGCAGATGCCTTTTCGTCTGTTTTATCAGGTGCAATAATTGAAATTGTTTTTGGTAGTTATATGTTTTTTAATTTTAAAAAAACTCAAACTAAATAACGTTAAAACGAATTCATATTAGGTTGTTGGCCTCAATTTGAGAAAAACCTAGAAAATAAAAATGACAAAAGAATATTTAAGTAAAAATCCGAAAGAATTGTTCTGGTTATTTTGTTTAGGAATTCCTTTTTTGATTTGGATTTACTCAATAGGAATTGAACTGAATAGGAAAATCCCTGAAAGCGGAAGACTAAATAAAATAACTCTTATTGGACTCATTGCATATCCGATTATTTATATTCCAATTGGATTAACTTTATTAATATCTGGAATTTCGGATATGAATGCGATTTTGCCTTTTCATTTCGGAGCTATAATTTGTATGTTTTTATTAGTAATTTTGACATCAATGACAATAATAAAATTTGAAAAAGCAGAAAAATTAAAACAATCAAATGGAATTGGGTTGTTTTTTGGAATTTGCTATTTTATCATTGGTGTTTGGTATATACAGCCGAAATTGAATGAATACATAAAGTTGATAAAATAAAAATCTGTGGGTGACACAGTATAGAGGACATTGTCTATTTTAGATTGCTTTCTCATATAACCACGCAACTATTCTAAATAAAACACTTAAAAAAACCTACAAAAAAATCCTCTCCAAAAAACTTGAAGAGGATTTTAAATAGAATTAAAAGTTATTATTGTACAGCTTGTAATGCGTCAATATTTCCATATCCAAAGCTACTATTTCTACTAGGATAAAATTCTGAAGATTGCTTTAATCGATTTAAAACTTGAGTCCTTGTCCAACTTGGATATTTAGACCAAACCAAAGCAGCAATTCCTGCTGTTGTTGCAGTTGCAACAGATGAACCACCTGTATAACGTCTTTCTCCATTATAAAAACCTAAAACAGGTGGTGCTTTAGACGTATCATTATCACCTTCCATTATTATAGTAAAATCTATTTTATCACCACTATGGCAAGTTTCACAACGCTCGTAAGTTAACCCATCATTTACTCCAGTAACAGCTACTGTTTCGCTCATAGTTGCTGGAAAAATAACACCAAACCCATTTGTAAAACTTGTTGAAGTTCCTCCAGCTGCAAAAATTAATTTTCCTTTACTGTATGCATATTTTACTGCATCTGAAATGTTACCTATTGACCATATATACCCAATAGACATTGAAATGATTTTAACATCACTTCTATTACCTAATTGTGTTAACGCATCTGATACTCCTTTGCGTTCATGATAATCGTTAAGTAAAACATCTTCTGTAGCTCTATATGCAACTAAATTTGAATTATATGCTACACCTACAGGCATTCCGTTATCATTTCTTGGAGCTGCAATTGTCGATGCCATTGCTGTTCCGTGACCACATTTATCATGTGGACCATCATAGTTACTAGACCACCACCAAGCAGAGTCAATGAAAGTACCATACTTTTGTACAAACCTTCCACTTGAATAACCATCATTAAAACCAACTGAATTTAGTAATTGCTGTGATTCAGAAACACCAGTATCAATTAATCCAACGGTTACTCCTGAACCAGTACTGTAATTCCAAGCTTGTTGTATATTATGCTTGTTAAAATGCCAAGATACTTGAGCATTATTTGGAGCAATTGTAGTATAGTGAGCAGTATTTATGGTTTCTCCATTTTTACTACATCCTGAGCTAGACCGTTGGTATTGATCATTAGTATAATGATTGTACCCATTAGGTTCTATATATCTTACATTCTTACTTTTACGTAAAGCTATTATTGTTTCTATTGACTTAACTTCAATATCAAAAACATTTATAATTTGATGCTCAACAATTGTTAATTTGTCTTTACTTATTTTTTCATTTTTAGATATAAGCGAAACTAATTCGTCTTTTTTATTTATTAAACTTTGACTTCTGTTTTCACTAAAAATTTCGTTTTCACTACCATATCCTACGGTTAAAATGTTATTTCCATGAACTAAAGCGCTCCACAAAAAATGAGCGTCTGTATTACTCCAATTAAAATTTCCTTTAGTGGATAGTGTTTCGCTTATTTTACTATTAATTTCAGAAATACTTAACGGATCTTTCTGATAATTTACAGATTCTTCTTGTACTATTTCGTCACTTTTAGAACAAGCAACTATAGTAATTAATAAAAGAATAAATGATTTAAAAAGTAGTTTTTTCATTTAATGATATTTAGATGGTTAATAGTATTCTAAATATATTAAATATTTTAATTGAAAAATGATATCAATGAAGATTGGTATATACTATAGCTCTCGCTTTACAGATCCCATAGCATCTTCAACCTCATCTTTAACTTTGTCTACTTCTTCTTTAAAGTTTTTAGTGAAGTCTGATGTATCTATACCATGTTTATGTGCACTTTTAGTCACCTCACTTTTTATATCGTTTGAGGCATCTTTAAGCATACGCATTCCTTTGCCTAAACCTCTGGCAATTTCTGGTATTTTATCGGCTCCAAAAACCATGACTACTATAAATAGTATGAACATAATTTCGGTTGTACCAATAAATAAAAATGTAGTTAATAGTATCACAATGCAAATATACTAAGTTGTTTTGTTAAGATTATATAATGTATGTAGAATATTTTTATAAAGAGAAAAGTAACTTTAACTGCAACTAAACTAGTCTTTTTTTATTTGAAGATTAGCTTTATATACGTTAAGCTTTTCTTGAAGAAATTCTAATATAGCTATGTGGTTATTAATTTTACATAAGTTAGAAAAATTCTCATCTTCAGAACAGAAATAAAAAAACTCTGATCTTAGCTCTTCATCTAAACTATTATTATTAAAAAGTAACTCTGAAAAATTAGAAATAATTTTCGACATGCATTCGTCTTGTCGCTCTAATTTAACCTGATTTTTAAGCATTTTTGTTCGTCCTGATATTGCATTTATAATTGGGTTTAGTGATAAGCCTACTCCACCTCCACCAGTTGAACCTCCAAATACTGGGTTTAAATCTGAAGCTTCTTTTAACCGCCTTTCATTTTGTGTAAGCGGTTTACCTTTATAACCAGGAATACCTAAATCGTAAAAATTAATATCTCGCTTAGCATCAGAATTTTCAATATCAGATAATAAATCGCCTGTCAATATTTTACCAACAACAACTTCGTCTAATTGGTTTACAAGTTCTTGTAAAAAAACAGTTACAGATTTAGACTTTACAATTGATGCATTTATAATAATTTCTTTGGGTTGATACTGAATTCCACTAATTATTATAGTGTCATTTAGTTTAGCAGGAATAATAAACTCACCATTACTGTTTGTTATGGTAAATCTACTTGCAGTTTTATTAATAATATGAATACCTTCAAGATCATCTGGAGCAATAACTTTACCTTCTACATCTATGTTTTGGGCATTAGAAACAGAAAAGCATAAAAATATAATTACAAAGAAGAGTTTACTAATGCTTTCCATCTAAGCTTTCTAAAAATTGTTTGCTTTTTTGAGTTAAGAACTCTAAAAATTGCATTTCTTTTCCTGCTTTTAGTAGGTTATAATCTAATCCATTATTCTCAACAAAAGCAATAAACTCATCTATCTTGTCTTTAGGAATTTCAAAATTGGTTAGTATATACTGCGAACTATAATAATCTCTTAATCCTGATGTAGGAATATCTGGAACTTTGTCTTTAACGTTCTCCTTTTTTGATTTATCAGATTTAAAAAGCGGCTTTAATAACATACCAATAATTGCAATGGCATCTGCTTGGTATCTTATATCATTTCCTGGTCCACGCATAGCAATATTTTCCACTTTAGACTTATAGTCGTCAGGAAACTCATAATCACTAAAATTTTGTATTCCAAAATAAATAGCATCCATATTAGGATTAAAAGTTCTAACACTCTCTATATCTACAGCCAAATTTCCTGTAAGATCGTATGGCAAAATAACAACTTCATCTAGCTTATTTACTTTTTCAACCAAAAAGACAGTCATTTTTTTAGATTTAATAATGTTCTCATCTATTGTAACCGTAAAGTCCTGAAATTGCAACGCTCTAAATTCAACAATATCGTTTAAAGCTACATTTAATAAAAATTTACCATTTTCGTCTGTAACTGTACCTTTATTAGAAGATGAATTATAAACCGTAATTCCCTCTAAATCATTGCTATCAACAACAATTTTTCCAGAAATTTCTATACGCTCAAGATCTTGTGCTGAAATTGTAAAAAAGGAACTAAAAAGTAGTGTAAAAAGTAAAAGTCTTTTCATTAAAATTGGTTTTAAAATATAAAGTACGGTTTTCATATCTTAATTAAAATGCAAAACATATCTAAACTTTTGTTAAAAGGATACTTTACTTAAATTTACAACAAATTAACCGAGATGAAAAATATAATCATAGCAAGCACATCTACAATTCATGGTAGTGGATATTTAGAATACATTTTAGATGAATTAAAATCTTTTTTTAAACATACAGATGATATTTTATTTATCCCATTTGCAAGACCTGGTGGAATAAGTCATGATGAGTACACAAAAAAAGCTAATGAAGCTTTTAGTAAAATAGGAAAAAAAGCTAGAGGAATTCATGAATTTGAAAACCCAAATGAAGCTTTAAAAAACGCAAAAGGAATTTTTACTGGAGGTGGTAACACGTTTGTTTTAGTAACACAGTTATATAAACTTAATTTAATTGAGCCTTTAAAAGATGTTATACAAAATGGCACTCCTTATCTTGGCACAAGTGCAGGAAGCAATATTTGTGGATTAACCATAAACACTACTAACGATATGCCTATTGTGTATCCTCCAAGCTTTAAAACTTTAGGTTTGGTTCCTTTTAATATAAATCCGCATTATTTAGACCCAGAACCTAATAGCAAACATATGGGAGAAACCAGAGAAACACGAATACAAGAGTTTCATGCATTTAACTCACCTCCAGTTGTTGGGTTGCGAGAAGGAAGCTGGCTACTAGTTAAAGATGAATCTATTGTATTAAAAGGCAGTTTATCTGCAAGAATATTTGAATACAATAAATCGCCTTACGAAGTAGAGTCTAACACAGAGTTAAATACACTTAAATAAAAAAGCCTCACATTTCTGTAAAGCTTTAGAGCGAAAGACGAGGGTCGAACTCGCGACATTCAGCTTGGAAGGCTGACGCTCTACCAACTGAGCTACTTTCGCATTCTTTAGGCAAATATATATAAACAGGTATTCATTTTAAAGAAAAAATTAAAGCTTTTTTAAAAAATGATAGCCAAGTATTTGAAAGCCTTCATTGTAATAAAATTTATGTGAAGGATAATTTTGAACATACGTATTCAATTCCATGGTTTCATACCCTTTTAGCTTAACATATTCGTAAAGCCAATTAAAAAATTGTTTCCCTAAACCTTTACTTCTGTAGTTATCATCAATATAAACATGGTCTACTTCAACGCTTCTTCCTGAGTAATGCCTTGTACAATACCAAAGCCCTGTAACACCAATAAGTTTATTGCCATCATAAATAACTGCACACTCATAATTTTGAGTAACCATTTCTGAAAATCGTTGCTTTAACAGTTCATCAGAATTTTTATTATTGGTTAGCTTCTGAATTAATGGAATAATAGAATTGATTTCCGTTTTATCAATAATTTTGAATGTAAATGGCATTGTAGTAAAAAATTTAAGTGAATATAAATAATTTACTTCAAAGATAAATTAGTTAAGTTTGAGCAACACTATTTTACTAAATGAAAAAAGAATCTAACTATACAATTAAGCAAATATCTTCAGTTAAAACTTATATTGTAAGGCATCCTGTTTTGCGCGAAGGACGACCAATTGAAGATTGCGCTTTTGATAATGACGATTTAGAAACAACATTACATTTTGGACTCTATACTAATAATGATTTGGTTGGTGTCGCTACTTTTTTATTAAATAACAACCAATTATTTTCTGAAACTAATCAATATCAACTCAGAGGTATGGGAGTTTTAAAATCTCATCAAGGGTTTGGTTATGGAGACTCACTTTTACAATATGGCGAACAACAAATAAAACTAAAAAAAGGAACACTAATCTGGTTTAATGCTCGCAAGATTGCTCTTGGGTTTTATAAAAAGAATAATTATCAGGTTATTGGTGACCCATTTGAAATTACTGGATACGGAACACATTATGTAATGTATAAGAAGTTATAATATGTAAATCTTTTGTAAATTGTAACTCTAATTTTTTTTAATAAATGAGACGCGGTAATTTAAAAATAAGACTATTAATAGGTGCAGCCATCGTGATTTTTGCAATTGTAAAACGATGTAACAGTAAAGAAACTAACCCTTATACTGGTAGAGTACAAACTATTAATATGACTTCAGATCAAGAAATAGCAATTGGTTTGCAAAGTGCTCCACAAATGGCTCAACAATATGGAGGATTATATCCAAATTCAGAATATCAAGCTATTGTTGATAATGTTGGACAAAAATTAGTTAATTCAAGTATAGCAAAACAAACACCTTACAAATATGAGTTCCATTTATTAGCAGATCCAAATACAATAAATGCATTTGCACTTCCTGGTGGACAAATTTATATAACCTATGCTTTATTTTCTAAACTGCAAAATAGAGACCAACTTGCTGGAGTGTTAGGTCATGAGATTGGTCATGTGTTGGGTCGTCATTCTGCCGAACGAATTGCTGAAAGTGAATATTGGCAAACACTATCAACTGGTGCTTCAGTAGGTGCTGATATGGGAGGATTAGTTAGTAGTTATGGACAGCAAACGTTATTAACCAATGGTCGTGGTGATGAACTTGAAAGTGATGAGCTTGGTGTAAAATTTATGTTAGATGCTGGTTATAATCCTGAAGAAATGATTGGTGTTATGAAAATATTAAAAGCTGCAGCTGGACCAAGTAGAGTTCCAGAAATGCAAAGCACACATCCAGACCCTGAAAACAGAATAGAAAAAATTAAAGAAGCCATTGAGAAATATAAAAAAGCGTCTAATTAAATTAAACGCTTTTTTTACTAACTCAAACTTTCTGCTTTAATACTAAGATTCTAAACCTTCTAAATATGACAATGCATCTTTAGCATTAGATAATTTAGCATAGTCAAAAGCAGTCATACCTTTATCAGACTCTTTTTCGATGTTGGCACCTTTTTCTATTAAAAGTTTAAGAATTTCTACTCTGTTATACTTTGCAGCATACATTGCTGGTGTCATTCCGTTTGATTTTTGATTAACATCAGCACCAAACTCTATTAGTTTTTTTACAGTATCTAAATCGCCTTTAATTATAGAAATACAGAAAGGGCTAACAGATGATTTTGTTTTAACAAACTCAGTAGCGTTAGAGTTTGTAATTTGATTCGAAGCTTTTAAAGTAGTCATTGAAAACCCTAAAGCAATTGCGGTAATAACGATTGTTTTTTTCATGATGAGTGATTTTTAAATTAATTGTTTTTATTTGATTACACTAAAGAGACGACTTTAATTCTTAACTGTTACAGAAAAATTTATATATAACATTTATTTAACTAATTGTAAACAAATATGTTAAGAGTATCAAAAATTCAACAATTACCATAACAAACAATTTGAGTAATATTAATTTTACCATAATTTTAAACATTTTGTACTCTTCTTTAAAGTTATTAGTTTATTAAACTTTTATCTTTGACATTAAATGTAATTCACAATGAATAAAAAAGTTATTCTTATGATTCTTGATGGATGGGGATTATCACCAGACCCAAAAGTTTCTGCAATTGATAATGCTAATACACCTTTTATAGACTCCTTATATACTAAGTATCCACATGCAACTTTAAGAACAGACGGTTTGCACGTAGGCTTACCAGAAGGACAAATGGGAAACAGCGAAGTTGGACATATGAATCTTGGTGCTGGACGAATAGTTTATCAAGATTTAGCTAAAATCAACCTTGCAGTTAAAAACAAAACATTAGCTAATGAACCTGTGCTTATTGATGCTTTTAAATATGCTAAGTCTAATAATAAGCCTGTTCATTTTTTAGGTCTACTAAGTGATGGTGGCGTACATTCTCATATTGATCATTTATTCGGTTTACTAGATGCAGCAGAAGATTATGGTGTGCAAAACACATTTGTACATGCTTTTACCGATGGAAGAGATGTAGACCCAAAATCTGGTTTTGGATTTGTAACTGCACTTGAAGAACATATTAAAAATTCTAACACTAAACTAGCATCAATTACAGGACGTTATTATGCAATGGATAGAGATAAACGTTGGGAACGAATTAAGTTAGCATATGACGCATTGGTAAATGGTATTGGAGAACTATCAAATAACGCTACACAATCCATAAAAAAAAGTTATAAAAATGATATTACTGATGAGTTTATAAAACCCATCATAATGACAAATAATAATAATAACCAACCTATTGCAAATATTAAAGATGGTGATGTTGTTATCTTTTTCAACTTTAGAACAGACAGAGGTCGTCAGCTTACCGAAGCATTAACGCAAAACGATTTTCATGAACAAAATATGCATAAGCTTAATTTGTATTATGTAACCATGACTAATTATGATGAAAGCTTTTCAAATATTAAAGTTGTTTTTGAAAAAGATAATCTAACAGAAACATTAGGTGAAGTTTTAGAAAAACATCATAAAAAACAAATTCGTATTGCTGAAACTGAAAAATATCCTCACGTTACATTTTTCTTTTCAGGAGGAAGAGAATTACCTTTTAAAGGAGAAACTAGAATTTTAAGAAACTCACCAAAAGTTGCTACCTACGATTTAAAACCAGAAATGAGTGCTTATGAACTTAGAGATGCTTTAGTTCCAGAATTAAAAAAAGGCGATGTAGATTTTGTTTGCCTTAATTTTGCAAATGGTGATATGGTAGGTCATACTGGAGTTATGGAAGCTGCAATTAAAGCATGTGAAGCAGTAGACATTTGTGTTAAAGATGTTGTTACAACTGCGTTAGAAAATAATTACACAACTATTCTTATAGCAGATCATGGTAATTGCGAAACAATGATAAATCCTGATGGATCGCCAAATACTGCACATACAACCAATCCTGTTCCTGTAATTTTAATTGATAACGAATTAAAACATATAAATGATGGCGTTTTGGGTGATATAGCTCCAACAATATTAAAACTTATGGGAATACAAAAACCAAAATTAATGACAAGACATGCTTTAATTGATTAATCTCTGTCTCTTATACACATCTGACGCTGCCGACGAAG
>OJIO01001137.1_pt1 | contig 12724 bp, 7 predicted proteins | sample 1595621 | NCBI WGS metagenome assembly OJIO01 (sample SAMN05416776, study PRJEB24817) | seawater metagenome | isolation source: Sea water | place: Canada:Atlantic | collected 2013-07
AGATTTCTGCCTGTCTCGTGGGCTCGGAGATGTGTATAAGAGACAGGTCTTGGATCTCCAATTTAAAATTAAAGGCTTCTTGGGGTATATTGGGGAACCAAAACATAGGGAATTATCCCTATCAAACGGTTTTGGCCTCGGGAAGGGATTACTCCTTAGGGGGTGGACTCGCCACAGGTGCCGCATATGCGAATTATAAGGATGCCAATATTAAATGGGAATCCACGGAAACCACGGATATAGGTTTGGAAACAGGTCTTTTTGATGGAAAGTTGACCTTTAATGCCACTTATTTCAATAGGAATACCACAGATGTCCTTTTTAAACCATCTGCAAGTGTATCCTCTGTACTGGGAGTTGGTATTAGCGAAACCAATACCGGAGAGGTAAAAAATACCGGATGGGAATTTGACCTAGGACATCGTGGCAATGCAGGAGATTTTGGATATTCTATCAACGCCAATTTTTCTATCATTAACAACGAGGTTATCACCTTGGGTCTAGGTAATGTGGAACAGCCCAATGGCTTTGTAGGTAATGGTTCGGACTTGTTTATAGGCTACCCCATGCAAATGTATTACGGCTATAAAGCTGATGGAGTGTTCTTAAATGACGGGGAGGTAGATAGCTGGCCAGATATGTCGGCGGTGAATCCTACAGCCCAGGCCGGCGATTTTAGATACAAAGATATTAGTGGGCCGGATGGGGTGCCTGATGGTAAGGTAGATCCAACATATGACCGCACCTATCTGGGAAGTCGTATCCCTAAATATACCTTTGGTGCCAATCTTGGTTTTAATTATAAAAATTTCGACCTGTCGGTTTTGCTTCAGGGTACTGCGGAGGTAAAAGGCCAATTGACGGGTTATGCAGGGAATGCTTTCTTTAATTTAGGGAATATACAACGTTGGCAAATGGACGGTAGGTTCGACCCCAACAATCCTGTGCGTTATCCTGACTATCCTAGGCTGGAAGTGCTGACCAACAGTGGATCGGCCAATACGGAGACATCAGATTTCTGGGTAATAGACTCTGGGTATTTACGTGTAAAGAATATACAACTTGGATATAATTTCCCAAATGCATTGACCGATGTCATTGGGGTAGATAGTCTAAGAATCTATTTAGGGGCAGAGAATTTACATTCTTTTAATTCCTATAGAAAGGGTTGGGATCCTGAAATAATTGGGGGTGGTGCATATTACCCCATATTAACCACATACACTTTTGGTTTAAATCTAAAATTCTAAGATCATGATTAAAATATATAATAAAGATTCATATAATTCTAGGTTCCTGAAGTTGCTTTTTCTAGGCATCCTTTCTTTGGGAACAATTGTTTCCTGTGATAAGGAACTGGAACAATTTCCGAGCAACGCGTTTGCGGCGGATAACTTTTGGACTTCAGAATCCAATGCCAACATTGCCTTAACCGGTGCATATAGAGGGGCTGTGGAGTACGGGACCCAAGTGGTTCCTTCGGACTGGTGGACTTACTGTGGCATCGTATTTATGGAATTTGCCACGGACAATGCCTATGACCGTAGAGGTGACAATTCCACCCAAAACCGATTGACCAACGGAACGCTTTTGCCAAATAACAATGTTATAAACGGATATTGGCAAGGCTCCTACAAGAGGATCGCCATTTGCAACGATTTCTTGGAGAATATTGAAAAGGTAGATATGGAACAGGCCAAAATAGATAGAATGAAGGCCGAGGTACAGTTTCTTAGAGCAACACAGTATTTTTACCTTTCACAGTTTTGGGGTAGTGCTCCTTTGGTTACGGCTACTTTAACACCGGACGAGGCCAATAATGTGGATAAGGCCTCTAAAACGGAACTAGTGACTTTTGTTGAGAACGAGCTTAAGGCTGCTACCGCTGCTCTTCCCACTTTTGGGGAATTAAAAGCTGGGGAAGCCGGTAGGGCCAATAAACAGGCGGCCCTAGCTTTTCTGGGGAGGTTGTATTTAGGGGAGAAGAAATTCCCGGAGGCTTCCGCGGTATACAAGCAGATCATAGATTTGGGAGACAATATTATTGATCCAGATTACAAATCGCTTTTTACTCCCGCCAATGAGGGTAGTAGTGAAAATATATTTAGTTCGCAGTATTTTGGGGGTCAGGCAGGAAATGCGCTACCCCAGCACGCCTATCCGGCGGTTGCATCGGGGTGGCATATTGTAAACCCCTTGGGAAGCCTAGCGGATGCCTATGGTTTTGATGATGGTACGCCTTTGTCTTATGACGACCCAAGATTTGACTATGAGGATATGGGAGCCAACAGGGATCCAAGATTTAGATATAACTTTATTTGGGATGGTGCCACATTTGCCGGTAGGATCTATGATTGTCATCCGGACTCTTCCGGATCTGTAGATCAATTAACGTATTCCAAACAGGCTACCAGAACAGGTTATGGCCTGCGTAAGTTTTTTGATGAATCCTTTAGTGGTAACTTAAGGACGGATTATGGCGGAAATATCCCGATCATAAGATATGCGGAAGTATTGTTGAGTTATTTGGAAGCGGAACTGGAGGCTGGGAATGGCATTACCCAACAATTGTTGGATGAAACAATAAACGCCGTTAGGGGCAGGGCATCCGTAGGATTGCCTCCTATAACCGAAACCAATGCAGCAGCCCTAAGACCTATTTTAAGAAATGAAAGAAGAATTGAGTTGGCCTTGGAAGGACAGCGTTTATGGGATATCTTTAGATGGGGAATTGGTGATGAGGTTTTGGTAGGAGATTTTTGGGGAGCCCCATTCCCAAATTCTACCTTGTACCCAACTACATCGAAAAAACTGGATCCACAATCACGATGGTATGTAACCACAAAGAATTTTAGGGAAGGTGTGGATGACGTATGGCCAATTCCAGAATCGGAAGTCAACGTAAATCCTAAATTGGGAAATTAATCATTTTCAAAAAATGGTATTAAAAAGAAGAAAATTTATACAAAAAGTAGGGTTGGCAATTCCAATAATTGCCAACCCTTTCTCAAATATATTTGCACAAGGTGGAAAAGAATTTACAGCAGCAGAGGATTCCGTTGCACCTTCCGTTCAATTTGGGTTTGATAAACTAAACGATAGGATCTGGGTCGGAAAAGATTTCTGGAGTGTTCCCATGGAAGATTGGGAAATTAAAAACAAACGACTGGAGTTTAAAGGGGCTATGCGAAACGCCCGTTTACATCTACTGACCTATGTGCTTAAAAAGGACCAGGGAGTTTTTCGGATCAAAAGCAGTCTAGGTCTCCTGAAAAACAATGCAGGTAAAGGTTCCGTCGGATTTACCGTGGGCATAAAGGATGCTACGGATCCCAAAAGTGTAAAAGCGGCCTGTTATTTTGGGGAAGGTGTATCAGCAGGTATTTCTTTGGACGGCAAAATATTTATGGCCAACATTGAAACTCTGCTTCCCGAAAATTTTGATTATAACAAATTTGACATGGAGTTGGAGGCCTCTCCAAAAAATGGGGGTTATGAGTGCACCTTGACGGTGGTGGACAACAACGGTCTAAAAGGGGAATTGACTTATAATCACTCCGGTGAAATAGAAGGTTTGGTAGCCTTGGAGCAAAACATTCAAGAAAAGGATGGGAGTACATTTTGGTCCCGATCATTAAGCTTGGAAGGTAGTAAAGTAAAACATGTTGCCGACAACAGTTTTGGGCCCATCCTTTGGGCAATGTATACCCTTTCTCATGGGACTTTAAAATTATCTGCCCAATTACCTCCAGTGGGGGATAAGGATTCCAAGCATGTGGAACTGCAATTTTTTAAGAATGGCAAATGGGTGAAGGAAGGTAAAATGGAAATAGATACCATATCATTTACCACCATTTTCACTGTCAGCGAATGGAATTCGGATCAGGATATTAAATATCGCCTGGTGTATTCCGTGGATAAGGAAAAGCAATACTACGATGGGGTAATCAGGGAAGAGCCGGACGACAGACCGCTGCGATTTGGTGGACTTACCTGTCAGGAATGGGCAGGATATCCTTATCGGCCTTTGGTGGAAAACCTGGAAAAATCCAACCCTGATATGCTGTATTTTTCCGGAGATCAGTTGTACGAGGGCAATGGTGGATATCCCATTAAAAGACAACCAGAGGATAGCGCTATATTGAACTATCTTGGTAAGTGGTATATGTTTGGTTGGGCTTTTGGCAATATTATGCGGGACAGACCAACCATTTGTACCCCTGATGATCACGATGTTTACCAAGGCAATTTATGGGGAGAAGGAGGCGAAGGTATTTCTTTTGAAGAATGGGAAAAAGTAAGGGACGCCCATGGGGGACTTGTGCAGACCCCGAAAATGGTAAATGTGGTTTACCGCACCCAATGTGGTCATCTCCCTGATGCCTATGATCCATTGCCCCTGCCATCCGGAATTACCAATTGGTATACCCAAATGGTTTATGGAAAGGTCAGTTTCGCTATTGTAAGTGACCGGCTTTTTAAATCTGGTCCGGAGATGCTTAGGAGTGGAGAAGGTAGGATAGATCATCTTACTGCACCGGCAAAACCAGAGGAACTTGATTCCAATGACCTGACCTTTTTTGGAAATCGACAAATGGAGTTTTTGGATGGCTGGATCCAAGATTGGAAGGGAACCCATATGAAGGTACTGTTAAGTCAGACTTTATTTTCCAACGTAGGTACCCATCATGGCCCTAAAAAGCAATTTTTATTCGGCGATTTGGACTCGGGAGGTTGGCCTAAATCCAAAAGGGATGAGGTAATACGGACAATTAGGAAGGCCAGTGCCTTTCATATCAACGGAGATCAACATCTGCCTTTTATGGTGCAATATAGTGTGGATGAAGTGCGGGATGGGGGCTGGACCTTCTGTACCCCGGCTATTTCAACGGGCTATCCAAGATGGGGACAGCCAGATTCGGTCAACGTACCTTTCACGGATAGACCGGCACATGGTTTGCCCAATACGGGTTGTTATCGTGATGGTTTTGGAAATATTAATTATATCTATGCCGTTGGGAATCCGACCGATGATTTTGACCTAGAGAAAAATAGATACTTAAGGGCTCAGAAAAAGGCATCCGGTTTTGGGATAGTTACTTTTGATACCGGAGCTAGGACAATAAAAATGGAAGCGATTCGGTTTTTGGCGGACCTTGATGTGGAATCGGGTGAAAACACTTACCCAGGTTGGCCATTGACCATTGGCCAAGATGATAACGATGGCAGAAGGGCATTCGGCTACCTTCCCAGATTACATTTTAAGGAATCCGACCAGGTTGTTAAGATCTTTAATGAAGAGACCAACGAAATGGTGAAATCCTTAAGAGTAAAGGGCAATGAATATATTCCTCCTGTTTACTCTTTGGCCAAGCACACCTTGGTTATAGGGGAAGGGAAAAATGAAAAAGTTATTAAATCGGTTGAAATAAGTACGGACCCTAAACAAGTTATGGAGGTTTAGACCAAATAAAAATATGTAGTAAGATCCGAACCAAAAAATAGAAGGGTTGTACCTTACGAGCTGCTAAAACCAAAATCAGTTAATATACTATTAGAATATGAAAATTATTAGAAAGAATTTGTTTCAAACCGCTTTGGTTGTTTTGCTTATGGTAGGATGCAAATCCAAGGCAGAAAAAGAGGTCGCCGTTGTAGAGGATTCAAAAAAACCGAACATTGTATTTATTTATATGGATGATCTGGGCTATGGGGATATGAGTGCCTATGGCGCAACCGAGATCAGTACGCCAAATATGGATGCCCTGGCAATGGGCGGAGTGCAGTTTACCAACGGTTATGCCTCCTCTGCCACCTGTACCCCCAGTAGGTATGCCATACTAACGGGTAGGTATCCTTGGCGTAACAAGGATGCTAAAATATTGCCGGGAACAGCTCCTTTGATAATAGACACGGCACAAATGACTGTGCCCAAAATGTTGCAGGGAGAAGGATATGCCACCGGTATAGTGGGGAAATGGCACTTGGGTCTAGGTAATGGCATGGTTAATTGGAACGAAAGGGTATCCCCTGGTCCCAATGAAGTAGGTTTTGATTATTCCTATATATTGGCTGCAACCCAGGATAGGGTACCAACAGTGTATATTGCCGATGGGTACGTAGATGGGTTGGATCCTAAGGACCCAATAGAAGTTAGCTACGATAAAAATTTTGAAGGTGAACCTACGGGATTGGACAATCCTGAACTAACTACCATGAAATGGCATCATGGCCACAATAACAGTATAGTGAACGGAGTGCCGCGAATAGGCTTTATGAAAGGCGGGGAGGCTGCCAAATGGAGCGATGTGGATATGGCCGACCATTTTTTGGCCAAGGCCCAAGAGTATGTAAAAGAACATAAAAACGAACCATTTTTTCTTTATTACGCACTACAACAGCCACATGTACCACGTACTCCGCATCCACGTTTTGTCGGAAAATCCGGTATGGGCCCAAGAGGGGACGTTATTTTGGAAGCCGATTGGATGATAGGGGAGTTTATGAAGACTTTGGAAGACGAAGGAATCCTAGAGAATACCTTGATCGTCTTTTCCAGTGATAACGGTCCTGTTGTGAATGATGGCTACTATGACGACTCTGAGGAAAAACTGGGCAATCATACCCCTGCAGGAATTTTAAGGGGAGGTAAATATAGTTTGTTCGATGCTGGTACAAGGGTACCTTTTATCACCTATTGGAAGGGTACTATAGCCCCAGGCAAGTCGGATGCCTTGGTATGTCAACTAGACCTGCTCACCTCCATGGCGGCCTTGGTCGGAAGCGATAAAACTGGGGAGGACAGTGAGAATCTTTTGGATGCTTTTCTAGGCAAGTCTACAGAAGGAAGGGAAGAGTTGGTTTTGGAAGCAACTTCTAGAACAGCCTTTAGGAAGGGCAATTGGGCTATGATTCCACCTTACAAGGGAGCGGCGATAAACAAACAGGTAAATATTGAGTTGGGCAATGCTGAGGAATATCAACTTTATGATTTGGAGAAAGATCCTAGTCAAAAGGAGAATTTGGCGAAGTCCAATCCGGAAAAACTTCAGGAATTGGTTGCCGATTTTGAAAAAATTAGAGGTAACGGGAATGAGGGTGTCCAAGAATTGGAGTTGAAGTAAACTGTTTAATGTTTCCAACCCATCATGTTAAGATAAAAAACCAAATCATGAAATCACCAAGCTTTTACCCATTGTTAATTGGAACCTTGTTCTTTGCCCTCTTAATCAATGCCCAAGCAACAGGTGAAAGACCCAATATACTTTTTTGCATTGCAGATGATGCCTCCATGAAGAGTTTTGGGGCATATGGCGATACCTTTGTCAATACACCATCAATCGATAGCATTGCTAGGGACGGAGTTGTGTTTAACAATGCCTATAACGGCAATCCAAAATGTTCTCCTGCCAGGGCATGTATTCTTACTGGGAAATATAGTTGGCAGCTCAAGGAAGCAGCCGACCACAATGGTCGTTTTCCTTCCGAGTTTAGGACGTATCCCCAATTACTGGCAGAGGTGGGGTACGATGTTGGTTTTACTGGCAAGGGATGGGGGCCAGGGGTGTACGATACTGCAGACAATCCCGCTGGTCCGGAATACAGCAGTTTAAAACTAATACCTCCTTATAAGGCTATCAGTGATGTAGACTATGCTGCAAATTTTGAATATTTTTTGAATAAAAAGGACCCAAATACCCCATTCTGCTTCTGGTTGGGGACCAAGGAACCCCATAGGGCATATGAACTGGATTCATGGAAAAAAGCAGGGCGACAATTGAAGGAAGCTTCTGTGCCACCCTTTTATCCGGACAACGACATTGTTCGTGGAGACTTATTGGATTATGCCAATGAGGTGGAATGGTACGATACCCAAGTGGGCCGGGCAATTAAAATATTGAATGATAAAGGTTTATTGGAGAATACCTTGGTAGTGGTAACTTCAGATCACGGGATGCCTTTCCCTAGGGTAAAAGGACAAATATATGAAGAGGGCTTTCACATTCCCTTGATCGTTTATTGGAAGGGTAAAATACTTCCTGGGCGTAGGGTGAACGATTTTGTAAGTTTTTCAGATTTGGCACCTACTTTTATGGAGGTAGTTGGGGCTGAACCACATCCTCAAATGACCGGAGGAAGTCTTGTGAAACAATTGCTTTCCATAAAATCGGGACAAATAGACCCGATACGCGATCATGTTCTTTTGGGGAAGGAACGTCATGATGTTGGCAGAGCCAATGAGGATGGGACCGATTTGGCATATCCTGTCCGTGCCATTCGCAATGATTCCATGCTCTATGTCCACAATATAAAACCGGAAAGATGGCCGGTTGGCAATCCTGAGTACGGGTTTTTAAACACGGACGATTCCCCAACAAAAAGTTATCTTACCAACTTAAAACAGGGAGATAGGGAATATTTCTTTTTTGAAATGAATTTTGATAAAAGACCGGAACATGAGCTGTACAACATTCAAAAGGACCCACATTGCATAACAAACTTGGCTAATCTTCCAGAGTATGCTGTTCAAATTAAAGAACTCCGTTTTCAAATGGAATCAGAGCTTAGAGCACAGGGCGATCCCCGCACCTTGGGCAATGGGGATGTTTTTGACAATTATATCTATTACGGAAAGAGATTGGATTATAGTACGGGCCAGCGCATAAACGCAATTAAATATACAAAGCAGGGAACCGACTAGTAAATAGTATAAAATAAACCATTTTTAATACTTTACGATATCTTTATCACTAGTGGTAACCTATTAAATACAGGAGTTTTATAAACACTTACAAAATGAAATATTTGAATATAAAGCTAAGTATGTTTTTGTTGTTGGGCTTTTACTCGTTTGGTCAAAACGCAGAAAACTACAGACCCAATATTGTAATTATTTATGCAGATGACATGGGATATGGGGACCTTCATGTCCAAAACCCCCATTCCAAGATACCCACTCCAAATTTGGACCAATTGGCCTCAGAGGGCATTCGCTTTACTGATGCCCACAGCTCATCAGGGATTTGTTCCCCCAGTAGATATGCACTTCTTACGGGCACCTATCATTGGAGGAGGCAATTCGGTATTGTAGGGTCTTTTGGGGAACCTTTTTTTAATGAAAGTGATGTTACCCTGCCCCAAGTACTTAAAAACAACGGATATCAAACCGCTTGTATTGGTAAATGGCATTTGGGATGGAATTGGAATTTTAAAAATGAACCTTCTGGGGAGGTAGCGCAATGGGGAGGGATACGGAAATTTTATCAACCGGAGGATATAGACTGGAGTGGACCTATTAGCGGTGGACCTTTGGATAGGGGGTTTGATTATTATTTTGGTGATGGGACCATTAATTTCCCTCCCTATGCATGGATGGAAAATGACCGATTTGTACGGTTGCCGGAAAGTGTTATGGATGTTCATAATGTGGGCTTCGATATCGAGGAAGGGGAATGGGAATTTAGACCTGGACCCAAGGTGGAAGGTTGGGACCCTTATGAGGTTTTGCCAACGCTTACCAAAAAAACAGTGGAATGGATAGGAAAACAGGATAGCAATAAGCCTTTCTTTTTGTATTTCGCCCTTCCTTCTCCACATGCCCCGATAATTCCAAACGATGAATTTAAAGGGAAGTCTTCGGCGGGACCCTATGGAGATTTTGTTTATCAAACGGACTGGGTAGCGGGTCAAGTTCTCAAGGCATTAAAAGATAAAGGATTGGAAGAGAATACCATAGTTATTTTTAGTGCCGATAACGGACCGGAAAAGTATGCCTTTGAAAGGGCCCAAAAATATGATCATTTTAGTATGGGCGAATTTAGGGGGCTAAAACGGGATGTCTGGGAAGGTGGTCACCATGTTCCCTTTATTGTAAAATGGCCAAATCACATTAAGCCTGGGACAGTTTCCAAGGAAGTAATATCCCAGGTAGATATCATGGCAACATTGGCATCCATTACCAATACAGGCTTACCCACAAATGCGGCACCCGATAGTTATAATTTAACCCCGCTTTTAAAAGGCGAGACCTATAGCTCCCCATTGCGAGAAGCTACTGTACATAATACCTACGAGAAAATCTGGGCCTTGCGTCAGGGTAAATGGCTATATATAAACGGTCCTTCTGGAGAACATTCCAAAATGCCCGAAAGTTTTAAGGAGCTTAGAGGTTACACGGATTTTGAATCGGCTGGATTACTATTCGATATGGAAATTGATGCCGAACAGAAAAATAACCTCTATGATAAATATCCCGAAATTATTAAGGGTATGCAGGGTGTTCTGGAAAGGTACCAACGGCAAGGGTATTCCGTTGAATCCAGACAATAGTAGGAATAATACAAAATGAAATTGGCCTATAGTAAGATTTATGCAGGGTATAGGTTCAAGTTGAATGATTTTCCAAGTTGTAGTACAATACAAAATGAATTTTAACAACTAAATATATCCAATGAAACCTAGACTAGCCATTAGTATGTCCATTATTGTGATGTTGTTCAGTTCCTGCGCGGACAATAAAGAGGCAATGGTAACAACACAGACCTTAATAACTAGACCAAATATTATTCTTTTTGTTGCCGATGACCATGGAACGGATGCTTTGGGCTCTTATGGGAATAATGTAATTAAAACCCCTCACCTAGATCAATTGGCTACCGAGGGAGTGCGTTTCAACAATGCCTATTGTACCACTGCCAGTTGTGCCGCCAGCAGGTCGGTAATTCTTACCGGACTGTTCGGCCACGCCACTGGGTCTTATGGGCACGTGCATGATTATCATCATTTTAGCACCTATGACAAAGTAAAATCATTACCTGTATTGCTGGAGAAAGAAGGATATGCCACAGCAAGAATAGGCAAGTACCACGTAGCTCCCGAATCGGTGTACCATTTTCAGGAGGAGTTAAAGGCCAACCCAAGAAACACTGTGGAAATGGCAGAAGAATGTAAAGATGTATTGGCTTCGGAAAAGCCATTTTTTCTTTATTTCTGTACAGATGATCCCCATCGCGCAGCTTCGACCAACCCAGGGCAGTGGGATGCCCCAAATAGTTTCGGAAATAAGGTGGATGGATATGCCGGAGTAGAAACCATAACCTACGATCCCGAAGAGGTTATTGTACCCGATTTTTTACCGGATACCAAGGAAAGCAGGGAAGAAATTGCGCAATACTATCAAAGTGTTTCCAGGATAGATCAAGGTTTTGGTAGGTTGATGCAGATGCTCAAGGAGTCGGGCAAGGCAGACAACACAATTGTTATTTATATATCGGACAATGGAATGGCCTTTCCGGGAGCAAAGACCACCCTTTATGAACCGGGCATGAAATTGCCATGTATCATAAAAGATCCCTTTTCAAAATTGAAGAACACTACATCCGATGCTATGATTTCATGGGTAGACCTAACGCCGACCATTTTGGACATGGCGAAAGTGGAAATAAAGGAAAATTCGTTTCATGGGCGTTCTTTCAAGGATGTTTTGAACGTAAAGGAACCCGAAGGATGGGATCAAATATATGCCTCCCATACCTTTCATGAAATTACTATGTATTATCCCATGCGTGTGGTTCGCGACAAGAATTATAAGCTGATCAGAAACATAGCATGGCGCTTGGAATACCCCTTCGCTTCAGACCTGTGGGCAGCATCAACCTGGCAGGAAGTACATAGAAACCAAAAGAAGTTTTATGGAAAAAGAAAGGTGCAGGATTACCTATTTCACCCCGAATTTGAATTATTCGATTTGGAAGAAGATCCAGATGAAATCTTGAACTTGGCCAATGACCCGGATTATAAGGAAGTAGTGGATGAAATGATTAAAAAAATGAAGGCCTTTCAAATCCAGACTCGGGATCCTTGGTTGATTACTTGGGACCATGACGATTCGTTGCACGGAACAGGTGTTAATTTATAGCCTAATAGTCTTGAGAAATGATCGAATGGGAATGTTGCGGTTTGTCAGGGTAAATATACTTACCTCGACCTATATGATTGACAGTGACAGCTAACAATGGCCTTTTTTTTTGATGGTATACGTTAAAATTTAGAACTAAAACCATAATTGGTTAATTTTGGCCACAATTAAGACGGAGTTTCCAATGGTATTGAAAATGAAAGTAATTGTATTTGGTCTAGTCCTTTTTTTATATATGCATAAAATGGACGCCCAATCCCAAGCAAAGGACACGGTCACTACCTGGGAAATGCTGGGGTATGATGGGGCAAGTGCCTTTGGTGGGTTAAAGTATGCCTACTCTCGGCCGTTTCATTGGGAGAAAAAAGATTTTCTAACGGCAGGGGCCATAGTCTTGGGAACTGCTGCGTTATTTACTTTTGACGAGGAAAGTTCCGACTGGTTTCAGGGGCAGGAAGAAGACGTTCCGGGAGTTCTTAAGGAAACAGGCTATTATCTTGGAAAACCGCTTTACAACTACTCCATCAACGGAGGAGTGTATTTAATAGGGCTTTTTACGAAGAATGAAAAATGGAGAAAAACAGGGGTGCTCTTAATTTCATCGGCCACTACGGTGGGATTGATACAGACCGTTAGCAAAACTTTGGTGGGGAGAGCCAGGCCCATTGCCAATGTAGGTAAGGCAAGTTTTGAACCTTTTAGTAAGGAGGCTGCCTATCACAGTTTTCCCTCGGGTCACACCATATTGGCATTTACCACCTTTTATGCCCTGTCTCTTATACACATCTGACGCTGCCGACGAAGAGG
>OJIO01001139.1_pt1 | contig 12678 bp, 11 predicted proteins | sample 1595621 | NCBI WGS metagenome assembly OJIO01 (sample SAMN05416776, study PRJEB24817) | seawater metagenome | isolation source: Sea water | place: Canada:Atlantic | collected 2013-07
GGGCATGGGCGGGGATGGGCAAGGCTGTGGGCTGGGATGGGCAAGGCCATGGGCGTGGATGGGCATGAGTGACCTGGATGCGGACCGGCCTTCTGCTCCCCGAAGTCGTCCGTGCGCGGAAGGCCGGAATTACTCTGGACACTGCCCACTCACGGGAGATGCTTGAATCAAGCAGGGGTCAACGCTCTGGAGGATTCAGATTCCCAAAAGCTCAGCGACGATCAACGCTGCTGCGATGTCTGGATCAGGCGTAGCGTGAAGGAAGCGCTGTAGTCTTGAGTCTCCCCGGGGAAGGAGGCGACGGGCAGCACCACCAGCGAGGCCGAGGATAAACGCCGGCTTGGTGGGGCATACGAGCGCGAATCGATCATGCTCGTCTACGATGCCAGGCCGTGGACCTTTGAAGCCCTCAGTCTTGCCGCCCACAAACACCGCTGCATCGAGAGTCGCGGTAATCATGCCGTCACGCAGTGCGGAGATGTTTGCGGCGATGTCCTCGTGTGCGTGTCCATGCCACCGTGCATCAGCAAAAACGGGGCCGTTCCGCACGTCAGCCTTGAGCTGGACGGAGGCTTGCCAACGCCTTGCTTGGTGCAGCTCGATGGCTCCTGATGTGTTCACGATGAGGTCGTCGATCGCTTCGTGAACGAGCGGTGTGACCGACGGATGGCCTCCGAACACCGCCGTAGCTCCGAGCTGAACAAGCGCTTGAATGAGGCAGACAATGAATGGGCTGAGTGTGCGTTTGGCAAGTAGTGTCTCGTCGGCGTCGCTTGGCATCGCGGCGGATAGAAAGATGCGCTTGCCAGAGAGCGGACGCTCGACCACTTGGACCGGAATAGACGAAGCCATCGCGGCTAGAGAGGTGACGGAGACGAGTTGCTCGCCTCCGTCGTCCCGCCCGACCCGATTTATTGCGGCGAGTGGCAGAGGGCGCAGTTGACGGACACCGGCGACGAGGAGTCCGCGCCGGCCGCTCAAGACTGCCCGGAGCTTTTCTACGTCCATTGGCGCTGGCCGATCTGGCGTGCTTCCGACCAATAGATTGCGATGGTTCGTCCCCAGCGTCCAGCGAGAAGCGTCCGCTTGGATTGGCCAGTTTCGTAGCTGAGCGAGGCAATACAGAGTTCTTCGGACGCGGGTGGCGAAAGCCCCCTTTCGGCCGAGCTGGCGTCTAACTGCGGTGAGCACCGCCTCAGCTCCGTCATCCCCCAGTAGGACATGCGGAACGCTGTGAAAGTGGGATTGGGCAGCCTTCTCCGTGACCCCCAAAACGGGGACCCGCTCTGATAGAGCTATATCGAGTTCCTCTGCGACCCACTCGGAACCGCCGGCACCTTTGGAATCTACGAGAACGACTAGGTCTGCGCCAGCAATTCTCTCTTCGATTTCACGCTGGATTCGGGCGCCTCCTGGAAAGGCATATATGTCCACAGTTGTTCCGATCATGGCCCCTTGCAGGCGTTCACGGATGGCGTGAGCCAACATGCTGCCATCACTTCTTGCGTAGCTAACGAATATGCGCCCCGTGTCTTCGTATAGCTGGAGTCCGCCATGGTGCAGCAGAGAACTGGCGATGCCTGCTGCGTCGTTTAGGCCTTTAGCGTTCACCTCACTGAATGCGTGTAGGGGTGTGTTCGCGAAGTCGTAGGTATCGACGTCATCGACCACAGGGAGCAATGGAAAATCGCCAGCCTCTGCGTGTGCTATTCGTTTGACACACGCCTTGTCCGTCGCGATGTCAGGGGTAGCAATCGCGATGAGAGCGTACAAGTCGGACTGCCTTGGGAGTCCAGAACACCATGGCTTCGCGTGCTCCGCGAGCCGGCTGTCGGCTGAAATGATGGCGCGAACCTGGTCTGCCTGTGCCTGCCCGGCGTCAGTATGGACGATATCGTAGAAGAAGGGATCCATCTATGCCTCTTTTGTTGCGACTTCTTGCGATCGCTGGTGGTCGCCTGGTTCGCTTTCCCTTGGCGCCGCAGGGTTGGGAAGCAGATCCAATGTTACGCTATTCGCAGGAATAAGGGGTCAAGGGCCAGCGCCACAGAACGTTGAAATCCACGCGGAACCGGACGACTAATCGAGAATCACGCGGTAACGAGCATTGGCTTCGGACGATTCCAGCTCACCGGACTGTTGCGTTGTAGATGCAGTGCCCCCTGTAGTTGGACAAGATGATTGATGGAGCATCTCGCAATGGCGAATGACTACAGCACTGCAAGCGCTCTCCTATCTCTGATCGAGCGGGTAGACTCCGGGCAAGCACTTCGCCTCGCTGAGATTAGAGCGGAGTTCAGCGTAAAGGACGACTGCGCGCGAAGCTATATCGCCTGGGTACAGAAGCATCGTCAGCTGGTGGAAACGCGGGAAGGAAGAAACAAGGTATGGCGCCGCAATCCTCATGAGGACACCCGCCCGAATGTCATCTATGAGGCGGCTGCTCTCAGCTTCGCCGTCGATGCACTCGCCGAGCTCTCCGGCTCTCCCCACTACGATGCGCTCGTCGACATGGCCGAACAACGGCGCCTCTCCCTACCAGCAACGGACCAAACTCGACTAGACCGGGTGACCCGAAACTTTCAAGTCCGGTGGAGCGACCAGCCTAGAAACCGTGCAAGAGAAGCTATTCTTCGAGACCTCCTGCACGCAATCCATGAGCGTCACCCCTGCCAGCTGCGATACCAGCCATACGGCAGACCTGAGAAACCGTACTCCGTCCAGCCATGGGGACTTGTGTTGCACAACGGCCGACTGCTGTTGTCTGGCGGGAAAGAGCCGAAGGCGGGCCTCAGGCTTGAGCGCCGATTCTTCACCGTGGACGGAATCCTGGAGCTCACAGTGCACAGCGACGAGACCTTCGACGCGCCTTCACCGCGCCATACTGATTGGGGGGCCATCTTCAAGGACTCCTTCGGCATTTTCTGTGACTGGAAAGGGGGGCCGCAGGACGTGAAGCTGATGGTCAAGGGCGCACAAGCGTCACTGTTGCGACAACGGGAGATGCACCCAAGCCAGCAGCTTGAGGAGAGAGGAGAATGGCTTGAAGTTCGACTCAAGGTTGCCCTCTGCCCAGAGGTGACGAGTTGGGTCAGATCTCTACTGCCGGACGTACGAGTACTCGCTCCAACGCAGCTCAGGGACATGCTGCGAACAGATGCCCTCCGTTGGCTGGAACTGGATCGATCCGAATCGCAGTGATGAAGCAGTGAGCCAGCCACAGCATCGGCAACAACCAAGCATTCCCAAGGCCGGCTACGTGAACAGGTGACATAGGGAGGAGCGCAACGATGCGTTCGTTTCAGGAATCTCAAGGCCCACAATGGGCTGCCCTGCCTGGACCCCAACCCTTGTTCCTCGAGAGCCCAATGGCCAAGCGCGTATTCTTCAGCTTCCACTACCAGGACGTCATCGACTTCCGAGCCAACGTCGTCCGCAAGGCCTGGGTGACCAAGAACCGCGATCAAGCCGGCTTCTTCGACGCATCTATCTGGGAGGAAGCCGAGAAGAAGGGCTCCTTGGCACTCAAGCGGCTCATCAACGGTGCGATCCGTGGGACCAGCGCGACGGCGGTACTCATCGGCTCCGACACGGCGAACCGCCGGTGGGTCCGCTACGAAATCTTCAAGAGCATCGAGAAGGGCAACCGCGTCATTGCTCTTCACATCAACGGGATTAGGGGAAAGGACAAGAAGACGAAGACCAAGGGCACGAATCCCCTGAAAGTGCTTGGGCTCCAATACAGCGACGACGGCAAGAAAGTGACTCCCTGCTACCGTTCCGGCGGCAACTGGCGCACTTTTGAAGACGTCGATACCTATACGGTTGCGGCTACTGCGGCGAAGGTCAAGTGGGGCAAGACTCACTCCCTCCACGCGCTTGGCCGCAAGACCTACGACTGGTTCGCCGACGATGGCTACAACAACCTCGGCACGTGGGTCGGGTAGTGGGTCGCAGGCGCATCTTCATCTCGCACGCTTTCAAGCACGTGGCTGACTACGCCGGCCTGCTCGATCGACTCTCCGCTCACGAGTGCGAATTCTACAATCATAGCATTCCATTCTGGAACCCGATCGACGCCCAGGGGCAAGGTCTGGCTCAGACCATCGACCGGAAGCTCCGAGGCTGTGACGCCGTGCTGGTGCTCGTGACCCCCGGCATCCACAACAGCGCCTGGATCGAGTACGAGATGCGGTTAGCTCAGCTCTACGGTAAGCGTGTGATAGGTGTCTGGCGCCATGGCGAGAAGGGCAAGGTTCCGATTCCAGCCAGCCTCGATGACCAGCTCTACCGAATGGTTGGGTGGAACGGTCCCTCACTTATCCAGGCGATTGAGGGCAATTACCCACAGGACACGCGCGTGTTTGACATCGCTGAAATGGTAGACCGGCGGCGACTTGTCCGCATGGTCGTATCTGGAGTTTCTCTTGCGAGCATTGTACTTATCGGGACCCGAGAAACCTGGATGCCGTGGCTAAACGCGGCTCTTGCGGACTATGGCGTTCAAGTTCGGCTGACGAAGAAGCTCAACGGACCGGGCATAGAGAAGCCTGCAGCCATTGGTACCGGAATCGGCGCGCTCCTGGGTATCCTCTCTGGAGACCCAAAGAACATTGTTCCCTTCGCTCTCGCGGGTGGAGCAATCGGTGGAACCGCAGGCTTCCTGTCGACCTACTCATTGACAATCGAGAGGTCCGGTAATGGTCCCCAGGTTGTCGACGTTGCCTTTACGCCGGCCCCATAGCGGAATCGCAGCTGGCCAACCGGATCATGTGCCCAACGCTCTGCGAATCGCGGATGCCGAAAAGGCGACTTCCCTCGTCGACCGAATTGGGACTGGGCTGGCACCTGTAGTGCCTGGCAAACGGGCTGGAATAACCAACTTGTGAGCGCTGAGAGCATGGTTGACCTCATAGTCGACCCAGGGACGGTTGTGAGAGTTGTCCCCGACCAACACAAGAACTGCAGCCGCCCCAGTGAGCTTCGGACTGATATGGTTCCGTATCGCGCCAGCGCCGCCCTGGCGGTGGTCTTCGGTCTCCCCGGTAATTGTGACCGCTCCAAGCAGGTTCTGGTTTGCCCAGTTTCTGATTTGGGCCAGGTAGGCACGGTCTGCATAGTCGTAGCTGACAAAGACGCTCTTAGGCATTTGAATCTCCCGTAATTCAATGATGTTTCCGAACTCTGTAGGTGTAACCGATTATGGAGCCCTTAAAGGGCCTTCGAGAGATTACCCATTGATTGAGACCATCATGTACCGGAAAGGATGGGTCGGGTCTGGGAGAGAGTAGTCAGTCCAGGACGGTTGGTAGACGCCGCGAACGTGGAGGCCTGAGCGTCCCTTGGTGGTCCCGACTCCTGCGTGGTCTGCCCAGTCTAGTGATCCCGAGACTTGAGGCCTCTTGGAGTGTATGCGGAATGCCGCGTCGATCGTCCCGTCTCGCCCAGGGCGCCAGTATGCTGAATCGTTTGTTAGGGTCAGGGCAAAGCCGGCATCAACCATGCCCTCATCGACCATGGTTTCGATCCGCCAGACATCCTTCCAGAAGTCATAGCGAGAGGTGTCATGGGCGCCTTGATTCTTCAAAACGAAGCGCTCTCCGTCTGGACCTAGGAGATTGAGTGCGCGCTTCCAATACTTCAGTTCGATAGCGATGCGCGTCGTGCCGCGCACTGCAAGTAGGTCCAAGTTCATGACTCCGCTGGACGTATGCATTGGAAACTCCAGCCGAATTTTGTCGACCAAGCCCCGTGTTTGAAGCTGCCATGCGAGTTCGTGCTGAAAGTCTGCTTCTGAATGGAAGAGCGGTCGACGTTGAGCAAGAAGCTTGAGTTCGCTCTGGAGGATTTCTAGCCAGGTCACGGCTGGGCTCCCTTACAGATTAGATGACTGCTCGTTGAGCCAGTTGTAGAAGCTCGGCCAACTCTCGTTCTCAACACCGTCCAAAACTGAGCTTCGCGAGGGATTCCAGATCACCATTTGACCTGGAGTCAACTCTCCGAGAGCCTCCACAACCACGGCAAAGTAGCTCCCATCTCCAATCGCTGAGACAGGCAAAATTCTGGGGCGGACCTGAAAGCCTGCACTCTCGAGTCCCTGAACGACGAACATCAAGTTGGGTACGCCGCTCTCGGGAATCCCCAGTCCCAGGATCTCAAGCGATCCGATGCTGCCGCATCCGCGCGATGAAAGGAATGCGCGGTATTCAGTAGGGAACCTTAGTCCAAGTCGCTCCTCCGCTTGAGCGAGCTCCTTCTCGTCGACGGCACCTGCGAAGTGCTTGGCTTCTGCAACTGATTCAATGATTGCATCAAGCATTTTCGTTTCCATCCGCCTCTCCCGCGTCAACGTTGTCGGTCTCAGAACGCTCAGAAGTCTCACCGTCCGCGACCTCCCCCTCAGCTCCTTCGCCGGTCCCAGCTACGGTCTCGGATTCTCCTGCTCCGTCCAGGTTTGCAACCTCGGACTCAGGACTGAGCTCGGCTGCGCGAGCCTTCCAGTGCTCAGCCCGTTGGGCAGCGAAGGCGTTCCGGTCAATCTCCGAAGGCCCTTCTTTGTCGTGAAGAATCTCGTCGTTTCCATTGCCGCGGTGCTCTTCGAATGTCAACTCTGCAAGAACGCCTTCGTTCTCCTGTTGAACGTGGTGTAGCTCGTACTTGTTGCCATTCGGATCCAGTGGTGCCAGCCCAGACTCCATCAACTCCAAGTTGGTCCTGCCCATTGGGTCGGTGTGGGCCAAATCAATGTCGCCTCTCGTCAGGCACTCGCGGCCGTTGACTTTGGATGCCTCGAGCCCGGCGTTTTCATAGATGGCTGCTTCTTCTTTGGAAACGAGTGTGGACACCTCACCTGTACTGTCCAAGAGGGGGACGTCGTCCACCCGCTCGATGCCCAGCACACCGTCGGCGTCGGACATTAAGCCCTCGACCGACCAAGTCTCTGTCTCGACCAGACTCTCGCCGATCCCCAGATCGCCCTGTTTGCCGTTCTGCACGGCGACTTCTCGTAGGACTCCATCAAGTCGCTCGCCCCCTCGAGCGAGTTCAGATGAAGAAACGGCGACTTCCACCAGCTTGGCAACTGCAACATCAGCCATCGTCTCTCTCCACGCTTTGAACCAGGATTTGAATAATCTGTTTGCAGTACTCGCTCACCCTCATGCCTTCTCCGTTGCGAGGAAGAACCTCTTCCATGAGCTCGCGGGCCAGTAGGCGTTCGCGGGCCTTCTGTCGGGGCACTGATCTCAAGACCTCTATGAGTGCATGCTCCGTCAGCCGTGCGAAGAGGCAGCGGAGACGCAGACTGGGGTGGAAGGGAGCTGCCCCAGTCTGGGTTCTGTGGTCTCGGTAGGCTGCTGCAGCGCCCTCCCAGTCTAGCCCCGATGCAAGCGTGAGGTCCAACAGGCTGTCCTGCCAATTCTCAAAGCTCTCCCCACTCGTCTCACGAGATAGGACCTCTGCTGCGGCGCGTACGACCACCGGGTTGGGCCGAGGCCAAGCTTGAAGGAAGGGGGCCTTCGCATCTGCCGCAAACATCCTCCTTTCGAGCAAAATGAGACCTTCCGCCAGTGCGCGCTGTTGGGCTTGGGTATGGGTCCTTCGCGCAAGCTCCCCCAGTGTGTCGAAGTCACAAGCGATCGAACCAAAACTCGACAGAAGGCGATGCGAACTGCTTTGCACTTGCCCGACCCTATGACTCTGCAGCAAGGCCCGACCCAAGCCAAAGCGCATGATCTCTGGAGAGTCGACCGCTGCATCCTTCATCGAAGAGATCCACGCATCGTCGGGGACAGGGCCGATTCCATCCAAGACCTGTGCCCAAGCCCGTTCGAGAACGGTGTACCCGGGAGCCTTGGCTGCAACGGGGTCGCGTGTCCCAGGATTCACCCTCTTCGGTAGTTCATCAACGGCGTAGGGAGATGACTTTACCGGTTGGGCCATGTAGGTAGCCTTGACGATGGCCTCACCTTGCCTGAGCAAGCCCAAGTCGCCCCAACGTGCTTCGTCAAGCGCCAGAGATTGGCCCATCTCTGAGATTTCCTCATTGTCCTCCAGGCGCATGGCAATCTTGGTGTTGGTGTTCTTCAAGACACCCCGCGCCAGCATTGCGGGTGCCTGGTCCACCACCATCACCCCGATCTTCAGTTCTCTGCCTTCCTGGAGGAGCCTCACCACTCGGGTGAGTAGCGTGCGCCCAGCATTGCTCTCCCGAGCATCACGTTTGGCCTCTCCGTCGCGTGAAAGGACATTGTGTGCCTCTTCGACTACGACCAACCATCCTCTTGCGCCTTCGGTCTGGATGGCCTGGCTTTGATGGGATCTGAGGCGCTCAAGAAGGAGCGAGAGCAGGAAAGCCGGCAAGTCAATCTCGCTCGGAGGTAGGGCCTCCAGCTCGATGATAGTATCCCGGTCAAAGAGCTGATCAAAGGTCTTCTCTCCGCCGCCACTAAAGATGTCTTGGAAGGTCGCGTCCAAGAACAGACGTGCCCTGGCCTCGAGCGCTCCACGATAGTTGGCCCCAACTTCGGCTCCGTAATCCAGGTTTCTGGCCACCTCTCGAACTTGGTGTACAAACTCGATAACCGTCGGATATCTGGCGGGCTGCCCGTCTACGGGGACACCGCTTTCAATGTCCCAGCCTGCGCTGATGTAGGACGTTTCAACCGCTTCGCGCAGATAGGGCCCAATCATCGCCTCTGTGGGCATGAGTTCCGACAGAGCGTCCGCCAGCACTGAGACGTGCCGCTTCAGTGGCGTGCCTGGTTCAAAGAAGAAGGGGTTGAGCCGAAGAGGAAACTCAGTAGAGTCGCCAAGGGAGTAGATTCGTGGAGGCCGGCCCGAGCCGCGTTGAAACTCCTCTCGGTAGGTTCGCTTCGCGGTCTCAAAGACGATCACCCGAAGGTCATCTCCCATGGCGTCCAACTCGCCAAGAATCTTCAGCACCCTACGGGTCTTGCCGGAACCCGTCGTACCAGCCACCAGTACGTGTCGGAACAAGTCCCGGGCAGGAAGCTCGATGTCTCTTCGACCGAGTCCGCCGCCACCTTCCAGAAAGGCATCGTGGCCCAGGGAAACCAGCGGTCCAGATCCATCCGCCACTGGGGTTGCGTTCCTCCCCATGAATACACTTCGCTGCAGTGGAAGACCTGGAAGCTCCGCCTCCGGCAAGAGCAGGAGGTGGCAGGCTTGGTCCAGCTGTAGAACCGGAAGTGCAGGGGCCAGCAGCTCCAGTGTCGGTCGTGTGGTCTGCAGCAAGGATGCTGCGTCGCCCTCAACTTCGAATGTAGACATGGGCTGGTCTTTGCTGCGGGCCCCTGAAAGTACTCCCCTCACGGTGCTGGCAATCACATCTGTGTTGGCGCCCTTGGCGCTTACCAGCACTGCTGCGCGAAACGCGCCCGTTCCACGGGCGTCGTACAGGCTGCGCGTGTAGCGCTCCAGAGTCTCGTCTGCCATAAGTAGGTCGCTTCGAAGCTCTTCGGCGGTGACCCCCTGAATCTGTGTCGTTGTGCTTCCCTCCGTTCGACTGTGTGTGTCACTGCGTCCCCAGGTGTGGGTTGCCTTGGCCTCGGACTTCACTTGTCGTTTCTGGGCCACCCGTCCAAGGTTTAGCCAGCGCCGAACGGTCTCGGCGAATGGAAGGTCTCCTTCTTTCTGGCTCCCTCCGGATTGCTCGGTCGCTCCAGACTGCTCACTCACGGTCTGCGCGAGCATCTCGTTTTGCAGTCGTTGACGGCGGACCAGAGGGTGCAGGGCGTCACGTAGTCCAGTGACTCTGGCGAACTCTGTGTTCAGCTCGCGCTCGGCCAAGCGAGCCACCACGAATGCGAGCCGGAAACTTGTCTCCAAGCCCAAACAGGTCTCAACCACGTCGTTTAGCGATTGCCAAGATCTCGGACTAGATTCACGTTCCACTTGAATGGCGTCGTCTGCGTAGGCCCTGGGCGACGGCATTCCGGCAACACAGACTGTTCGTGTTCCAGCGGTGCTCGAGAGGCGCTGCATCAACCCCCAAGTCTGGTTGGAAGGAAGATGCTCGACCCTGGACTCGGGAAATGCCTGTCGGCTGAATTGATTGGCTACAGCCCGAAAGCGTTGCCTACGCTCCGCTGCTTGGCCGGAGTGAACGAGAGGTTTTCCTGTTGCTTTCAGTGCAAGATGAACCTCTACGGTCTCTCGCCCCTGGTCTGCCACCGCACGCCTGTAGTCCACAATCCACAGCAATTCCTCACTGGGCTCCAAGAGGCTTAGGAGATTGTCCCAGTCCCAAGCCCGCGGGAGAATATCGTGATGCCCCAAGTGCGAGACTCGGATTGCGCATACGTCGGCAAGGTAGGGGTTCAGGTCAATCGGAAGGGCACCCTCCCCCAAGTGCAGCTTCAAGCCCTCTGCACCCAGTCCCAGGTCCAAGCGTAGTTCGGCTTCCTCGCGGGAAGAAAATCCGTGCGCCAGGGGTGCGTCTTCGAGCTGTGTTGGGCTACTCATCTGCGAGCTCTCCTTCGGAATTCAGAATCTGAGCCATTCCTTCGACCAAGTTGAAGGGATCAGCGCTGCGCTCCATCTCGGCGGCCTCGGCCCAGGCTTGCGACTCCGAAAGGCCGTGGGTGCTCGTTTCGAGTTCAAGGGCAAGGGACGCGTCGGAACTTCGCATCAAGTCGACTGCCTCTGCTAGGTCTTTTGGTGTGGCTACCCAGCCTGAGAGTCCTGCGTTGGCGACGGCGAAAGAGAGCCTGCCCATCAGGCCCAGTTCCGTCACGCCACCACCGGATACAACGATCGCGAACGAGCCACTCCCCCAAACAGTCTGGACCGTTTCGAGGACTTCTTGAATGAGCGGTTGCATGACGCTCTGAACGCTATCTGAGAGTCGCGTCCAAGACCGCTCGCCATCTTCCCTGCGCTGGATTCGAAGCTTGCTTCTATTCGCCGCCTCTCGGGAAGAAGTGTCTTCTGTCCAGAGCCCGGCCGTCTTGGATATCTGGTCGCTGCCGACATTCGGTCGTGTCCCGCCGCGATTGGCCATGGGCTTGAATTCTTGAAGGTAGGAAAGGGACGTGGAACCTGCGCCGATGTCCACCAAAACGACGCGGTCCAGTCTTTCCGGCTGCGCGAAGAGGGGACCCAGATTGGATGGGGGGCTCGGGATGGGAGGAGGCACCTGTTTCGATGGGGCATCGCGCTTGCTTGGGTCACCTGTCAGCTCACTGAGCATGCGCGACATGCCGGTACTCTTCTCGAACTGCTCGATCTGCTTCTGGTGCGCCACCAGGGACTTGGCGTTCCAATTCTCAAGCTCTTCGATCTTCGTCAGGCGCTGCTCGCTCAACTGCGAGAACTTGGGGAGGGCTTGCGCCAGGCCTTCCAGTACGGGCGCGGTATGAGCGGCCAACAAGCTCGGGGATGCCTCCCGTCGGACCATGCCGAGTAGGTAGGTGGAGCGGGCATTGCCCTTGTCTTCTTGTTGAAGCGGTGCAGACCCATGTCCGCTCAGTACAAGGTCACCTAGAAAGCAGTCGTGCTGACGCGCTGCCCAGCCGACCAGGGACGGAAGGGCCTGCTCGACCCAGTTTTGTGAGTCGGTATGCTGCTGGTCCTTTGGATCCAGTCCAAGCATGGCAACCATCTCCTCTGTGCTTCCGCTTCGCCGAACCCATTGGTCGGCCTCCTCACCCATTCGTAGCACCAGACGTGTGTTGGCAGTGCCGAGGTCCAGCAGAAGCGCAGCTACCCGTTCTGCGGGCGGGAGCGTCGCGTGGACCCTTGGGTCAAGTGTCCAGAGAAGTGGGGTCTTCAACCCCTGGATGCACAGCTCAATCTTCAACGGCGGACTGTCGGCTTGGGAGAGAGCTTGGGCAATCTTGTGCAGTTCCTGAGCCGTAGGTTGTGGGAGTTCGATTGTGCTCGGAACGCCGGCCGAGCAGAACACTTCTCCCTCGAAGATGGATATCGCAGCGTTGCCATGCAAGAGCCGGGCTTGGGTAACAAGAAGGTCTTGGGTTGCAGTGGCACACAGGCGCCCGCGCCACTGGGTGTAGTCCAGGACGAGTTTGAACTCGGCAAGATCGATACTCAGGTCTCCGGGAGAGGCCAGTGCGCCCAGTCGAGACATCTGCTCTGAGAAGTCAACTACAGCGATATTCTCGCCCGCCACGTGTCCCAGCTGGATGCTCTGGGCATGCACCGCTACACGCAGGTTCGCGTGCACGGGGCGAGCGGGGGGAGACTCATCGCCAAAGAGTGTTGAAATCCGGACGCTTGCTTCCTTCTCTATGGCTTCGTGTGCGTTTCTCCATTCGGGGGCGGAATCGATGTTGCGGATGGCTTGCGAGAGGCGCTTCTGTGCGAGGTCTTGGAAGCTCGGATCTTTCGCCAACCAGGGCAAGCGGTGGGAGACGATTCCAGCCAGCCGGATGCGTCCAGTGTGCTCGACCACCACGTCGAAGTGGACCCGAAGTGGGGCGGGCGCAATGCCCGAGGACGCGGTGACAACCAAGACCTCCCAGCCGCAATCTGGACAGGGCCTAGCTCTCGTCCAAACGCCGCATCCTCGGCACTCTGCCATTGGGGCTGCCGCTACAGCTGGTTCTCGTGTCATCGTTTCTCTCTACTCCAAAGCAAGTCGTGCCGTCTCAAATCAACCGCGCCTGCTCCTCATACCCCCCCAAACTCTCCCCAAAC
>OJIO01001140.1_pt1 | contig 12675 bp, 12 predicted proteins | sample 1595621 | NCBI WGS metagenome assembly OJIO01 (sample SAMN05416776, study PRJEB24817) | seawater metagenome | isolation source: Sea water | place: Canada:Atlantic | collected 2013-07
ATCTACACTATCCTCTTCGTCGGCAGCGTCAGATGTGTATAAGAGACAGGCACAGGAGAGTTAAAAATTAAATCAGCAACTGGTTTAAAAAATTAAAATATGAAAAGACTTTTTATAATTCTAGGATTTATTTCATCTGTTTTAGCAGTAATACTTTCTGTTACACCTTTTTCAAAAATAGCCTACATTCCTGGTATAGCAGCGTTTGTTTTTGGATTAATAGCTTTTTATTTAGCTAAACAGAGTTCAAAAAAACCTATTCAGCTTATATTTCTATTAACTATTATTTCTTTATCACTTACTACTTACAAAGCAATTTTTAATAAGGCTGAACTTGGTAACACTCAAACTTTAGAACTTAAGGAAAAAGAATCGGAAGAAAAAGCTATTGAAGAATTAGAAGAACTTGATCTTGATGAATTTGAAGGCGTAGAAGACATACAATTTGATGATCAGACTCAGAAAGAGTTAGAGACTCAAAATTAATCAACTTATCAGATATAAAGTACAGGTAATGCTTCGGTATTACCTTTTTTTTTGTTTTATTTGGCTCATAAATAGTATCCTAACTTTATGAAAGTTCTCATTTTTGTTTCGGCGTTATCTTTAGTTGGCTCATGTGCAACAAAAAGATACACTGAAAAAATTCAAGATATCAAAGACAATATTAAGTTTGAAGATGTAAATCAAATTAACAGCTTTGCAAATACAATTACTGCAGACGAATTAAGCAAGAATGTTTATGCTTTTTCTTCAGATGAAAATCAAGGTCGTAAAACAGGTACTTTAGGACATCATAATGCATCAAGTTTTCTAAAAAAATATTACATAAAAGAAGGTATTTCAAGCCCATTAGGCACTGATAACTACTATCAAAATATTCCAGAATCATTTTTTACAAACGAAATTAAAAATTCACAAAATGTAGTTGCATTTATTAAAGGGTCTGAATTTCCAAATGAGATTTTAATAATTTCGGCTCACTCTGACCATCTTGGTACAATAGATAATATCATTTATAATGGCGCTGACGATAATGGCTCTGGAACTGCAGCTGTTATGGAAATGGCACAAGCCTTTAAAATAGCTGAGCAAAAAGGTTTTGGCCCAAAAAGAAGTATACTATTTTTACACTTAACTGGCGAAGAAGAAGGTTTATATGGCTCTCGTTATTATACTGAACACCCTATTTTTTCTATCGAAAACACAATTGCCAACTTAAACATTGATATGATTGGTAGAGTAGATAAATTGCATGAGAATAATCCAAACTATATATATATAATTGGAGCTGACCGATTGAGTACCGAGTTACATTATATTTCTGAAGCGGCAAATAAACAATTCACAAGTTTAGTGTTAGATTATAAGCTCAATTCCGAAAGTGACCCAAACCGTTATTACTTCAGGTCTGATCATTATAATTTTGCTCTAAAAGGAGTTCCTGTTATTTTTTACTTTAATGGTGAGCATGCAGATTATCATCAACCAACAGATACTGCAGATAAAATTAACTATCCTCTTTTAGAAAAACGCACCAAACTTATATTTACAACTGCTTGGTACCTGGTTAATTCACCTAAAAGAATTATTGCAGATAAGAGATAACTTTTTGGTGTTAAAATTTGTTAAAAGAACATCTTAAAAAAACAACTATCTATTTGTTTTTCGTAATATCGCAAAACTTACTAATTAATACGATATTTAATGAAAAATACACTTGTTATTTCCGTTTTAGCTCTTTTTGTATTGAGTTGTGGTTCTTCACAAAAAAACATATCTCAAAAAGAAACTTCGGAAACTGTAGACCCAACAGTTTTTGGCTCTTCAATTACATCTTCCGAACTAAAAGAGATGCTTTATACTTATGCTTCTGATGAGTTTGAAGGTAGAGAAACTGGTGAGCCAGGTCAAAAAATGGCTGTAGAATACTTGAAACAAAAGTATATCTCTATGGGAATTGCTTCTCCTCTTTCTGGAGGTAATTATTTTCAAAAGGTTCCATTAGAAAAACAAAAATCTCCAGATGTATCTATTTCTGTAAATGGTAATAGCTTCAAGGTATATGATGACTACGTTTCTTATGGATCGTCAAACACTCAAACTTTATCTATAAACGATATTGTGTATGTTGGATATGGTATTGAAGATAAAAATTATTCAGATTATAAAAATGTAGACGTTAAAGGTAAAGTTGTACTTATAAAAGCAGGTGAGCCAAAAAATGAAGATGGCACTTATGTGACTTCAAATTCTACAGAACCAACAAAATGGGTTAATGGTCGCCAGGCTCTTACATCTAAAAGAAATTTAGCTGAAGAGAAAGGAGCAAAAGCAATGTTTTTATTAGATGATGAGATGTTTAATAGATATTCTCAATACTTTAAATCTCAAGATGAATCTGGAAGAAGCGGAAGAATTTCATTAAAAAGCAATACTCCAGAAATGCTACAGTTTTTAATTAGTAAGAACTTAGCAAAAGCATTATACCCAAACATTTATGAAGACGACAAACCACAAACTGTTTCTGTAAACTTATCAGTTGATGTGAAAAGTAAATCTGAACAATTAGACTCTGAAAATGTAGTTGCGTTTATTAAAGGCTCTGAAAAACCAGATGAAATAATTGTTATTTCAGCTCACCTAGATCATGAAGGAATAAAAGATGGTGAAGTGTACAATGGTGCAGATGACGATGGTTCTGGTACTGTTGCTATTTTAGAAATAGCACAAGCGTTTCAAAATGCTGTTAATGCTGGACACACACCTAAACGTTCTATTTTATTTTTACATGTTACTGGAGAAGAAAAAGGTTTATTAGGTTCTAGACATTACACAGATAATGACCCTATTTTTCCATTAACAAATACAGTTGTAGACTTAAATATAGATATGATTGGTAGAGTTGATGACGCTCATAAAGACAACAGAAATTTTGTTTACTTAATTGGTTCTGATAAATTAAGTAAAGAGTTACATAATCTTTCTGAAGAAATTAATGCTAAATACACAAAGATAAATTTAGACTATACTTATAATGATGAAAATGATCCAAATCGTTATTACTATAGATCTGATCATTATAATTTTGCAAAAAATAATGTTCCTGTAATATTTTATTTTAATGGTACTCATGCAGATTATCATAAACCTTCAGATACACCTGATAAAATTCAATACGATTTATTAGAGACTAGAACGCGTTTAGTTTTCTATACAGCTTGGGAAATTGCAAATCGTTATCAAAGAATTAAAGTAGATAAAGAGGTTATTCCTTCAGAATAATAACTTTAAATAATATAAAAAGAGCCTTACGAAAATATGTAAAGCTCTTTTTTTTTAATGTATACCAAAGTAAATAAACAAAAAAAGCTTCTCATTTCTGAGAAGCTTTTGCTTTTTGGGTGGAAGACCGGGCTCGAACCGGCGACCCTCGGTACCACAAACCGATGCTCTAACCAACTGAGCTACAACCACCATGTAGCTGCATTTTTAAATGCGTGTGCAAATGTAATTTATTTAGTAGTTTCTACAAAGATTTTTTTTGAAAAAAATTAAATTAAATTAAAGATACTATCAACTGCTAAATATCTCTCAACAGTAAATCCTTCAGCATGCTCTACTCCTATTATTCTACCTAAATCTCTAGCTCTATAATCAACACTATCTGTAAAATTTTTGCTAGATATTGGTGTTTCTGGCAAACTACTTTTAGGATCATAAAACTGTGTTTTATAAGCTAAAACAGCTTTCATTTTTGTATCCATAAAACCAGTAACATCAACAACAACATCTGGTTCAATATTTTTCCATTGTATATAGTGATATACTTGTTTTGGTCTCCAAGGTTCTTGCCAGCTTTCGTCATCTTCATGTTTTGTATCTATTTTAAGTAATCCGCTTAAAAAGCAAGCATCACTAACTAGTTTACTCCCTTTAGAGTGATCTATATGTCTATCTTCAATTGCATTGCAAAAAACAACTTCTGGCTTATATTTTCGAATCATTTTAATTAACTCTAATTGATGAGCCTTATCATTTACAAAAAATCCATCAGCAAATTCCATATTAGTTCTTAAAGCAACTCCAAGAATTTTGGCCGCATTTTCCGATTCTTCATCTCTAGTTTCTGCTGTACCACGCGTTCCTAGTTCTCCTCGTGTTAAATCGATAATCCCTACTTTCTTCCCTCTTGAAATTTCTTTAGCTAGTGTAGCTCCACAGCCTAACTCAACATCATCTGGATGTGCTCCTATTGCCAATATATCTAGTTTCATATATTATTTTCTTTTAACTTCCTTTCTATTCTTCTGTCTGGAATTAACCAAATTATAGCTACTAAAATAAAAATAAACCCACTAATCCAAACATTAATAAATGATCCTATAATTCCTATTACATATAATACAGGTGATATTTTACCTTTAAAATCTTTCCCTAAAGCTTTAGAGAGAATCGATTCTTTCCCATGACTTTTAATAATTAAGTTTTGTAAAATAAAATATGCAATAGCAGAACAAAGTAAAACCAATCCGTATAAGAATACTGAAGCTTTAGTAAAATGATTTTCTCCCATCCAACCAGACACAAAAGGGATTAAAGATAACCAGAATAACAAATGCATATTTGCCCACAAAATACTCCCAGTAACATGTTTAACTGTTTGCATCATATGATGATGATTATTCCAATAAATTGCTAGATATATAAAACTTAATATATAGCTTCCAAAAATTGGTAATAACACTTTTAGGTCTTCAAACTCGCCTCCATGTGGTACTTTAAGCTCTAATACCATTATAGTTATAATAATGGCAAGAACTCCATCAGTAAATGCTTCAAGTCTACCTTTTGTCATTTATTTTGATATTAGTTGCTTCTTTTTAATTTTAGCAATAGCCTGTTCAATATCATTAATTAAATCTTGTTTAGATTCTATTCCTACTGAAAAGCGAATTAAATTATCAGTAACTCCAATGCTATCACGCTCTTTTTGTGTTAATAAAGAATGTGATGTTTTATGTGGTGATAGTACAGTACTCTCAACACCAGCTAAACTCATTGATGATTTTATAAGTTTTAGTTCCTTTTGAAATTGCATAGCGTCTAATCCGTCTACCAATTCAAAAGATAGCATACCACCAAAGCCTTTCATTTGCGATTTTGCCAACTCATACTGAGGATGAGTTTTTAATCCTGGATAAAATACTTTTTTTACATCTTGATGTTGAGATAGAAATTTGGCCATTTTTTTCGCATTTCTATTCTGTGCTTTTACGCGAAGTGCTAGTGTTTTCATGCTTCGCTCTAACATCCAAACAGTAAAATCACTCAAATTACCTCCTAAGTTTTTAGCAACATTCCATATTACTTCCATATGTGCATTGCTACAAGCTACTGCTCCAGCTAAAATATCTGAATGACCTCCAAGGTATTTTGTAGCAGAATGAATAACTATATCAATACCAAAATCTATAGGATTTTGGTTAACAGGAGATGCAAAAGTATTATCTATTGTTGTTAATAATCCTTTAGATTTTGCTAATTCTGCCACACCTTTTATATCAGTAATAGTCAGTAAAGGATTTGATGGTGTTTCAATATGAATTAGCTTAGTGTTTGGTTGAATTGCAGATTCAAAATCTGAAACTTCATAACCATCAGTAAACGTAAATTCAATACCATATTTAGGAAACTCTTCTCTTATAAAATTACTTGTTCCTCCATACAGTGTATTTTGAACCACAATATGGTCGCCAGTTTTTAAAAAAGCTAAAAACACAGTACTTACAGCAGCCATTCCACTGCCAAAAATCATTCCTGCCTCTGTATGCTCTAAAGCTGCAATTTTCTTTGATAAGTACTCTTGATTTGGAGTATTAAAATAGCGAGGATATCTCTTAACATCTACATCATCAAATTGATAAGATGTAGACATATAAATTGGCGATACTGAACCTTTAAACTGTTCGTCAATAATTTCGCCAACATGAGTACAAATAGTATTTAATCCTAATTTTTGCTTTGACATGAGGTATATAATTTAGTAAAGTTTAAAATTACAAATAATCTACTATACTTGTACTGCTTTCCACTTTCCTTTTTTAAACCAAATAATGCCAATTATAGCAATTAATATTTCTGCAAAAGTAATTGCCCAAAATACACCTTCAGGCCCAAAATCTAAAGTTACTGCAACTAAATATGCAAACGGAAGTTGGAATAACCAAAAGCAAACAAAATTTATATATGTAGGAGTTTTTGTGTCTCCTGCTCCATTAAAGGATTGTATTACAACCATTCCGTAGCCAAAAAAGATGTAACCTGCTGCAATAATTCTCAAACACAAACTACCATATTTAACAACATCTGGAGTTGTATTAAACATACTAATAATTTGAGGTGCAAAAATCAAGTAAACCAAGGACACTAATCCCATAAAAATAGCATTGTATTTTCCTGTTTTCCAAACTGATTTTTCAGCTCTATCGGGTTGTTTTGCACCAAGGTTTTGACCTACTAATGTAGCAGCTGCATTACTCATTCCCCAAGCAGGCATTAAAGTAAACATCATAACCCTAATTGCAATAGTATAACCAGCTAAAACTTCACTTCCAAATTCACTCATAATACGCATTAAAAACACCCAACTAGATGTACCTATTAAAAATTGCCCAATTCCTCCAAGCGACACCTTAATTAAGTTTAGCATTACAGTAGTACGTACAACCAAATCTTTTACTCGTACTTTTATTTTACTATAACCATAAAATAAAATAACCAATTGAAACACTACAGCTGTACCACGTCCAATTGTAGTAGCAATAGCGGCTCCTTCAACTCCATAAGCTGGTATTGGTCCAAACCCAAAAATAAACATAGGGTCTAGAATAATATTTAATCCATTAGATAATATTAATGTCCACATAGCAACAGATGCATTACCTGCGCCTCTAAATATTGCATTAATAAGAAAAAGTAGCATAATTGTTACATTTCCTCCTAATAATACTTGTGTATAACCATGTCCTTCAGCAATAAGGTCTGGTTCTGCTCCCATTAATGCTAATATTTCTTTGGCATAAAAAATACCTACAACACTTACTATAACTGAAACTAGAACTCCAAGAAAGATAACCTGAACTGCGGCTTGAGAAGCACCTATTAGATCTTTTTCACCTACTCTACGCGCAACAATTGCTGTAGCTGCCATACTTAGACCTATAGCAACTGCATACACTAGAGTAATTACTGACTCTGTTAAGCCTATTGTTGCAACTGCATTAACGCTAACTTGCGAAACATATAATATATCGACTAATGCAAAAATAGATTCCATTAGCATTTCCAAAATCATTGGAATAGATAACATAAAAATTGCTCGACGAATACTAATAGTTGTTAAGTCTTGCTCTTTGCCTTTTACAGCAATAATAAAATATTGAAAGTATTGTTTTAAGGAAATTTTATTGGATTGCATGATAATAATTTTTAAAATAAAACATGGTTGAATACTTTAAGACGTTCAACTTAAAAAAATGTCGACAACATAAATCGACTATTCTGATATTACTATCTATACAATCATAATGAAGCAAATATTATAAAAATAACTAAAACTTCAAAATCATTTTTAGGCAGTTAGCTTCAATTCCTTTATATTCGTAGCTGCTATTAATTAATTATTTATAAATGCTTAAAGCTATTCTTTTTGACATGGATGGTGTTATCGTAAACACTGAGCCACTTCACCACAAAGCCTATTACCACATGTTTTCTGATGTAAATATTGAAGTTTCTGATAACTTATATGCATCGTTTACTGGACAATCAACAATGGCAATTTGTAAAGAGCTATGCAAGCAATTTAATTTACCTCTTGCACCTGAAACATTAGTAGAAATTAAACGTGACCACTTTAAATATTTATTTGAAAACGACACCGAATTAGCTCTTATAGATGGTGTATTGGACTTAATAAAAGATTATCACTCTAATGGATTAACGTTGGTTTTAGCTTCATCTGCATCTATGCCTAACATTAATAATATTTTTAAGCGCTTTGATTTAGATCAATATTTTATAGCTAAACTTAGTGGAGCTGACTTAAAAGCATCTAAACCTCATCCAGAAATTTTTGAAAAAGCTGCTATTGCTTCAGGTTTTAAACCTCAAGAATGTGTTGTTATTGAAGATTCAACAAATGGGATTAAAGCAGCAAAAGATGCTGGAATATTTTGTATTGGATATGATAGTTTAAACTCTAAAAACCAAGACTATTCTCTTGCCGATATTGTTGTTAGCGATTTTAAAGATATTTATTTTGAAAACGTTGCAAGTCGTTTTTTAGAAATAGCTAAATAATCATTTTTGATTATTTGCTTTAGCAACAATTTCTTTTAATCGTTCTTTTCTTAATAAAGATTCAGTAGCTTTCTTTTTCTTTTTTTGAGACATTAACTTACTGTGCTTCGCTTTATTTTTAGTATTCTTTGCACTACCCTTTTTTGGCACAGTTTATTTCTTTTTGTAGTGAACTTTATACTTTCTGTAAGCCAAAAATCCTAAAATTGCAACAATTAGTATAGCTATGGCAATAAATTGAAAACTCACTATTTGATCTCCACTTGCATAAGCATGTAACCCTGAAAGATAGAAGTTAACACCAAAGTAAGTCATCATAATGCTAGCAAAAGCAATTATTGACAAAAGATTAAAACCAAAACGACCACGAAGCCCAGGAACCAACCTCATGTGTATTACAAAGGCATACACCATAATACTAATTAAAGCCCAAGTTTCTTTTGGATCCCATCCCCAATATCTTCCCCAACTTTCATTTGCCCACATACCTCCAAGGAAGTTACCAATAGTCAACAAAATTAACCCAGTAGTTAACGCCATTTCATTAATAATGGTCAACTCTTTTATGTTAAGTAGCATTTTGTCTTTATTCTTTTCATTGGTAAAAATCATTAATAATAGAGACACAACTCCTAATATCATACCTATAGTAAATGGACCATAACTCATTACAATAACCGCAACGTGTATCATTAACCAATAACTATCTAATACAGGTTGTAAATTAGCAATAGCAGGATCCATCCAATTCCAATGTGCAACCATTAATATTATTGAGGTAACAAAAGCAACTGAAGCAATAGTTAATTGGCTTTTTCGTCCAAAAGCTAAACCAAAGAACATTGTTGCCCAAGCTACGTAAATCATTGACTCATAAGCATCACTCCAAGGTGCATGACCAGAAATATACCAACGTGCAATTAAGCCTAATGTGTGAAGTATAAACAAGCCTAAAATGATAAAACCAAATACTTTTACAGTAACATTAATTATCTTGTTTTTGTCATTAAAAATCTGCATAATTAATACAATAAACATCAACGTTCCTGCATACATATACCAGCTGAATAGCTTTTTAAAAATGTCGTATTTGTTGTATTTAATTTCTGCATCAATCTTATTATCAGACAACATTACTTCACTACCATATTTTACTTGGGTTTTTTTAATACCTGCAAGCATTTCTTCGGCTTTTGAATAATCACCAGATTTTTTAGCATTATTTAGCATTAATAAATACGCACTAAATCCGTTATTTATAAAATTTCCATAAAGTGAATCTTCTATCTTTTCTCTATATCCATCTTCTCTAAACTCTAACCCAGAAATCCATTTGTTATTATCATCATTCGGAACAGGGAAAATTTTAAGAGCTCTACCTTCAATTACATTGTATAATAAGTTAACTCTATTTTCAGCTTCTTTTATTTCTTTCTGTGTACCATTTAAAACTTGTACACCAGATGCTTCTTGAATGTAAGGTGCTAATTTATATCGTCCATCTTCAGTAAAAAAGTCGATTAGAGCAACATATTTTTGACTTGTTGGCACACCAATAATACTTCTAATCGTATCAGCCTTCTGAGGTTTTAAATAGATAATTGGCACATTGTACCAAAGCAATGGGCTTTCATGAATAGATAAAAACACTTGATTAGCATCAAAATCTTCATAAACATCACTTTTACTAAGCTTACGCAACATCTCTGAGGCATAAGTATTCATTGGCATCATTCTTCCGCTATAGTCTTGTACAACCATGTGACCAAACTTATCAGCATGCTCCTTTGGTGTAATATTTGCTTTTAAAACAGAATCAATTTGAGCCTTAGTTGGTCTACTATGAGCATTTCCATCATTTGCAGAATGTGTTTGTGAAAAACCAACAGTAGATATAAATAATAATAGTATAGTTGCTGCTTTTTGCTTTTGCTTTTTCACCTTTTCAAGCATTCGTTTAAGGTCTGCAAAGCGAGTATTTTTATCAAAAAGAATAGCTAACAATGAAATATATAGTAAGAAATATCCAATATAAGTTACCCAAGTTCCCCAGAAATCATGGTTAACAGAAAGAATGGTTCCTTTTTCATCTGGATCGAAACTAGCCTGAAAAAAACGATAACCTCTATGATCTAAAATATGATTCATATAAATATGGTAGTCAAAATCGCCTTTTTCTTTATCTACAACAGTAACTTTACTTTCGTAAGATGAATAGCTGTTTTCAGTACCAGGATAACGTTTAGCAATAAAATCGTTTAATTTAACTCCAAATGGTAACTCTAAAACTTTAGAGCCATATCGCATTGCAATATCTAAATTACCAACTTTAACTTGTTCAAAAGCATTATTCATACCTTTCCCTCCAAGTAATTTCACTCGTTCTGTAACTCCATTTACTGTAACTTTCATTACAACACCATCTTCATCTCCTTTAAGGATTTGTGGTTTTTTTACAATATCAAAATTACCTTTAACAACAGGTTTAGGAAAAACCATTGCCATATTACCAATTAAGTAACGTGAACGCAAAATAAGTGGTTGAATACTATCTTTAACAAGCAATCCTGTTGCTCCTGTAGCCATTGTCATGTATTCGCCTTCGTATGGTGACTGTATGGTTAACCCTTCAGGTGAATTGGTAATATTTATAGCGCCATCAACTTTATTATCTAATGAAATTAAAACATTATGAATACTTTGTACTTGTCCTGCTTTTAAAAAGTGATTGTGCGACTGTCCTTCTCCTGCTTCAACAATTTTAAGATACTCTTCACCATTATCATTTGGAACAATGTCTTTTTCGGCTCCAGCAATAAATTTTTCTAATTCTATTATAACTGGCTGATTGTTATATTCTGTATTTACCTTAAAATCGTTATCTAATCGAGGTGAAAAGTCTACTTCTTTTTCAACAACTTTTCGTTGTGCAACTCCATTAACAACATAATCACCATCTATATACGCTGTGAGATATGTTTTTTGAGATAAAAATTGTGTTTCGGTAGCTCCTTCACGAATAGCCATCATACCTTCAAACCCAATATATCTTGTAATGGCTGCACCAACAATTATAAAAATGAAAGATAGGTGAATAAGTAATGTTGCCCACTTTTCTTTTCTTAACAAACGATACCTAAAAATATTACCAACAAAATTGATGACAAAAACAACCATTATTGCTTCAAACCACCACGCATTGTAAATTAATGTTCGTGTATATGGTGTTGGAGAAGTATCCATGTTTCTGTCTAGTATTGTTCCTGTAGCCATTGCAAAAGCAAAAACAATAAATAAAATAGCAGTAAGTCGTGTAGAAAAGAGAATTTTAGCGAGTTTATTTTGCATGATAAAGTGCCTGATTTTTGGACTTGGCAAATTTAATGTTTTTTGTTGGTTTGAGTTGGATTAAAAGCTGTTAAAATTTATCTAAACTCCTTGAGATATAAATTAATTTTGGTTTCTTGATTGAAAAATATTCAAATACAAAAAGGTTCCCATTTTACGAGCACGACGTTTTGCATTTTCAGCATAATCACCTTCAAAAAGCTCATCAATAGTTTGATACCACAAATTTAACCAGAGTCCAAAGTGCAATTCTGTTATAGAATTCTTGTTGTCTTTATCAACCTTTATATGTGCTTGTAAAGGGTTTCCAATATATCGTGTTTTTAAAAACAAGCTCGATTCCCAAAATGTAGTTAGTCGCTGTATGTGCACATCCCAATCAGAAATTACAGTATTAAAAAAAGGCCCTAAAACACTATCTATTCTAACTTTTTTATAGAATTCTGAGACTAATAAAAAAACGTCTTCTCTATTTTGAATATCTTTTTTTTCCATTGTTTACAAAGATAAACCTTAAGGCTTTTATTTCATAGTTAACTTACTTATTTTAGCATTATGATTTCAGTAGTATTACTTGGTGCTGGTAATGTTGCCACACACTTATATAAAGCTTTTATTAAATCTAAAGATGTATCTGTTAGTCAATGGTATAACAGAAATTTAGAACCTATTCAAACTTATAAAAATGAGGTTGAGGTTATTGATGACATCAACAAACTTAAAAAAGCCGATGTATATATAATTGCTGTAAGTGATGATGCTATTAGCAACCTCTCTTCTCAATTACCGTTTGAAAACAGATTAGTTATTCATACATCAGGTAGTGTAGGCATTTATGAATTAGACAAAAAAAATGAAAGAGGTGTTTTTTATCCGCTTCAAACATTTAGCAAAAATGCTGAAGTAGATTTTAAACCTGTCTCTTATACACATCTGACGCTGCCGACGAAGAGGATAGTGTAG
>OJIO01001143.1_pt1 | contig 12670 bp, 17 predicted proteins | sample 1595621 | NCBI WGS metagenome assembly OJIO01 (sample SAMN05416776, study PRJEB24817) | seawater metagenome | isolation source: Sea water | place: Canada:Atlantic | collected 2013-07
GCTCGGAGATGTGTATAAGAGACAGTAAGTATGCAGGTGCCAATGAAATGCCAAGAATTCTTAATGGACTTGGAATTGCAATTGTGTCAACATCTCACGGTGTTATGACAGGAAAACAAGCGCATAGAGAAAATGTTGGTGGCGAATTATTATGCTACGTTTACTAATAAAGAGGAAGATATGTCAAGAATAGGAAAAAATCCAGTAGCTATCCCTCAAGGAGTTACTATAGACGTTAAAGATAATGTAATTACTGTAAAAGGTAAATTAGGAGAATTATCTCAAGAATTCTCTAACGTTGAAATTACTGTTGAAGAAGGTAATGTTACAGTTAACCGTAATTCAGACAGTAAAGATGATAGAGCAAAACACGGTCTTTACAGATCGTTAGTAAAAAATATGATAGAAGGTGTGTCTAAAGGATGGACTAAAGAATTAGAATTGGTTGGAGTAGGTTATAGAGCTACTAACCAAGGACAAAAATTAGACATGGCATTAGGTTTTTCACACAATATCATTATGGATATTGCGTCTGAAGTTAAAGTGGAAACAGTTTCTGAAAAAGGAAAAAATCCAATTATAAAATTAACTTCTCATGACAAACAATTGGTTGGACAAGTTGCAGCTAAAATCCGTGATTTTAGAAGACCAGAGCCTTACAAAGGAAAAGGAATTAAGTTTGTAGGTGAAGTATTAAGAAGAAAAGCAGGTAAATCAGCATAATAGTTTAGTTATGGCATTGACAAAGAACGAAAAAAGATTAAGAATTAAAAGCAGAATACGTAAAGTAGTTTCAGGAACTGAAGCAAGACCACGTTTAGCTGTTTATAGAAGCAATAAAGAAATTTATGCTCAAATTATTGATGATGTAACTGGTAAAACTATTATAGCAGCATCTTCAAGAGATAAAGACATTACTTCTGCTAAAGGTACTAAATCAGAAATAGCTACACTAGTTGGTAAAGCTATTGCTGAAAGAGCTATTAAAGTAGGTGTAGATACTATTTCTTTTGATAGAGGTGGATATCAATATCATGGAAGAGTAAAATCATTAGCAGAAGGTGCTAGAGAAGGAGGACTTAAATTCTAAGACATTATGTATCAAAAATATAAAAACGCAGAGTTAGTAAAACCAAGTGGACTAGATCTTAAAGACCGTTTAGTTGGAGTACAAAGAGTTACTAAAGTAACTAAAGGAGGTAGAGCATTTGGCTTTTCTGCTATAGTTGTTGTAGGAGACGAAGCAGGTGTAGTAGGTCACGGTTTAGGAAAATCTAAAGACGTAGCAACAGCAATTGCAAAAGCAATTGAAGACGCTAAGAAAAATTTAGTAAGAATTCCTATTATCAAAAAGACATTACCACACGAGCAAAAAGGAAAATTTGGTGGAGCAAGAGTAAACATCATTCCAGCAGCAGCAGGAACAGGAGTTATTGCTGGTGGAGCTGTGAGAACAGTTTTAGAAGCAGTTGGAGTACATGATGTATTATCAAAATCACAAGGTTCTTCTAACCCTCATAACGTAGTAAAAGCAACTTTTGATGCTTTATTACAATTAAGAGATGCAAATTCTGTTGCTAGAGAAAGAGGAATTTCACTTGAAAAAGTATTTAACGGTTAATCTATACGATAATGGGAAAGATTAAAGTAACAAAAGTAAAAAGTGATATCAAACGCACTTCAACTCAAAAAAGAACATTAGAGTCTTTAGGTTTACGTAAAATGAACCAATCAGTTGTGCATGATAACACACCAAGTATTCTTGGAATGATTAGTAAAGTTCAACATTTAGTTTCTGTTGAAGAGACAAAATAATACAGCATAAGTAATGGATTTAAGTAATTTAAAACCGGCTGAAGGGTCAGTAAAAAATCAAGGCAAAAGAATTGGTAGAGGACAAGGTTCTGGTAAAGGTGGTACTGCAACTCGTGGTCACAAAGGAGCTAAATCTCGTTCTGGATATTCTAAAAAAGTAGGATTTGAAGGAGGACAAATGCCTCTTCAAAGACGTGTGCCAAAGTTTGGATTTACAAACATTAACCGTGTAGAATATCAAGGTGTTAATCTTGATAAATTACAACAATTGGTTGATGAGAAAAAAATAAAAGACACAGTAGATTTTGAAACGCTTATTGGATTAGGTGTTGTAACTAAAAATGACTTAGTAAAAGTATTAGGTCGTGGAGAGTTAAAATCAAAATTAAAAGTAACTGCTCATAAATTTACTGCTTCAGCAAAAGCTGCTATCGAAGCTGCAGGAGGAGAAGCTATAACTTTATAAGACCAATTAGAGGATGAAATTTATAGAGACTTTAAAAAATGTTTGGAAAATAACAGAACTAAAAGACAGAATCATGCTTACGCTTGGTTTGCTTTTAGTTTATCGTTTTGGTGCTCAAGTAGTTTTACCTGGTATTGACGCAAGTCAGTTAGAAGTTTTGGCAAGTAATACAGATCAAGGCTTACTAGGCCTATTAAATGCTTTTACTGGTGGAGCTTTTGCAAATGCATCAGTGTTTGCATTAGGTATTATGCCTTACATTTCAGCTTCAATTGTTGTTCAATTAATGGGAATCGCGATTCCTTATCTTCAAAAATTACAAAAAGATGGAGAGAGTGGTCGTAAAAAAATAAATCAAATTACACGTTGGTTAACTATTGCTATATGTTTGGTACAAGCACCAGGATATCTAGCAAGTTTACCAACATTAGGAATTCCAACTTCAGCATTTTTATTAGGAACAGGAGGAATGTTCTATTTCTCTTCAATTGTTATCCTAGTAACTGGATGTGTTTTTGCAATGTGGTTAGGTGAGAAAATAACTGACAAAGGTATTGGTAATGGTATTTCATTATTAATTATGGTTGGTATTATAGCTCGTATGCCTGCATCATTTGTTCAAAATTATGCTTCTAGAATTGAAGGTGGTGGAAATGGAGGATTAATGATGGTGTTAATTGAGATTGTTATATGGTTTGTAATCATATTAGCATCAATTATGTTAGTAATGGCAGTTCGTAAGATTGCTGTTCAATACGCACGTCGTACAGCTTCAGGTGGTTATGAGAAAAATGTATTTGGATCACGTCAATTTTTACCATTAAAATTGAATGCTTCAGGAGTTATGCCAATTATCTTTGCACAGGCAATTATGTTTGTACCAAGTTTAATAGGTAAATCTTTTGGAACAAGTGATGCAGGTCAATGGATGCAAACACAATTTTCTGATATTTTTGGGTTTTGGTACAATGTAGTATTTGCATTATTGATTATAATATTTACATATTTCTATACTGCAATTACAGTTCCAACCAATAAAATGGCTGATGATTTAAAAAGAAGCGGAGGTTTTATTCCTGGTATCAGACCTGGAACCGAAACATCTGAATATTTAGATAAAATAATGTCACAAATCACGTTACCAGGTTCAATATTTTTAGCACTTATCGCTGTGTTCCCAGCAATAGTGGAAAGAATAATGGGCGTGCAACAAGGTTGGGCATTATTCTTTGGTGGTACATCACTACTAATTATGGTAGGTGTTGCAATAGATACCATGCAACAAGTAAATTCATATTTGTTGAACAAACACTATGATGGCTTAATGAAAACCGGTAAAAATAGAAAGGCAGTAGCTTAATATTATTATGGCAAAACAAGCAGCAATAGAACAAGACGGATCAATAATTGAAGCATTATCAAATGCTATGTTCCGTGTTGAATTAGAAAATGGACATATTGTAACAGCGCATATATCTGGTAAAATGCGTATGCACTATATTAAATTATTACCAGGAGATAAAGTAAAATTAGAAATGAGCCCTTACGATTTATCTAAGGCTCGAATAACTTATAGATACTAATACAAAAACAGATGAAAGTTAGAGCATCAGTTAAAAAAAGAAGTGCTGATTGTAAATTAGTACGACGAAAAGGAAGACTTTACGTAATTAACAAAAAGAATCCTAGATTCAAACAAAGACAAGGATAATTATGGCAAGAATTGCAGGTGTAGATATACCAAAACAGAAAAGAGGAGTAATCTCCTTAACTTACATCTATGGAATAGGTGCAAGCAGAGCAAAAGAAATTTTAGCTAACGCTAAAGTTGATGAAAACACTAAAGTTCAAGATTGGACAGATGACGAAATAAGCAATATTCGTGAAGCTGTTGGGTCTTATACTATTGAAGGTGAACTTCGTTCAGAAATTCAATTAAACATCAAACGTTTAATGGATATTGGATGTTACAGAGGTATTCGTCATAGAGCAGGACTTCCATTAAGAGGTCAACGCACTAAAAACAACTCTAGAACAAGAAAAGGTAGAAGAAAAACAGTTGCTAACAAGAAAAAAGCAACTAAATAATAATTAGTAATATGGCAAAGTCAAGTACTAAAGTTAAAAAACGTAAAGTCATTGTTGACTCAATTGGAGAAGCTCACATTGCAGCATCATTTAACAACATCATTATCTCTTTAACAAATAAAAAAGGAGATGTTGTTTCATGGTCATCAGCTGGAAAAATGGGTTTTAGAGGTTCAAAAAAGAACACTCCTTATGCTGCACAATTAGCTGCTGAAGATGCTGCTGGTGTTGCAAGAGAAGCAGGACTTAAAAAAGTAAAAGTATACGTTAAAGGTCCAGGTAATGGTAGAGAGTCTGCTATTCGTTCAATTCATAATGCAGGTATAGAAGTATCAGAAATTATTGATGTTACTCCACTACCTCATAATGGTTGTCGCCCACCAAAACGTAGAAGAGTATAATTTATATAATATAAAGAATTAATATCAGCTATTTTTAATAGTTGATATTAACTTTTTATGTGTAAATTTGCAAACTGAAAAAATAAACAAGTATCAATTAGAGAGATCAACGTTTGTCGGAGGATAAGATTAAGACCTTAATTCACAAACACTCTCAAAAAACAATTAAGAAATGGCAAGATATACTGGTCCTAAAACTAAAATAGCACGTAAATTCGGTGAAGCTATTTATGGAGATGATAAAGCTTTCGAAAAAAGAAACTATCCTCCAGGACAACATGGTGCAAACAAGCGTCGTGGAAAACAATCTGAATACGCAATCCAATTAATGGAAAAGCAAAAAGCAAAATACACTTATGGTGTATTAGAGCGTCAATTCAGAAACATGTTCAAAAAAGCAACAGCTGCTCCTGGTATTACAGGTGAGGTATTATTACAACTTTGTGAGTCTCGTTTAGATAACGTTGTTTACAGAATGGGAATCTCTCCTTCACGTAGTGGAGCAAGACAATTAGTGTCTCACAGACATATCACAGTAAATGGTGAAATTGTAAACATACCATCTTACCAATTAAAAGCTGGTGATGTTGTTGCTGTTAGAGAAAAATCTAAATCATTAGAAGCTATTCAAAATTCACTTGCTAACTCTAGTAGTGTGTATGAATGGATTACTTGGAATAACGATACAAAACAAGGAACTTATGTTTCTGTTCCGGCGAGAGTTCAAATTCCAGAAAATATCAACGAACAATTTATCGTCGAATTATACTCTAAATAATAACTAGATACAAAACGCAATATGGCAATATTAAATTTTCAAAAGCCCGACAAAGTAATCATGATTGATTCAACTGAGTTTGAAGGTAAATTTGAATTTAGACCTTTAGAACCAGGTTATGGATTAACAGTAGGTAATGCTTTAAGAAGAGTTTTGTTATCTTCTTTAGAAGGATTTGCAATTACATCAGTTAGAATTGAAGGTGTTGATCACGAATTTTCTACAATTGCTGGAGTAGTTGAAGATGTTACAGAAATTATTTTGAACTTAAAACAAGTTAACTTTAAGCGTCAAATAGACGAAATTGATAACGAAACGGTTACAATTTCAATTTCTGGACAAAACCAAATTACTGCTGGAGATTTTCAAAAATTCATTTCAGGGTTTCAAGTATTAAACAAAGACTTAGTGATTTGTAACTTAGACCCTAAAGTAAGTATTAATATGGAGCTTACAATTGAAAAAGGTAGAGGATACGTTCCTGCTGAAGAAAATAAAAAAGCTTCTGCACCAATGGGAACAATCTTTACAGATTCAATTTACACTCCTATTAAGAATGTAAAATATACTATTGAAAACTTCCGTGTTGAACAAAAAACTGACTACGAAAAATTAGTTTTTGAAATCATCACAGACGGATCAATAGCTCCAAAAGATGCTTTAACTGAAGCAGCTAAAATATTAATTCACCACTTCATGTTATTCTCTGATGAGCGTATTACTTTAGAAGCTGATGAAATTGCTCAAACAGAAACTTATGATGAAGAATCACTTCACATGAGACAACTATTGAAAACTAAATTAGTTGATATGGATCTTTCTGTACGTGCATTAAACTGTTTAAAAGCTGCAGAAGTAGATACATTAGGAGACTTAGTATCTTTCAACAAAAACGATTTAATGAAATTCAGAAACTTCGGTAAAAAATCATTAACTGAACTAGAAGAGCTAGTAAATGTTAAAGGATTGAATTTCGGAATGGATTTAAGCAAATACAAATTAGATAAAGATTAATCACTTCATATTTTGCTCCTCAATAGTGGGTTGCAGCAAGATGAAGGTTATAAACAAATGTCATGAGACACGGAAAAAAAATAAACCATTTAGGTCGTAAAACAGCTCACAGAAAGTCAATGTTGGCTAATATGGCTTGTTCTTTAATAGAGCACAAGCGTATCAATACTACTGTAGCTAAAGCAAAAGCTTTAAAGCAATTTGTTGAGCCAATGATTACAAAATCTAAAGAAGATACAACTCATAACAGACGTATCGTTATGTCTAGATTAAGACAAAAAGACGCTGTTACTGAATTGTTTAGAGATGTAGCTGTAAAAGTTGCTGATCGTCCAGGAGGATACACACGTATCATTAAACTTGGAAATCGTTTAGGTGATAACGCTGATATGGCAATGATCGAATTAGTAGATTATAATGAAATCTACAATGCAGATAAGCAACCTAAAAAGAAAACAACTCGTAGAGGTCGTTCTAAAAAAGCTGATGCAGCAGCTCCTGCAGCTCCAGCAGTAGAATCTAAAAAAGCTTCAAACGAGGAAGAAGAATAAATGAGAGTACATTTATAAATATAAAAAGGATAAACAATTTTAGTTTATCCTTTTTTTTATGCAATTTTGCAAAACCTTTTTTTAGAAATGAAATATAATAAAAGACAAAAAGCGATTATCCTTTTATCAGATGGAACCATTTTTCATGGAAAATCAATTGGTAAAGAAGGGACAGCTTTTGGAGAAGTTTGTTTTAACACAGGAACAACAGGTTACCAAGAAATCTTTACTGACCCTTCATATTTTGGTCAATTAATGGTAGCAACTAATGCACACATTGGAAATTATGGAACACTTTCTGATGAAGTTGAATCTGATTCAATTAAAATTGCTGGATTAATTTGTAAAAATTTCAGTTTTAATTACTCAAGGCCAGCAGCAGATGATTCATTAGAAAACTTTTTCGAAAAGAATAACCTATTGGCCATTTCTGATGTTGATACAAGAGCATTGGTAAGTTACATTAGAGATAATGGAGCAATGAATGCTGTAATTTCTACAGAAGTTGACAATATTGAAGGCTTAAAAAAGCAATTAGCAGCAGTTCCAGAAATGAAAGGCCTCGAGCTTGCTTCAAAAGTATCAACGACTGAGCCATATTATTTTGGCAATGAAAACGCAACCTATAAAATTGCAGCTTTAGATATTGGAATTAAGAAAAACATCCTTCGCAATCTTGCAAAGCGTGACGCTTACATAAAAGTATTTCCATACAATGCAACGTTTGAAGATATGAGTGCTTTTAATCCAGATGGATACTTTTTATCTAATGGACCTGGAGATCCTGAACCTTTAGTAGAGGCTCAAGCTGTCGCAAAAGAAATTATTAAACGTAATTTACCTTTGTTTGGTATTTGTTTAGGGCATCAAGTAATTGCTTTAGCAAACGGAATTTCAACTTATAAAATGCACAATGGTCATAGAGGTATTAATCATCCTGTTAAAAACCTAGTGACTGGTAAAGGAGAAATTACATCTCAAAATCATGGTTTTGCTATTAACAGAGAAGAAACCGAAAAGCATCCAGATATAGAAATCACACATGTGCATTTGAATGATAATACAGTAGCAGGAATAAAAATGAAATCTAAAAATTGTTTTTCAGTACAGTATCATCCAGAGGCAAGTCCTGGTCCGCATGATTCGTCATACTTGTTTGACCAATTTATAGAAAACATTAAAAATAAATAATATTGAAACCTCAAAGAACCATCAAATTCTTTGAGGTTTTTTCATTGCGAAAACATTATCGTAAATTTTAAATGTAATTCTGAAATGGATTCTAAACATTTAGATTAACAATTTTGTAAATTTGCATTCAAATTTTATATCAACATAAACCAAAATAAAATGAGCATTATAATTAACATTCATGCAAGACAAATTTTAGATTCTCGCGGTAATCCAACTGTAGAAGTAGATGTAGTTACAGAAAACGGAATTATGGGACGTGCTGCTGTACCTTCTGGTGCATCAACAGGCGAACATGAGGCAGTTGAGTTACGTGATGGCGGAAAGGCTTATATGGGAAAAGGGGTTTTAAAAGCCGTTGAAAATGTTAATTCAATAATAGCACAAGAGTTATTAGGTACTCCTGTTTTTGAACAAAACAAAATTGATCAGATAATGATCGATTTAGATGGAACAAAAAACAAATCTAAATTAGGAGCTAATGCTATTTTAGGAGTGTCTTTAGCTGTTGCAAAAGCTGCTGCAAACGAATTAGGAATGCCTTTATATCGTTATGTTGGTGGAGTATCTGCAAACACACTTCCAGTACCAATGATGAATATTATTAATGGAGGTTCACATAGTGATGCACCTATTGCGTTTCAAGAATTTATGGTAATGCCTGTAAAAGCAAAGAATTTTACACATGCTATGCAAATGGGAACAGAAATTTTTCATCACCTTAAAAAAGTATTACACGATAGAGGTTTAAGTACAGCTGTTGGTGATGAAGGTGGATTTGCACCAAATTTAGAAGGTGGAACTGAAGATGCACTTGATACAATTAACAAAGCCGTAGAGAATGCAGGATATAAATTGGGTGATGATGTGATGATTGCTCTAGATTGTGCTTCTGCAGAGTTTTATATTAATGGTAAATATGATTACACCAAATTTGAAGGTGAAACTGGCAAAGTACGTACAAGTAAAGAACAAGCTGATTACTTAGCAGAATTATGCGCTAAATACCCTATTATTTCTATTGAAGATGGTATGGATGAAAACGATTGGGAAGGTTGGAAATATCTAACAGAAAAAGTTGGAAACAAAGTACAATTAGTTGGCGACGATTTATTTGTAACCAATGTTGAACGTTTATCTAGAGGTATAGAAAACGGAATTGCAAACTCTATTTTAATAAAAGTAAACCAGATTGGTACATTAACCGAAACTATTGCTGCTGTAAATATGGCTCATAATGCAGGATATACGTCTGTTATGTCACATCGTTCGGGAGAAACTGAAGATAATACCATTGCCGATTTAGCTGTTGCATTAAATACAGGACAAATAAAAACAGGTTCGGCATCTCGTAGCGATCGTATGGCAAAATACAATCAGTTATTACGAATAGAGGAAGAGTTAGGTCAAGTTGCTTATTTTCCTCAAGAAAAAGCATTTAAAATAAAGTAAATACTTCAATAAATTAATACAAAAGCGATTATTAAACCATTAATAATCGCTTTCTTTTTTACTATCAATTTTATATATAATAGAATTGTTAAAACCTTTGTAAACATGCTTTATTAATCGTGATATATTTCGTAATTTCGCGTTGTTGATAATCTCAACCATTTTAAACAAAAATTTACAATACAATATGTCAAAAACTGCTACTTTAGAAATAGAAGGAAAAAAATATGAGTTCCCATTAATTGTTGGAACAGAGAACGAAGTTGCCATCGATATTAAGAACTTAAGAAGTACTACAGATAGTGTAATTACTATCGATCCAGGTTATAAAAATACAGGATCTTGCGAGAGTGCTATTACTTTTCTAGATGGTGAAAAAGGAATATTAAGATACAGAGGTTATTCAATTGAAGAACTTGCTGAAAAAGCAGATTTCCTTGAGGTAGCATTCCTTTTAATTTTTGGTGAATTACCAACAAAAGATGAATTAGAAAAATTTCATACAGATATTAAAGCACAATCTGTTGTAGATGAGGATGTACGTAAAATAGTTGATGCGTTTCCAAAATCTGCGCATCCAATGGGTGTTATTGCATCATTAACAAGTGCATTAACAGCTTTTAACCCATCTTCAGTAAATGTAAATTCTGAAGAAGATATGTACAAAGCTATTGTAAAAATATTAGGTAAGTTTCCTGTATTAGTAGCTTGGACACTTCGTAAAAAACAAGGTTTACCATTAGATTATGGAGATAAAAATTTAGGTTATGTAGAAAACATCTTAAAAATGATGTTTAAGCAGCCTAATGAAGAATATATATTAAATCCTATATTAATAAATGCATTAGACAAATTATTAATTCTTCATGCAGACCACGAACAAAACTGTTCTACATCTACTGTAAGAATTGCTGGTTCGTCACATGTTGGATTATTTGCATCACTTTCTACAGGTATTTCTGCACTTTGGGGACCACTTCATGGTGGAGCAAATCAAGCAGTTTTAGAAATGTTAGAAGCTATTAAGGAAGATGGTGGAGATACTGCAAAGTATATGGCTAAAGCAAAAGATAAAGAAGATCCTTTCCGTTTAATGGGCTTTGGACATAGAGTATATAAAAACTTCGATCCTCGTGCTAAAATCATTAAAAAGGCAGCAGACGAAGTACTTGATAATTTAGGTATTGAAGATCCAATTTTAGATATTGCTAAAGGATTAGAAAAAGAAGCATTACAAGATCCATACTTTGTTGACCGTAAATTATATCCTAATGTCGATTTCTATTCTGGTATTATTTACAGAGGTATGGGAATACCAACTGATATGTTTACAGTAATGTTTGCATTAGGTCGTTTACCAGGTTGGATTGCACAATGGAGAGAAATGCGTTTAAATAACGAACCAATTGGTCGTCCACGTCAAATATATATTGGAGAAACTTTAAGGCCTTTTGTATCTATTGATAAACGCTAAATCATAACGATAGTGATATAAGCTTCATTTTTATAATGAGGCTTTTTTTATATTTGTAACCTATGGATTATTTAAAACTTAACATAAAAAACGAAACCTCTCGATTAAGAGCTGTGGTTTTAGGAACTGCAATTAGCAATGGTCCAACACCAACAGTAGAGGAAGCTTACGACCCAAAATCGTTAGAGCATATTAAAGCTGGCACGTATCCTGTTGAAGCAGATATGGTAAAAGAAATGGATGCTGTAGCAAAAGTGTTTGAAAAGTATAATGTTAAGGTGTATCGTCCTGACCTTATTGAAGACTATAACCAAATATTTGCCAGAGATATCGCTTTTGTAATTGACGATATTTTTATAAAGGCCAATATTCTGCCAGAACGTGATGAGGAGTTAGACGCTATTCAATATGTTATAGACCAGATAGATCCAAAAAAAGTAATTCGTCCACCAGAAGAGGTTCATATTGAAGGAGGAGACGTAATGCTTTGGAACAACCATATTTTTATTGGTACCTATAAAGGCAGCGATTATAAAAATTATATTACTGCTCGTACAAATATGGAAGGTGTAAATTTTATTAAAGATTTGTTTCCTGATAAGATTGTAAAAGAGTTTGACCTCGTAAAATCTAAAATAGAACCAAGAGATAATGCTTTGCATTTAGACTGTTGTTTTCAACCTGTCGGAAAAGACAAAGGGATTATTTATAAAAGCGGTTTTAGAGAAGAAAGTGATTATATGTATTTAGTAAACCTTTTCGGAAAAGAAAATCTATTTCACATTACACGTGAAGAAATGTATCACATGAACAGTAATATCTTTTCAATAGCTGATGATGTTGTGATTTCCGAACGTAACTTCACACGATTAAACGCGTGGTTAAGAAGCAATGGTTTTACAGTTGAAGAAGTGCCTTATGCAGAGATTTCTAAGCAAGAAGGATTATTACGTTGCTCAACTATGCCTTTAATACGTGATTAATTTTTTCTAATAAATACTGTTTCTGGTATGTATCGTTAGAGAATTTCTTAAACTTGATGAAGTCTTCTTTAGTTACTTTAGTTCCGTGAACTATAAACCTTAAACTATTTGTATAATCTATAAAAAAACCTGTATAGGTTGTAGGAGGAGTTTCAAACATTAATTGATTTATCCCTAATTCTATAAAGTTTGTAACAGCTGTTGTAAGCGATTTATATTCAAACACTAATGTTTTATCCTTATAATTTAGGTATGTCGATTTAAATACAGCTACCTTTTCGCCATTAGGATAATAACCACTTCCGCTAACCATAAGCTCTCCATTTTCATAAAATATATGGAGCATAGTTGCCCACTTAACAGAGTTATCTTTTTCAATGGTTAAATCATACCAATAACCTTCAATATAATCTGTCTCTTATACACATCTGACGCTGCCGACGAAGAGGATAGTGTA
>OJIO01001144.1_pt1 | contig 12660 bp, 11 predicted proteins | sample 1595621 | NCBI WGS metagenome assembly OJIO01 (sample SAMN05416776, study PRJEB24817) | seawater metagenome | isolation source: Sea water | place: Canada:Atlantic | collected 2013-07
AATTACGTGAAAACGTAGTGGGTGATACCGCACATGTTATTAATTCTTTGATGCACCGGTTTCATGGTGTTCCGATTCTGGAGAGTTCAGTGCGAAACCTGGCCAGTGGCGCCAAGCAGTTGCAGTTGGTGTATGACAAGGTGCTGAATTTGTACACCTACTCGGGTACGGATGCTCATAAGACGGCTCGTAAACACTTTTGGTGTGGTGCCGAGCAATGGGTGGATCCAGGAGTGACCGAAACAGTGCGGGACGGGGATAAAAAAATGCGCTCCGGTGAACCCAAATACAAAATACGGGATTTGCTGTTGTATCCTGGCAGTCAGGTGCATCCTGCGGGCACCAGTCAGGTGTGTTCCGAGTGCGGTTATAATCCATATCAGTTACTGGAAGTGGCTTATAAAGAACACAGAACGCTGAGGACGGATGGCGAGGGTATTCTTGATTTGGGTGCGCACCAACTTCAACTAATGACTCGTAAGCAAGCTAACCCGAAACACTATCGTCGCCAGAATATTCGTGCTCCGTTTGACCAGCCTTTGGCTAACAAAAAGCTGAATCGTGATGAGGCATTTAAACAGGTGAAATTCCAGTTACGCCGTGCGCCGGATTCGTTGAGGTCTCGGGATACGACGCAAAGCCGTTATCACTGTGTGATGGTGGGATGTGGTCATGTGATGCACGCGGATGCCAATGCGGCGATCAATATTGTGCGAAAATGGATTCATGACCGGGCGATAACCCCGAAAGCAGGAAGCTGATTGTCAGGATACTGGGCAGCCCTTGCAGGGCTGTTCTGGCTCCAAGATCCCAGACTCCCACCCGACGCCGGTGTTTCCCGACGTCAGGTGCGCTATTACCGGCTCAATTACAAGCGGCTTTCGCCGTATACCAGTTCTTCCATCTTCGAAGCCTGTGGCCCAGGTACTGCTTCACCTGTTTGTGGAGTAACCGGGAAAATGGCGTTGATCTGGCCTGTGCCGGAGCTGCCGAAGTAGGGAGTGATGACTTCGACCTTGCCGTCGTAGTCCGACCAGCCCAGCGCGCCGAGCAGCATGGCGGTGTCGTGCATAAAGCCTTCACCATGACCTTTGGCAGCGTATTCTGGCAGCATGTCGCAGAAGGTTTTCCAGTCGCCGTTTTGCCACATTTTTACCACATCGTGGTCGATGGTTTCCAGCAGCGGGCTCCATGTTTTATTGGAGAAATCCGGTGCCTGGCCGTTCTGGGCGAAGCGGTGCGACAGCGAGCCGGAGGCCAGAATGGCGACGGTGCCGTCGTAATATTTTTCAATCGCTTCCCGCAATGCCCAGCCGAGACGGGCACTGTCGTTGAGGTAGTGAACCTGGCACAGAGCTGAAATACAGATGACCTTGTAGTGGTTGTCTTTGTTCATATAGCGCATCGGTACCAGGGTGCCGTATTCCGGTGCCAGGGTGGTGTTGTCGTGCGCCAGTGCGTCTATGCCGTGCTCGTTGCAGACCTTGGCCAGCAGGTTGCCCAGCTCCGGGTTGCCGTATAGATCGTATTCCATGTTGCTGATAAAGTGTGGCAGTTCGTTGCTGGTATAGGTGCCTGACCAGTGCGGTGCGCAGTTAATGTGGTAACCGGCGTTGACCAGCCAGTGGGTGTCGAATACGACGATAGTATCGACCCCCAGCTCACGGCAGCGGCGGTCGATTTCGATATGGCCGTCGATGGCGGCCTGGCGACAACCTTTACGCGGGCCATCCAGTTCCGACAGGTACATGGAGGGGACGTGGGTGATTTTTGCTGCGAGTGCGAGTGTGCCCATTGTTGTTATCCTCGTGGTGTGACAGCCACGCCATCAGTATGGCATTGGCGGAGTCTGTGTTGTTATAAATTGGCTTCAGCGACAGCCGGTCGTTGTCGTTTGAGCCAGGAATAGCTGTGGCAGGCCATTGCCAGAACGGGAGCAGCGACCATGCAGCCCATTAATACGATCAGTCCCTGATGCATGAGCCAAGGGGTGATTTGGGCCATCACGGCACCGGTAAGTAGTTGTATAAAACCCATGAGCCCTGACGCGGTTCCGGCGGCGGTATTGGGAAAGCTCAGGGCGCAGGCTATGGCACCCGATTGAGCGTTGGGTTGGCTGAGGCCACGGCCGAGAGTGACTACCGACATTGGCGCAAACAGCGTCCAGAGGCTGAGTTGGTGTTGCAGGGCGAACCACAGCAGTAATAACGTGCCCAGTAACGACAGGCTGTTACCGAGCATGACCATACGATCGATGTTGAGTGTTTGCGCCAGCCGGGTCGACAGTAAGCTGCCCGTCATAAAGGCCAGTGATACAGCTAAAAACCAGCTGCCAAACTGGGCCGAGTTGCCACCCAGTTGATCCACGACGATGTAGGGCGAACTGCCCATAAACATGTAAAACACTGTAGCGATAAACGTGGTGGAGAGGGCGTAGCCGAGGTATTCCGAAGAGCTCAGTACCTGTCGATACTGAACTAACACTCGTCCTATGCGCAGACCATCACTTTTTTGCTGGCAGGTTTCTGGTAACCATTTTACGGCAGCCAGTGCTACGCCGGTGCCAATCACCAACGGCAGTAAGAAAGTGCTGCTCCAGCCAAACCAGAGGTTGAGAAAGCCACCCAGCGTGGGGGCGATGGACTGGGCGATGGCAATCGACATCACCATATACCCCATTTTTCCGGCTGCGCCCTGACGGCCGTGTACATCGACAATGATAGTGCGCGCCAGCGACATGGCGGTACTGCCGCCCAGTGCCTGTAACATCCGTCCGGCAATCAGCAGGGTGATATCGTTGGCGCTCGCGGCTAAGACACTGCCAGCCACATGCAATGCCAAGCCCCATAACAACACCGGTTTGCGGCCGAAGTAATCCGCCAGCGGCCCGGAGATCAGCTGGCCAATGGCCAGGGTCAGCAGGTAGGCGGTAAACGTCAGCTGAATGGTGTTGATGTCCACACCCAGATCCCGCGCTGCATCTGGCATGGCGGGCACGAACAGGTTCAGTGCCAGCGGGCTTGCCAGCGCCACGGTAGAGAGCAGCGGCATGGGGACGTGGGGTTTGTTCAAACGTGTTCCTCGTATGGTTTGGTGACCCAAAAGCCGTTCCCACGCTGAGTGTGGGAACGGCGGTGCAACCGACGCTTACGCGTTCGGGTTGCGCAGTACCATCAAGCGGATTTCGGTCATGTCTTCGATGGCATACCGCACGCCTTCACGGCCAATGCCGGAGTCTTTCACACCGCCGTAAGGCATGTGGTCGACTCGCCAGCTCGGGACATCACCAATGACGACACCGCCGACGTCCAGTTCGTCCCAGGCTTTCTGTGCTTTGTAGATGTCTTTGGTGAAAATGCCCGCTTGCAGGCCGAAGTCGGAGTTATTGACTTCTTTCAGCGCGTCATCGAAGTTGCTGAACTTGCTCAGGATGGCGACCGGGCCGAAGGCTTCTTGGGTGTTGACGTTCATCTCGGCTGTGACGTCACACAGCAGTGTGGCTTGCAACATGGCACCGTCGCGCTCGCCACCACAGAGTACGGTGGCGCCGCCTTCTTTGGCTTCTTCTACCCAGGTGTGCAGTCGGATGGCTTCTTTCTCGGAAATCATCGGGCCGATAAAGGTGTTTTCATCGGCGGGGTCGCCGTGTACCAGTGCGCCAACGGCCTTGGCCAGACGGGCTTTGGTATCGTCGTACAGGCTGTCGTGCACCATGATGCGCTGCACCGAAATACAGCTCTGGCCAGACTGGTAATAAGCACCAAAGACAATACGCGTCACGGCGTCGTCAAGGTCGGTGCCTTCGTCAACGATACAGGCGGCGTTGCCACCCAGTTCCAGTACTACGGGTTTTTTGCCGGCTTTGGCTTTCAATGCCCAGCCAACTTCCGGCGAACCGGTGAAACTCAGTAGCTTGAGGCGCTCGTCGGTGGTGAACAGGTCAGCGCCATCGCGGTGACACGGCAGAATCGAGAACGCGCCTTTGGGCAGGTCGGTCTCGGCCAGAATTTCACCGATAATCAGTGCGCCAACAGGGGTCAGGGAGGCGGGTTTGAGTACAAACGGACAACCCGCTGCCAGTGCCGGGGCCACTTTGTGGGCCGCCAGGTTCAGCGGGAAGTTGAACGGCGAAATAAACGAACAGGGGCCAATCGGCACGCGTTTCCATTGACCGCTGTAGCCTTTGGCGCGCGGGGTTATGTCCATCGGGATTACTTCACCGTAAATACGGGTGGCTTCTTCGGCGGCGATCTTGAAGGTGTCGATCAAACGGGTCACTTCACCGCGAGCATCCTTGATTGGCTTGCCTGCTTCCAGGCACAGGGCCTGGGCGATTTCTTCAAAGCGTTGTTCAAAACGACGGACGCAGTGGTAAATGATTTCCTGGCGCTTGTAGGCTGGCATCTTGCGCATGGGTTCGGTGGCTTCAACCGCCGCCGCAATGGCTTTATCGATGGCGTCAACGTCAGCCATGGCGACGCGGGTGGCTACTTCGCCGGTGTATTTGTTTTTTACTTCCAGATCCTGGTTCGGAGCCATTGGCTCGTTGGCCAGGTAATAGGGGTAGGATGCCTGCAGCATGGTAAACCTTCTGTGTTGAGTTTATTGGTCTTTCAGGGCGGCCTGGCCCAGCGCTGAGATGGCCGCTTCTGCACATTGAATATCGTGTTCTACGGTTGCCCCCGATATGCCGACAACACCCACCGCCCGAGTCCCGGATGGTAACTCGCCAATGGCACTCCTTGGGGGCCGACAATACAAATACAAACGGCCACGCCAAGCTCTCCGGCCTTGAGCCGGGCAGCCTGTAACATGGCCAGAGCGGAGTCGCGGCTCCGCTCGTCGAGCGAGTGGGTCACGCTCATAAAGCGTCGTGTTTATACATGGAACTGGACGTTGGTCTGACCGGTGCCGGAGCTTTCGAAATAGGGGGTCAGTACTTCGGCCTTGCCCTGGTACTTGTCCCAACCCAGGGCACCAAACAGCATGGCAGTGTCGTGCATACCGCCTTCGCCAGAACAGAATTTGGCGTATTCCGGCAGCATCTTCAGGAACGTGGCGTACTTGCCTTGCTCCCACAGTTGCAGTACCCGCAGGTCAACCTGCTTGTGAAACTCGCGGGAGATGGTGAAGGTGCCGTTGTTGGCTTCGTACAGTTCGTTTTCCCAGATCTGGTGCGACAGCGAACCAGAGGCAACCACCATGACCTTGCCGTCGTACTCCTTGATTGCTGCGGCGATGGCTTCGCCCAGTACGCGGGAGTCGTTGAGATTATGAACGGTGCACCAGGCTGCTACCGACACCACCTTGAATTGCGAATCCGGATCCATAAATTTCAGTGGCACCAGCGTGCCGTATTCCAGATCCAGCGTTGGCACCTGGTGCGATAGGGTATGCACCCCTTTTTCCGTCGCCTTGGCGGCAATTGCATCCCCCAGCGCCGGTGCACCAGGATGGCTGTATTCAAGGTTCTGGATAAAGTGCGGAAACTCGTGGCTGGTGTACACGCCTTCAAAATGTTTGTTGCTGTTAATGTGGAACCCGGCGTTGACCAGCCAGTGGGTGTCCAGAATCACCACGGTATCGACACCGGCAGCACGGGCACGACGCCCCAGCTCACGGTGGCCATCAATGGCGGGCTGGCGGCAGCCTTCCAGTTTGCCAGGCTGCTCCGACAGCAGCATGGTAGGTACATGAGTCACTTTTGCAGCAAGGGTCATTTCGCCCATGGTCGTCACCTTTTTATCGTTGTTAGACAGAATTGGCTTGTCCCGACGGCAGACCGGCTTTTGGTCGGGAGCATGGAGGGTATGGTTATCCATGCGGCTAAGTGATCACTAAATATTAACATGTTAAGTAAAAATATAATTAACATGTTATCTAATGTCAATGGAGCATCCTGGCTGGAGTGAACGAGCCTTGAGGTAAATCAGTCCAGGGCTTGAGGCAGGTCAGCTTTTGCTGTCTGAGGCGTTGTTAGCCGCGAAGAGTGTTTGCGTGCCAGGGCCCCGAGCTGTCGGGGAGGAATGACAACGGCATGCCGGGAGAGATTCAAGGTTCAAGTTTGATGATTTCATCCAGCAGCTCTTTCAGCAAATCCATCTTTTGTGGTGACAGCTGGCTGGTCATTTCAGCATAGAGTCCTTCCATTCGTGGGCTGGCGTTGGCAAACATGGTTTTGGCTTTTTCGGTCAGGCTGATCAGGATCCGGCGCTGGTCTTCGGTGGACTTGCGGCGGCGGAGATAATCTTGTGCTTCGAGTCGGTTGATGATGCCAGTGAGACTGGGGCTGAGAATGCAGCACAGTTCAGCCAGCTGCTTGGACTCCAGCTCCTCGTATTCGTTGAGGGCTCGAATCACTCGCCATTGCTGTTCTGTGAGGCCGATTTCTTGCAGGATAGGCCTGAAAAAAGCCATGGTGGACTCGCGTGACTTGAGCAATTTGAGTGGAATGGAGTCGTCGAACTTGCGCATTAAAAGGGCTTCCGTTGTGCTTGTCTGAATCGTCTGGGCGGGCGGTGTCTGCCCGTATTTATTGTATACCGGCTGCTTCCATCACCAGCAATATCAGGCTGGTGAGTAGCAGCATCAGCAGGGTGTAGGGCAGGTTGTGACGCAGGATCTCGCGATTACCAACCTGGTACTGGCCCTGCACGATAAAGTTCAGGCCGCTGAATACACTACCCGACATCGACAGGGATACCCCCATGATATAAGCAATGGCCATCAGTGTCGGGGTAGCGGTGACGTTGTGCATCAGACCGGCAAAGATGGCGAACAGGGCAAACTGGTGGACACCGAGGCTGGCAATAATAACGATGGCCAGCATAGTGATAATAGCCACCATGGCGCTGGTTTGTTCAAACGGAAAGCTGATCAGCCCGGAGCTGATGCAGGCTTTGACTCCGGCTGCGAGAAAACCGGCAGCAAGAAACAAAGACACTTCCGGACGACCGTTAGGCAGCTGGGTGGTGATGTGTTTTTTCAGCGTATCGAGGCCACCGGCAAAGCCATTTCGCCACCCCATCAGCGTGGTGGGAATCAGCACGGCGACAGCAGAGACAATGGCGACCATGGGGGTGTTCGGGAACAGCCGGTGGCTGATTAACAGGGTGCCGATCAGAATACCGGGAAGAAACAGGCTGGCTGGCCGAATCGGATAACCCTGATACGTTGCCAGTTCGTCACCGTAGCGCAGTTTCGCTTCGATCAGGGTGACGGCCATACCCAAAACGACCAGGGTTAAGGCCCATGGGTAGACCTGCGGCATTTGTACGCCGGGTACTTGTTCCAGAATCAGCGGGATCATGCTGAGAAATGGCGACCAGAAAATCGCCAGCGAAAACCCCCGTGACAATAAGATGTAAGACAGCGGGCTGATTCGGCCATCCCGCTGGATCTGGTCACCAATCAGCACCAGCGACGAGAAGTTCGCAACGGACGAAAACAGGTGCATACCACCCAGCGTCAGACCAAAGCTGCGTATGCCGCTGCTTTTACCGCCGGGATAGAGGCGAGTGGCGAGGCGAATAAAATTCACGGCGGCCAGCAGCATGACTAATTTCAGATGCTCTCGCATCATGTGCAGCAGATCAAAACCCCCGCCACGACTCCAGGCCCAGAGCGCAAATCCGAATCCGGCGGCGATCAGAATCAGAATGGGGAGCCGCTGTTTGCGATTGAGCCGTGGCAATTCAATCACCAGAAATGCCCACGCCAGCAGGGTGGCCAGGTTGGTGGCTTCGATCAGGTTCAGGGTATCGGCCAGAGTTAGCGCCCAGGTCAGCAGTAGCAACACACCGGAAACAGCAACCGGCGGCCAAAAGGGTGGCAGGGAGAGGTTCAAGAGAGTCTCTTAAGATATTAAATAAATAATGGCTATCCTACACTGGCAAGCAGGAATGATGAAGTTAGTGCATGAAAATGAAGGCGTTGATCGATATCGGGCGGTCAATAATGGCATTTATGCAAGGTCACGTTCCTGTTCGCGAAATCCTTTTGGGGTGATTCCGGCCTGTTTGCGGAAAAAACGTGAGAAATAGGATGGATCGGTAAAGCCCAGCTGATAGCCAATATCGTTGATGGTATAGCTGGAATAGCGCAGCAGGCGTTTGCTTTCTTGCAGCATGCGGTCGTGGATCAAGCGTTTGGGTGGGCAGTTGGCGACGCGTTGGCAAATATGATTCAAATGGCTTTCAGAGACGCCGATGGCATCGCAGTATTTGATCAGCGGCCAGCGTTGGCGAAACTCCCGTTCAATCAGCTCGGAAAAGCGGCGGAACTGGCGTAGCTCTTCGCTGTTGACTATTTGCGACGGGGAGGCGGCAGGGGCGAGCCGCAGCAGTTGTAATAGCAACAGCCTGACCAGGGTTTCGAGCGCAAAACGTTTATCGCTATTGTGTTGATTCCATTCATCTTGCACTGACTCCAGTGTGAGCGCCAGGCGTTGCCACTGACGCTGACCGTCTGCGTCAAGCTGGCGTTGTTCAATGCCGATGGGAACCACGCGTTCCGCTTCCAGATGTGTGTGCTGGCTATCGTGTAACAGCTGCCACAGCAGGGACTCGTGCAGCGTCAGCACGTAACCGGTAACGCCAGGTTCGGTCATAAAGGAGTGGGGTACCGACGGCGGGGTTAAAAAACAGCAGGCTCCCTGGCAGTGGTAGACCTGGTCGTCGATGTAAAAATGGCTTTCACCCCCCTCAATAAAATGAATTTGCAAATAACGGGCATGCAGGTGCACCGGCATATCACGGCCAAAAAAATCTGCCATGCGGCCTAGTACATCGAAATGAAGACTGGCATTTTCGTAATGGCGGTCGTAGTCCTGACCGATAACGATATTGGGAATCCATTCGTTCAGGTGATTAACGGGCATAGTTGCTTCTGGTTGATTTTTTTATTGTGTCCTCTTGTTCCCACGTTCTACGTGGGAACATCCGGCTCTGAGGCAGGAGGTCTGACGCGGCGGTTAATACACCGAGCCTTTTTCCTGCTTGATGGCGTTAACACTGCTTTTGAATTCAGCCGCCAGGTCGGTGGTGGCTTTCATTAACAAACCGGTGTCGGTGCCGACTCCGACAAACAAGGCTCCCTGTTCAATGTAGCGCTTGGCGAGGGTTTTGTCGGCAATAAGAATACCGGGTGCTTTGCCTGCGGCAACGATTTTGGCCAGCGATGCTTCAATCACCGCCTGTACATCCGGGTGAGCCGGGTTGCCGATGTGGCCCATGGAGGCACTCAGATCAGACGGGCCAATAAACACGCCATCAACCCCTTCGACAGCCAGAATATCATCCAGCGCTGCCACACCTTGCGGGGTTTCAATCTGGATCAGCACGCACATCTGGTCGTTGGCGGTTTTCAGGTAGTCGGCAGTACGGTTGAACTCGGAGGCGCGAGCGAGGGCACTGCCGACTCCGCGAATACCGGCAGGCGGGTAGCGCGTTGCGGCGACCACCTCGGCTGCTTGTGCACCGGATTCCACCATGGGGGCCAGTACGGTTTGGGCACCGAGGTCAAGGATCTGTTTGATGCGCACGGCATCCGGCCAGGCCGGTCGTACGATGGGGGTTACCGGAAAGGCCGACATGCCTTGCAGTTGACCCAAAATGGTTTGCAGGTCGTTGGGGGCGTGTTCGGCGTCTATTAACAACCAGTCGAAACCGGCCCCGGCGCAGAGTTGGGCGGTATAGGCGTTGGCGAGCCCGAGCCACAAGCCAATCTGGGCTTGGTTACCGGACTGAATTGCCTGTTTGAATGTATTAATGGGAGCGGACATCTTGTCTCCTGAGTCTAACGCATGTCGAATGTGGGGCGGTTATTTGAAGAAACAAGTAATCGAACCCAGTTCGCCGTAATCCACTTGAAACGTGTCGCCCTGGCGCGCCGCCACTGGACGGGTGAATGAACCTCCCAGAATGATCTGGCCGGGTTCCAGTGTGATGCCGTACGGATGCAAGCGGTTGGCCAGCCAGGCGACGCCGTTGGCCGGGTGGTTCAAAACGCCAGCGGCGACACCGGTTTCTTCAATCACGCCATTGCGGTACATGATGGCACCGATTCGGCGCAGATCCACATCCATCGGTTTGATCGGTCGGCCACCGAGGATGATCCCGGCATTGGCGGCGTTGTCGGAGATGGTGTCGAATACTTTACGCGGACGGCCGGAGTCGGGGTCAATGGACTGCGAGCGGGCATCGATCAGTTCCAGTGCTGGAATCACGTAGTCTGTGGCGTTGTAAACGTCGAAGATGGTGCAGTTCGGGCCGCTCAGCGGGGCCTTCAGGATGAAGGCCAGTTCGACTTCGATGCGAGGCACAATGAAGCGATCGGTGGGGATCTCTGCGGCGTCCTGAAACAGCATGTCGTCGAGCAGAGTACCGTAATCCGGTTCGTCAATTTGCGAGGACATTTGCATGGCCCGCGAGGTCAGGCCAATTTTATGGCCAATGATTTTGCGACCTTCGGCCAGCTTCAGCTTCAGCCATTCGCTTTGTACTTTGTAGGCATCCGGGATGGTGATGTCCGGGTGTTGAAGCGACAGCTGGCGGATTTGCTGGCGCTCTTTTTCGGCCTGGTGCAATTGGGCTGCGCAGTCTTTGATGATGTCGTCTGAGAGCATATTTTTCTTATCGAAGCGGCTTAGGGCTGCTTCTTACTCCTGTTAAAGGCGGTGTGCCGTGTGATTCAGGGGCAAGCCCCCTCTGCAATGGGAGGGGGCCGTGTTCTTCGGGGCAGCCCCTTCTATGATGGGGCGTGTCCGAACCGGTCGGCGGTCGCTTGCGGCCGATGTTTTTGGCAATCGGTTTACAGTGATTCCAGGTACTGACTTTCGCTGATGATGTGATTCACCAGACGGCCAACGCCTTCGACCTCGGTCACAATTTCGTCGCCGGGTTGCACGTCAGCCAGACCTTCGGGAGTGCCGGTGAAGATCATGTCGCCTTCTTCCAATGTCATGATGGCGCTCAGGTATTCCACCAGGAACGGGATATTGAATACCATGTCCTTGGTTGAACCTTCCTGCTTCAGCTCACCGTTAATATAGGTGCGCAGGGCCAGATTGTGCGGGTCGGCAACTTCAGCGGCATCAATGATGTAAGGGCCAAGCGGCGTGCAAGTATCGCGGCTCTTAACGCGCAGGTTCGGGCGGTAGTAGTTTTCCAGATAGTCACGGATGGCGTAATCGTTGCCGACGGTATAACCACCGATGTAGTCCATGGCGTCTGCGCGGGAAACGTTTTTGGCGGTTTTGCCAATCACCGCAACCAGCTCACACTCGTAGTGCATGTAGTCAACGTTGTCTGGACGATAGGTGTTTTTACGGTGGCCCAGCAGCGCGTTGGGACCTTTCAGGAACACCAGAGGCTCTTCTGGTGCCTTGAACGCCAGCTCGGCCGCGTGGTCCGCGTAGTTCAGACCCAGAACAAACATCTTGCCGTCGCAAGGTGGCAGCCAGTTGGCATCAGCTTCAGTGATAACCGTGCCATCCGCCAGCAGAGCGTCATTATTGTCATTAACGGTAACTGCCGTGACCTGGCCGTTGAACAGAATGCGTGCGCGTTTCATATCGTTGCTCCCTTAAACCCGTTCCGCTTGGCTGTTTGATTTACTGACGCTTTCAATAACAACTGAGTTTTCCAGGCGGCCAATGGTGTCGATGTCAATCGCGACGGTATCACCGGCTTTTAATGCCAGCTGCTCCGTGCGTTCGGGGGTTCCGGCAATGATCAGGTCACCGGCTTCCAGCGTCATGAAGCTGCTCAGATAGCTCACCAGTTCAGCAACACCGGCCCGCAACTGGTCGGTGCTGGTGGTATGCGTCAGCACACCGTTGATATAGGTGTGAATCGCCAGTGCGGCGGGGGTGGCAACGTCAGCAGCATCCACAACCCATGGGCCAATCGGGCAGAAGCCATCACGGCACTTGGCTTTGACGGCCGGGCGGTAGAACGAGGTTTCGGCCAGCGACACTTCGTTAACCACGGTGTAGCCACCGACAAATTCCAGCGCGTTTGTTTCGCTCACGCGAGTGGCTTGCTTGCCAATCACAATGCCAAGGGACGGGCCTGCATACAGGGATGCACCATCAGCCGGAGCCGGGATGGCGGCGCCGTAGCCAATGTGGGTGTTGGCGGTTTTAATGTGCAGAACCGGGCGTGTTGGCGGATTCACATGAGGCTTTTCATGGAACGATGGCTCCAGCTTGGCGTACAGCGCCTTGTCGTTCAGTGCGATGCCGAACACGGTGCCGGTGGTGGCTGCCAGCCACTCGGTGGAAGTCATGTCTTGATCGCTGTTGACAGCGCTGACCAGGTCGGTTGCAACGCCATCCTTCAGGATGCGGCTGTGCCTCATGGTGGGTTCTCCAGATAAATTGAAAGATAGCGGCGAGGCCGAATCATGCCTGGCTGCTTGATCGCTAAGCCCAAAAGCCAGTCGATCATTATTTTTGTTTACATGTTAACTAGTTTTGCGAGCAGGTCGCTAAATGTCAATAAGTTAATATGTTAATTAGTATGCTGTGTATGGAAAATGGGATGATTGGGAGTGTGCCGGTATAAAAGGGGGAAGAGGTGAATGGCAAAAAAACGATGTGTATTTTGAGCCTGGCACTCGACATCAACACCACCAGCAACACCCTGTCTCTTATACACA
>OJIO01001145.1_pt1 | contig 12659 bp, 7 predicted proteins | sample 1595621 | NCBI WGS metagenome assembly OJIO01 (sample SAMN05416776, study PRJEB24817) | seawater metagenome | isolation source: Sea water | place: Canada:Atlantic | collected 2013-07
ACACTATCCTCTTCGTCGGCAGCGTCAGATGTGTATAAGAGACAGGTATTTATTTTGTTCTTGATGCACTAAAGCCTTCCATCAAAAGCGTATTCCCTTTGACTTACCAATTCTACTTTATCCATATGTAAATGAAGTGGATTTAATAAAACATTGTATTCTTCCGGAATGATAGCTGATGGCACCTTTAAACCTAGTAATTTATTCGAGTTAATAAATTCATCTCCTGCTGCTTTAGCTGCTCCTTTTGGAGGTACTTCATTCCAACCGAGAGGCAGTTTTTCTAAAAACTGTATGTATCTATTTGGCACCTCGAATGTAAGCAAGATCATACCATTTGGAATAGGAATCCCATCAGAATGCACCAGTACTTCTAATGATGCCAAAGCAATAGATGTAGATGTATAAACCATTCGTACACCTTTGCTATTCCATCTACCTCCGACTCTATATGCACCTTCACCATTAAGATGTTCTGTATATTTCTTATTACTAATCCTATAGACTTTCATCAGAATTAATTATAAACACCATAAGCCAACCGCTCTAACTCATCCATCACTATTTCTACACCTATCCCAGTATCTAATAAGCTCATCGGAGTGACATCTCCTAAACCTCTTATCGACCTTCTAATCCAAACATTAAAGACATCCATGTCTCCAAAAATCTCAATCCCAAATCTATATAGGCGTAAAAGCTCTAACAACTTCTCTGAAAGATCAATATTAAGTGTCGATTTTGGATCTAATCTTCTAATGGTACGACTATTGACATGCAGAATGAGTGCCATTTCATCGATATGAAACGCTGACATTTTCATAAAACCGACAAGTGTATCATAACCTAGTCCTTCTTTGACAACAGAAAGAAAACTATGTTTATCCCCCCTACCTATATTTCCTATCACTCTTAATGGAGAAGGCATACTCCTATATGCTACGGCCGCTTCATTTGCTAATGCTGCATTAGCATCCTCTGTCAATTTATACTTTTTAGTATCATCTTTCATCTGCAATCAATTTATCCAAAGATACATATATTTTGCATGATTGTCAATTTTTTTTTGACATTTATACACTAATGTATCAATATATTGAAATCCACATCTAAAAATTGCTCTTTATTCAATAGAAATATTGACTTTTGCACTCAGATTTTTATACGTTAGTTAGTAGCTGACTAAAATTGGCGAATTATGGAGATATCAAAAAAGTATACACCTTCCGAAATAGAAGGTAAATGGTATGAGCACTGGATGGAAAAGAACTACTTCCATTCTGAACCAGATGAAAGAGAAGCTTATAGTATAGTCATACCTCCACCTAATGTCACAGGTGTCCTTCACATGGGGCACATGTTGAACAATACCATTCAAGATATCCTCATCAGAAAAGCTAGATTGGATGGTAAAAATGCGTGTTGGGTTCCAGGAACAGACCATGCATCTATAGCTACAGAAGCCAAAGTGGTAAAACTTCTAAGAGAAAAAGGCATCAAAAAATCTGATCTTACAAGAGAAGAGTTCTTGGAACATGCATTTGCATGGAAAGAAGAATATGGTGGCAAAATATTAATGCAACTAAGAAGACTAGGTGCATCTTGCGATTGGGAACGTACTGCATTCACCATGGATGAGATCCGATCTGAAGGAGTACTTAAAGCTTTTGTCGATCTTTATAATAAAGGTAAACTTTACAAGGGCCTTAGAATGGTCAACTGGGATCCTGATGCACAGACAGTATTATCAAATGAAGAAGTAATCCATGGAGATGAGACAACAGAACTCTTTCATGTAAGATATCAAGTTGAGGGTACTGATGATTATATCACTATTGCTACAACCAGGCCAGAGACAATCATGGGGGATAGTGCTATCGCTGTGCACCCTGACGATCCTCGATATTCTGCCATGAAAGGCAAAAAGGTTATCGTACCGATGGTCAACCGTGTCATCCCTATCATTTTTGATGATTATGTAGACATAGAATTTGGAACAGGAGCATTAAAAGTAACTCCAGCGCACGATGTGAACGATTATGAAATTGGAAAACGTCATGATCTAGAAGTGATAGATGTAATCAATGATAACGGCACTATCGCTGAAGCAGGACAGGTCTTCGTTGGCGAAGACAGATTCAAGGCAAGGAAGTCAGTCAAAAAAGAATTAGAAAGATTAGGTAATCTAGTATCAAGTGAAAACTACAATCATTCAGTAGGTAGATCTGAAAGAACAAATGCTGTAGTTGAGCCAAAACTGTCTCAGCAGTGGTATGTAAACATGGAATCAATCGTGAAGCCTGCGTTAGATGCTGTAATGACAGATGAAGTAGAGTTCTTTCCAAAAAATCAAAAGAACACGTACAAACATTGGATGGAAAACATCCGAGATTGGTGCATCTCTCGTCAACTTTGGTGGGGACATAGAATACCAGCTTGGTACTTGGGAGAAGATACCTTCGTAGCTATGAATGCTGAAGAAGCACTCGCTCAAGCAAAAGAAAAAACTGGAAATGCAGACCTCAAAATTGAGGATCTTAGACAAGATGAAGATGCACTAGACACGTGGTTCTCTTCTTGGTTATGGCCTATCACATTGTTTGATGGATTCAATTCGAGAGAAGAATTAGACTACTACTACCCTACTTCTGTTTTAGTTACAGGATGGGACATAATTTTCCTTTGGGTAGCGCGGATGGTTATGGCAGGATATGAATGGGAAGGTAAGCGACCGTTCGATCATGTGTATTTCACTGGAATGGTACGGGATGAGAAAAGAAGAAAGATGAGTAAGCAGCTCGGAAACAGTCCTGATGCAATTGGTCTTATTGATAAATACGGAGCTGATGGAGTGAGATTTGGTATGCTAAGTAGTTCTCCTGCCGGAGGTGATTTACTTTTTGATGAGAAGTTATGTGATCAAGGAAGTAAATTCAGCATGAAACTGTGGAGTGCCATGGGTCTTCTAAAAAATCTGAAGATTGATGATGCTAAAAAATCAAACGAAGTCGATCTTTTGGCAGCAAAGTGGTTAACACATAAGATGAATGCTGTTGTAGCCGAAGTTGAACAAAACTTCAAAGAATATCGTCTTTCGGAAGCATTAACAACATTGTATTCTTTTGTATGGAATGACTTCTGTTCTTGGTACTTAGAGATGATCAAGCCACCATATGGTGAAGGCATCTCAGCTGACACAAGAAATATGGCGCTCGATATCTATGAGCAGATATGTATCATATTACACCCGTTCGTGCCATTTATCACAGAAGAAATCTGGCACCTACTCAAAGAAAGAGCAGAAGGAGATGATTGTATCGTAAGTTCATATCCAAAGGCGTTAGATTTTGATGCCGATTACCTCAAAATCATAGATCAAGCAAAAGATGTAATCAGCAATGTAAGAGACATCAGAAACAAAAATGGTCTAAAAATGAAGGAAGAACTTGACCTATTTGCTATAAAGTCTGATTCTATGCAAGCACTATTATCTACGGCCGGAGTATCAGATATGATAGTCAAATTGGGTAACCTTAAAGGCATCACCATAACAGACGATGAAAATGTGAATGGAGCAAGTTTTATATCAGGCACAGAAAAATTTATCGTAGGTATGGAGCAAGATCTCGATATCGATGCTGAGATAGAAGAGAAAGAAAAGGAGCTAGAATATCAAATAGGGTTCGTAGGTAGTATCAACAAAAAATTATCCAATGAACGGTTTGTAAATAATGCACCTGAAGCTGTAGTAGCAAATGAACGCAAGAAAATGGCTGATGGTGAAGCTAGAATCAAAATATTGACAGAGGAATTGGAGAGATTAAGAGGAATGAAATAGGAATCTTCTTTTCTTTATAGAAAAATATAGCCTTCAATGCAGAATATGTATTGGAGGCTTTTTTACTTTGAAGCTATCTCTTTAAGTTTAAGAGGCAGTAACTCTAACTTATTCTTAATTTCAGATCGATCTACGCCTTCCAAAAAAGTCTCTACTATATAAAAGAGTGAATTCAATTGTTGTTCCATATTCATTAAGTACTTTTTTTTTTATAAACGGTCTCCACATTCTAAATTTTGGTGTATCAAGAAAGCCCATTATTGAATCTACGATAATCGCAATTTGCGATAAAAAAAGCCATCCAACATTACTGCTGGATGGCATCATCTAATTACAAAAATCGTCTAATCTAACATAATTCATAGTTAGCAATTTGGCATTATTTACCTAACGCTAATCATCTTTTTAGTTGCTGTATATTCTCCTGCTTTGATTGTATAGTACAATACACCTGAAGTATTAAGATCAGAATAATTGATCTCAATATTCTGAGTTCCTGCTGGGTAATTTTGTGTTTTCTTCGTCACCAATCTACCTGTCACATCTGTGATAATCAATTCAACTTCAGTTGCTTCCGGTAAGAAGAATTTTATCTGAGTTGACTCTAAGAATGGATTCGGTCTGTTCTGGAACAATGCAAAGACACCTTCTTCAAGATCACCTGATCTAGTCTCAAGACTTACATTATACGTGTTCAATGAATTATCATATGCTTCTGCATTGACTGCAGTAGAGTTGATAGATATTAATTCAGATATTCTAGTATCATTATTCACATCAACTGTCATTGTAAATAATGGCTCTGTCGTATTGATAGATACTCCATTTGCATTACTCCATGAAGTGTTCAAGTCAGTACCATTGAAACCAAAGTTATCATTTGAAACATCCAACTGACCAGCTTCTACAGATACATAATCTGCATTTTCTAGATTCATAGAAAACTGATATCCTACCATCGACTTGATACCTTCCGCATATACTGGGATAGATACTAATCCTGATTCCGCTATTGCATCTTCAATCACGAATGTCATATTCTTATCTGACCTCTTTTCAGATATTGTTCCTGCACTTAAGTTTGTTACTGCGTTGCCATTTACATCACCAATCTTGATTGAAATCATGTCGTTATTTAAGCTAGCAAACTGAAGATTACCAATGTTGATTTCTTCATTGAATGGGAATGGATCAGTAGAATCAGAGAATGCTGTATTCTTAGGTATAAATCTCCATGACTGCTGTCCGTTAGGGAATTGATTATTAATACCCAAGATCACCTTTCTCAATGATAACAGATCTGAAGACTTAATTTCTTCATCATTATTAACATCTGATGCGATCAACTTATATGGACTATCCAATGTTTGTAATCCTAAAATATGCCTCTGAATCATTACTAAATCTAGTGTAGATACACCATTCGTTATATCATCATTTTTCTCAGCTATCACTGTATAACCTTCACCTTTTGGTAAATTTGTAATGTTATACGTTCCATTACTTCCAGTTATAGTTGACTTATAAACCTCGAGAAGTGGGTTCACCGCAGTTACTGATACACCTTCAACATTATTAAATGATTCAGTTCTTAAAATACCACTTATGTTTGTCAAACTTCCAATATCACCTTCACAAACGTCATCTTGACTATCTTGTAGGATCAATGTTATAGTACAGAATTCTTGATTTCCCGCTTCATCAGTTACCCACATTTCAAGTTGAATTTCTTCTTCTTCACCGTTTGGTAAGTTATCACATGTAAATACTATGCTATTATCGGAAGTGTTCTGAGAGAATGAAAACAATAAATCATTTTGTTCAGTACAGTTATCATAACTACCAAGATCAAAATCATTTGCCCAGATATCGATCATCCCGTTGTTATTCATCACGACTGTTGTGATTGAGCTTAGGCAGTATGGAGTAGGTTTTTTACCATCTCTTACATTAAGAATCATGTCACATACAGTTGCATTTCCACATTTATCTTCTACTGTCCATTTTACAGAGTGTTCTCCAATAGGTAACGTCTCATTTATAGTAGATGAATTTCCATTCAAATTAAAATCAATTGCCGTCAATCCATCATCGTATAGATCAATTTGGTAATAATATTCAATCTCATCACTAGGTGTACAATCGTCCGTAGCCTCCAATGTGAATTCCACAGGACCTTCACAATTTCCAAATATATCTAATGTAGTATCAAAACAATTCAGAATTTCAGGCGCTTCAGTATTTTTCAATTTGATCACCTGTAAGTGTTTATAGTATCCTTGTCCTTCAACAGGAGCTGATTCATTGTATGTACACCAGTCTATTACTGTCCATTCTCTAAGAATCTTCTCACAAGCACCATCAACAAATGTGAAAACTTTATCTTCATATACAGTTGCAACTAAGCTACAGTTATCATCATCATATCTTGGATATGCGTTTGCTACTGGAAGATTATCAGGATCTAGATTTGTATAACAAGTCGTAGCATCATAATCATTTGGCCAGTCTATATCATTTTCAACAAATGGATCTTCATCTTCAAGCGTGATTGTTTGCACACATGTTCCTTTTAATCCTTCTCTGTCTTCTACAGTCCAAGTTCTTTTTACCACTCCTGCACCACAGTTATCGATATCTTCATCATCTATAAACGTTACTGACACAACTTCACAATTGTCAATGTATTCTGGCTCACCGGTCACAGCTGGATCAGAAAAGTCAGCTTGACAATTCATTGTAATATCCGGCGGACATAAAGTGATATATGGTGGCAATTTATCTTGTACAGTAACTTCAACCATACATGTATTTTTATTTCCAGATAAATCAGTTACTTCAAACGCAACCATGATCGTCTCTCCTACTTCTTCACAACAGAATGTTACTCTATCACCAAACGCAGTACTAACGCCAACGCATTCATTTGTCATTTTTCGAGCTTGCATTTCTAAGATTCCACAGTTATCAAGACTACCGTCATCGAAGGTAGTTGCAAATACATCAACATATCCATTAGAACCAATTGATACCACTGTAAATTCATCGCAGACTGCGATAGGATTAACCTGATCTTCAACTGTAATCGTGAAGTATTCGGTAGTTACATTTCCACACTCATCTTCGATTTGCCATTTTGCCCATGTTCTACCAAAAGATAGACTTTTTACTAGAGCAGCATTCGCTGTATACGTAGTGTTATCATTATAATATGGTACATCTGTTGGCGGGTTACCCATATCGTAAGCACTTAAGTATGATAGTGTATAAGTAAACTCGTCAGAACAATCAAACTCTACAGATGGATATACAAATACATAATCCGCTGCACATTCGTATTCTCCAGCTGAGATAGTCACATCAGGAATATCTTCCATTACTGGCCCCTCTTTATCAAGTACTTTTATGATCTGGTTGTGCTCTACAACTTCTCCACTACACCACTCTAACAACCTGAAGTGTCTTATTAATTTATATGATCCTTCGCAGATGTCAATCCTAGTATCTGTATATGGGAATATTTGCACATTATCACATAGATCGCCTGATGGAGCTCCTGTCACATCTGTACCTGGCGCGTCATCAGCATAAAATTCACATGATAATGAAGGTTCTTGTAGATCATCATAGTTAGGTGGGAACATCAATGTTGCTAACCCATTCCTATAGATATAAATAGTTTGAACACAAGAGTTACTAACGTTTCCACTTTCATCTTCAGCGGACCAAGTTCTTAGAATTACATTAGAATATGGACTAGAACAATCTTGATCTATTTCATCATCATTATATGACATTGTAGTAGCTCCACATCCGTCAATTCCTAGAACTGTATAAGTATTCGCTCCTTCTGTTTGTGCTATTACATCATTTTCAGTAGGGAAAGTAACTATACCTCCAGTCTGAGATATAACTAATTCCGCAGCGATGACAGTACCTCCTGTACCAGCAACTAAATCAGATATTGTTATTAACCAATCTCCGTTAGGATCTTTACCATCAAAAATACTTAAGAACTGATTTGGCTGATAATTACCACTAATTCCTGGTGCCAAATCAGAACATGCATTTAGCAAATCTCCATATGAATTAAATGCATTATCATCAAGTGTTATCTGAAGATTTGGCACAGTACATCCAAATCCTGGTTGGATAAACAATACAGATGATGTACCATCAGGCGCTGTAATCGTAGCACTTAATTCAGAAATTGAATCATGCTCAATATTTACTCTTACTGAAACACCAGTGATTGTTGATTTTACTAACCCATGAACTGGGAAAGTAAAAACATTAGAATTTGCTGCTCCATCACTTATTTCAGCATTAAACATGCCGATATTCGCTGGAAATGTAACTCTCTCAGCAATTGGTGATCCAGGATAAATATCTCCAAAACACGTTGTTGTTACATCGATACAATCTAAAATTGCCGGTGCTTTATCTTCAACAACAAGCTTACCCCAACAAGAATTGTTATTAGGTCCAGTGACTCTTACTGTTAAATTTTGTCCTATATTATCTCCAGTTACGACGTTGCCATAACTGTTACCATTATCATCTTCTATCTCTACTATATATTCATCATAACATGAATATGGTCCTCCTTCAAGAATCAAGTCAGCTGTTACAATTTCCATACATTCTTCATCAAGAGATATTTGCACTTCATCATTACAAACGATAGCAGAAATCGCACCACCAAATCCAGTTACTGTTACCGTAAAATTAATCACTGTAGAATTTCCACTTGCATCTATTGCCTCATAGTTAACTTGTGTAACTCCTACAGGAGCTTCATCTCCTATTAGAACCGTATTTCCAACTGGTCGAACAATATAACTCGTTTGATATCCTTCTACCATAATGATAGATCCATATTCTCCGTAGTTAAATACATCCAATGTTGTTGGTTCAGGAGCACCACAGAAATCACTAGCAATATATGAAGGAGCCGTCTGCCCATTATTGTTCATAGCTACAATAACACCATTATATTGTGATCCAGGTACTACTATTTCTACAACGAATATCTCCCCTGCAGCTACAAGTGCAGAAACGGGTATAGAATACAATCCATTTTGAAAATTAGGAAGCACTTCATTTCCACTACCAAGCAATTCCATGTTCGCATATAATAATGGACCATCCAATCTATATACATTTACTGTAACAGAAGGATTACCGAATGCTTCTGCAACACCAAATGTTACCTGTTCGATGTTCAACTCTGTATTTATACCTTCTGTATTTGTATCAAACACTCTTAGATACTTCGTAGCACCTCCAGGACAGTTAACACCTTCTTCGAATGTACCTAAATCTTCATTCTGAGTTATTGTTACTTCTGGATCAATACAGTTTTCTGTAACTGCGAATGTTTGAGGTATAACATACCCACATTCTCCCGCTGTCAAATCTGCAACTAAGTCTGTTATTCCTGCTACGAAAGGATCTTCATCATCTATTATAGTAACCAATGTAACACAAGAAATAGCAATTCCATTGTCATCCAAAGCTTCATATAAAACCTCTGTTACCCCTACTGGGAAAGTACCACTTACTGGTGCAGGTGTCGATGAACACATTCCTGTCAATATTGGAGACGGTACATTTACTTGAGTCTCGCAAGAGTTACTCGGAGCAGTAAGTGTGATAGCATCTGGACACATGATCACGCATGAGATCTGCTGTACAGTTGCTGTGGCAATCTCTTCTGATGCACTTATAGTTCCAAGTCCATCTCCTACTATTCTTACTTCTATTCCAAATGACCCAGTAAAGTTTCCATTTGATGAAACATCAATACCAAAACTGTGTGTAGTACCAGATTCAAATGCCCCACATTGACTATTTCCACTCATGAAGCCTGGTTTAGTCCATGCTGGACCAGTAACAATTACTTCATCACCTTTATTTAGACCACATCCGATATAAGGTGACGGAGAAGGTAATGAATGCCATAAGCTAAGACCTGCAATAGGGCCAACCAATCTTACTTCTATGAGGTCAGCATATTCTCCTGTATTAGAGTCAAAAGTGACATCTACAACTATTGTCGAAGTTGTCCCAGCGAAATAGCCACCATTCACAGTAGCCGATGGATTTATAATGTCTGCTTGAGCATTAAAACTAATCAATGCTAGCAGTGTAATCATCAAAACTTTTGTGGCTTTGTTGATCGTAGTTAAGAAAGTGATTTCGACATTTTTCATAATAGACTTTTTTTCATTTTATGTCTTGACAATCATTAAGTTAGACGACTTACAGATTATCGGATTAGATTATTGTAATATTGAGATGATTCTTAATAAGAGATGAGAAACATAATTTCTGATCTTATATATCGGTTCGGAGTTGTATTTGCAAAACTCACATCAATGAACCTCACTGCTGGTTGTATTACATTGTACTCTTCTTTTGGTAATAATGTATTGGCAGCTTCTTCTACAGTAGCACCTAGTTTTATACCGTTAAGCATTGATTTAATAAATCTTATCTTTTCAGTATTTATCTTGTATGCATTAGCATCATTTTCTTCAAGGTCAGGTAATGTAGATGCAAGTTGTTTTGAAGCATCAGATAAATTTTTGATTACTTCTGGCTTGCTGTAGTAATTCTGTCCGCTTAAGCCTGTTCCTACTCCTAAGATTAGTGTAAAAGAAAGGACGAAAATTCTTAGAATATTTTTTTTCATGTCTTTAGGTTTAAGTCGGGAATCATCCCTTTTAATGAGCTTTATAAATTGCTAATTTTAATTATTATAATTTTCTTAATATGCTACTCGCTATAAATTAATGACTTATACATTTTCATATTATTATATTTGTTAATGTGTAAATCTGTATGTATTTAGGCAAGAAGTGTACCAGTTTAAAGTTCTATAGATAATTAATGAGAATCATTTTTTGAACCATGGCTAATCAAAGAGAACTATCCAAGATTTGCATTCTCAATTTCGTCGTGAAATCAAGTTGGGATATCTATAAACTCATATAGCTTCGATAATATCTTCGTATATTGGAAATGGATTTATAAAGTAAACTATGCCAATCAACCAAAATCATAATTACTGCCTTAACTGCAAAACTCAATTCCCTGAAGGCTTCAATGCGGAAGAAGAGATCTTTTGTAGTCATTGTGGGCAATCAAGTAAAGAGCGTCGTTTGTCAATCTTTAAACTTCTTAAAGATGGGATTAGTAACGTATTAAATCTGGACAGTGGACTGATCCATACATTTAGAGATATCATATATCCTGCAAAACTTACGAGAACCTATATAGAAGGTAAGAGAAAGTACTATGTGAATCCTGCCAGACTTTTTGTATTTATGCTTATCGGAATTATTACTGTGAGTCTATGGTTAGCTAATCTTGACAATACTTCATTTGAAGGTGATCTAGATCTAATGTATAGTCGAGCTGAAAAATCCACAATGCTTGTAAAATATGATGACCTTATAGACTCGTTATCATTAGAGAATATAGGTCCCACATCAGATACCATACGAGCTAGACTATTTAAAAATGTTTACAAACCAGAAAATGATACTATTGGATTAAAAAATGCACAATTCTTCGGCACAAATAGGGACATCAGAAAATACGGAATTTCATCCTATGATGCTGTACATCTACCTATCGATCAGATATTCACAAAATATAAGATAATTGATTTCTGGGATAAACAACATGCACGCATATTTATAAGAATAGTAACGAACCCTGCCAATAGTCTTATATACATCCTAAAAAATCTGACTTGGGCTGTCTTCATTACGCTCTTACTTGTAAGCATCTTCATGAAGCTTATTTATATAAGAGGTTATTACTATATAGTAGAACATGCGGTACTACAGTTGAATCTTCATAGTTTCTATTTCGTAGCGATTTCAACTGTGATAATAATAGATACTTTTATGAATTCTGTCTTTACAGAATATGAAGGAAATGTTCAATCTATTATTTACGGTTTAATTTTCCTTTTTGTAGGAGGTGTTCAGTTTTTCGCCATTAAGAAATACTATAAACATGGTGTCTTCCGTGCATTATTAAGCCAATTCTTAATTAATTTCGCTTATATTTTCTTTTTTTTCCTCTCAGTCTTATTCGTTACTTTAATATCTGTATTCTTGTATTAAGAAGAGATTTGAAAAGTTACAAACATTACAATTTTGAGAAATTACACGACAGTCATAGGGCTAGAAGTGCATGTGCAGTTGAATACTATCAGTAAAGCATTTTGCTCAGACCCTAATAAATTTGGTCAAGAACCGAACACAAATATCAGTGCAGTATCATTGGCTCTTCCTGGGACACTTCCCGTTTTGAACGAAGAACAAGTAGCTTCTTCTATAAAACTGGCTTATGCATTAGGATCTACCATTAATAAAGAAAACCGGTTTGATAGAAAAAACTACTTCTACCCTGATCTCCCAAAAGGATATCAAATCACTCAAGAAAAACTGCCGATCTGCGTTGGTGGAGAAATGATTTATTTGTCTGAAGGAATAGAAAAGAAAATCCGTATCCATCATGTGCATATGGAAGAAGATGCCGGTAAGAGCTCTCATGATCTGCATGATCTATATAGTATGGTAGATATCAATCGTGCAGGAACGCCTCTCGTAGAAATCGTAACTGAGCCTGACTTAAGAAGCGCTCAAGAAGTGCATGACTTTATTGCCGCTCTTCAACAATTGGTAAGATACCTCGGCATTTCAGATGGAAATATGGAAGAAGGTTCGCTTAGATGTGATGTAAACGTATCCGTCATGCCTAGCGACAGTGACATATATGGAGAACGAAACGAAATTAAAAA
>OJIO01001150.1_pt1 | contig 12632 bp, 15 predicted proteins | sample 1595621 | NCBI WGS metagenome assembly OJIO01 (sample SAMN05416776, study PRJEB24817) | seawater metagenome | isolation source: Sea water | place: Canada:Atlantic | collected 2013-07
CCTAGTAGCAATAGCGGTGTTAAGGCAATCCACCATAGTATGCACGGTGCAAAGATCCCTAGAATTGTAATTGATTTAACTAATGACATTGCTAGATGAAAGAAGAAATATTTTTTACTACCGAAAAACCACGCCTACTAAGAATAACGTAGTCATGCTCATTGTGTGATTCGGCATCTACGTATTGTATGTTGGGAAAAATACTTGACCAAGTGGCTAGAATATAATCTCTGCAATGCAATGCAGTGTGGTAGTGAGAGGGCGTTCGAGTGAGGTTCCTGATACCTTTGTGAGTATGCATAAAGTACATTCCATTCGATTGAACCTTTTGGCGCCAATCCTTTTTGTCTTTCCATACTGCTTTGCCGTGCACAGTAATAATCAGGGTGCCATCGTCTTTAAGAATTCGCTTGAATTCTTGTAACCAAACTCGCTGTAACTGCTCATCTAAATGAGTAAAAATTGATATTGCATAAATTACATCGAAGTTATTGTCTCTAAACTGAGTAGGTGGCGTGACTTGGTTAGCACACCAGTTCGCCTGGCCATGAAAGTTAGTCTGATTCCACTCAACAGCTTCTTGGTCCAGATCGGTTCTAAAATATTCCCATGCTGAATCAAGTTCGAAAAAATGGCGAAGAGTTCTGCTACTGCCACAGCCGAAATCTAGAATCTTAGCGGGTTGATTTTTTCTTATCTCAAGACACTTAAAGATATTACTTAGTTTCTTAAAATCTTTTCTCCCGCTATCTAAATAATCTTCTGCAGAAAAGCTGCCGCAGACACGATGCAGTAGGCGGGGTGGGGGTAGTGGACTGTGTTTTTGATTTTTAGATGAGGCTGCCCAAACTGCTGTCGCTATAAAAGCCCGTGTTTCGAATACGCATCGCATTAGAATTCCATAGAGAAAATAAACTGCTGGGATACTCCTAAGTCGATCACGTATAGCGGAATGATTCTGAGTTTGGTTAGCACGCACAGTCATGCCCGAACCCTATGTGGGAATATTTCCCACACAATATCATTTCATCGAAATGATTGCCACTCTATTAGAGGGACTCTGGAAAGTGAAAGATTAGGTTTTGACTGGTCAATAGCCTGATCAGAAAACAGCTGAAATTGTTATAGCTGTCACAAAGACTCTGTAAAGAGGGCTCATTTAGATGTTGCATACATTCATTTACGGTTATATGACCAAGGCCGTAAGCCGCTGTTATTATTGACTATTAATCACAATTGCATTGAGACTACGAACTAGGGGGTCGCACGTTCGAATCGTGCCGGGTGCGCCATTTTGTTTTCACCCCCGTGAAAACCACTTAAAGCCTTGAAAGGCAAGGTGGTTTCGGGGGTTCGAAAACCCTCTCCACGGACATATGCCAATCTGTCAGCAAAAGTGAGTTTCATCACTGCATGACGGTTTGCCATATCCCCTGAAGCCCACAGTTCATGCGGGTTTGAGAGAAATTCCATAGCGGTTCGAAAACTTTCATCAAAGTCTTTCAGCGGAGTACCGCATTTCGCGATTTTTTCCTGCATGATCTGCTTTTCGAGCTGAAGTTCTCCAATACGTTTTTCGTAGGCATTTACCACGGACGTTGATTCTGCATCTACGATCCGATCCAGCAGTTGCCCAATCTTCTTCTCAGTCTTATTGATTTCCAACTGAAGGGATTTGCTATTCGTTTTCTGGAACTCCAGACGGTATTCCCACAGCTCTTTGAACATTGTCAGGGCTAAGTTAAATAGCTCCTTAGTGGGCTTCAGAGAGAGTAGGAACTGCTCAAACTCAGCTTCTATAACTTCACGCTTGATTGATTTGCGATAGCTAGAACAGCCTTTCTTGAAGCACATATAGTAGGGATGTTTAGCCTTGCGTCCTTTAGACCAGCAGGCAGTTAAATTGTGGCCACACTCGCCACAGGAGACAAAGCCTCGCAGCGGGAAATCGAGGTTTATATCCTTGCGTGCTGGAGCATAGGCGCTTCCTTTCAGGCGTTCCTGAATTTTCTGGAAAGTCTCAAGGTCGATTAGCCCTTCATGCCGCCCAGGACGAAGGCTTACATCCCAGTCACCGGATTCGACATATCCGGCATATAGCACCTTGGTCAGTAAGTCGGTTACACGCTGATTGCGTAACTCACCTTGGCTGTCTCTCGGGAATTCTGGGAAGGATTCCAGAAATCGCTTCACTTCAACCTGCAAATGGAAGCGGCCACTAGCATAGCCTTCCAGCGCTTCTTGGATAACGCTGGCTATGGGTTCATCCCGCACTAGTATTTTTCCCTGGCCAGAGGTTTTCTGATAGCGATAGCCAACAGGGGCTTGAAAAACCCAGTAACCGTTTTTTAATCGGGACTTCATTCGATTGAGGGTTTGTTCTGAATTCTTTTGGCGCTGGTGCTGAGAGACACTGGCCAGCAGGTTCTCTACCAGAACGCTGTCTGAATCATCCCCGAATTCAATAGATGGAGATTCCAGAGTTGCCCCAGCTTTGGCAATGGCTCCCCTAAGCTGAAGATGGGCATCCAGTCCACGCGCCAGCCTTGAGATATCGTCGATGATGGCTACTCGTGGGCTTTTCCGATGTCGGCTTAAATGTGCCAGCATTGCCTGCATACCAGGCCGTTTAATCAGGCTGCCCGACACATCATCGGTAAACACCTTTTCTACTTCATAGCCTTTGTACTTGGCATATTCGCGGCAGCGTGTTTCTTGCGAGCCAAGGCCATCTCCTCTGGTCGTTTGCGTCTTGTTGGAAACACGGCAATATATGACAGCCTTTTGGGCGCTATGGGTCATGTATTCCTCCATTCGGTACGAATTGTTTACTTGGCCCATTAGCGTCAGAAGGAGGCGCTAAATGAGGCTCATTTTCGGATGTTGACAGGATTTGTATTGAATCTACTCCAAATCCCAGATCAACGAAAGCTGCCATTATCAGCCATAGATTTTTCAGCAGCTCCGCTTCTTCATCTGGCGTTAAATCAAACTCCCGAACATGATCGCGATATTTTTCAACATCACATTTGGGAGGCTTAATTGCAGGCAGAACCTGTGAAGAAGTGTCTTCTCCATTCAAGCTGTATTTTTCTTTATCAGTCAACGGTCTTCCTCCTTTCAAGGCTGACATATCACCAGTTTTAAACTGGTAACCTGCAAAGGATGAGAGAAACGGCACAAAGGCAATTTGTGGCTGTTTTTGCAAAGCCTTTTGCCCTTGGAAGACGAAATCGCTAGTGATGAAACTGCGATGCGTAGCGTATCTATATTCATTTTACGACCTCATCAGTAAACAAAATCTTAACCCGCTGGATTTTTATCGCTCCAAACTCCGCTCTGAGAGCCGCTTTTGGGGCATGGCGCTTTCTCGTTGCCTCTCAAATCGGTGCATTTGTTCTGCCCTTTGCTCGCGTATCCAATCCTGATCAAACCAGGACTTTTTTACTTGATGAGCAAATTTTGGTTTCAACTCAGGAAATGGTTTTGATCGTTTCACCATTTCCGATCCACGACTTTCTTCTCTCATCTTGTTGTTGGCAGCCTCAGCGCTGCGATCATTGGCCGCAGCAAAGCTATCTTTAAGAGGCCCCGCTCGCCTAAGGCTGAGCGGGGCTTGTTCTCTCAATGAGGGCTCGCTCATAGAAAAGCTGATGCGGTTTTGACTGCTATCGTGAGCGGCCACGTCCTGCTTTCCTCTCGGTGCTTTGTTCAGGCGCATTTGGCTGGCGAGCGTCTTCGTATGTGCTCATACGCTCTTCCCTGAGTTCTCGAAGTGTTACTCGACCATCAACAGGGGTAGCGTCTAGCTGAAGGTCAATGCCCTGACCATCACGATGTTCTCAAGCCGCACCTACCTTGCTCCAGTCGCCTTTTCCATCGCGGGTATCGCGAACAGAGTAGGCAATAAAGTCTGGTCGTTTTCCTCCACTATTGGATTCTTGTTCACTCATTTCACTTCTCCGAAATGCCTTCTCCTGGAAGGTGACTTATCAACCGAAGGCAAAGTTGTATAAATCGCGTGGTTTTCAGTGTTACTTATCTCTTCTATCAATCATGGTAAGAATGGGGCAGTCGCCCATACCGCGATATCGCACAAGGCCTCGTGAGCCAAGATATTGGCAGTCGAGCATGTGGCGATACGAACCGCGTTGCTCATAGGTGTATTGCCATCTAAGGTGAGGGCCTATGGGTGAAATCAGAAATGCAGCCAATAACAACAATGGCCATCGACTCAAAATGCCAGCTAGGCCTCTCACCAGATAGGCAAGTACCTTTGCCCATCGAATGCGTTTTGGTGTGTAGTGGTTCACTTGTAGTCACCTCTCTTTAATCGAATTTTCACCCGTTTCAGAAATGGCTTGCCGTGGAACGGGTTTATTCCTATCTGTTTGCGCCAAGGTGAAATCTCAGCTACTGACACTGGCTCCAGAAGTGCTGAGGGCGCTTGCCTAATAAACACAATGCTCTGTTTACAGCGCCGAATTTCTTCGGGTGTCATCAGTACGCGAGCAGATTCACTTGTATTCTCTTGAACGCCAGATTGATTAGGAGATAGTCCGGCGCTCATGACGCTTTGTTCTCCCAGTAGCTGGCTTATCAAGCTCAGTGTTCTCGGAGAACGCTGCCCTGGTAGGAATTGTTTGATCTCAGTTTCAGAAAGGAGAGTTTCAACGGCTGTTTTGCCGTAGGTATTTTCGAACGCTGAAATATCCTGAAAGATCAGATGCAGCCTTAAGCCATATGAACGGCCCCAAGTCAGCAGACTGACTAAACTGTGTATCTTGTAATTGGTGGCCTCATCCATGATGAAGTACACAGGCACGGCTTTATTCTCATGGCGCTTGATTGCAGTCATGGCGCACCACTGAATTAAGCCGATGTAACTCTTGTAGGCTTCCATCCGGCTTGCATCAGCAACAATGAATAAGCTGGTGGGTGTGTCTCCAGCTTTCAGATCATTCATGCTGAAAGTTGAGCGCCGCATAGCTGGAGCTAGTCGGCCAAAGGCAAAAGGAGCGAGAGCTTGCTGTGCACCACTGATGAATGAGTCAAACGTCCGGCTTTCACCAGTGCCCATAAGGGCAAGTAGGCTTCTGGCTTGTGCTCTGACCCACTGGATGAACTCAGCCAGGTCGGCAGGTTCATGGATTTGTGCCCATTGGCAGCTTTCGATTGGCATTGGGCCTTCTGCTAAGGGCATGCCTTCCAAATCAACGCCAACAACCCAGCGCAGGTTGTGCTCCAGGGCTTCGCGGTCTTCGATCAGTAACGCTACTGATGCCAAGGTTGCATCTCTACCCTCGACCATACATTCGAGGATCATGGCAATGCCTTGGCACTTGCGAGAGCCTTCCCGCCAATAGGTGTTTTCACCATCACTTTGGGATGGTTCGGGCAAAATTTGAGAGCATTGCTCTCGCAAATCATCAGGAACATCGCGCAACCCACCTGGGCGTTCCAGGTCATCCACAATGATGTCGAGTGGGTTATAGCAGTCACTATCACCAATGATTGCGTTCCATAAACCACCAGGGTTTAAGACGCGAACATTCTCGCCTCGCTTTTCAAGAGCCTGTTTCAGGATGCATACCAATTCACCCTTAAAATCGCTGAAAACTTTCGAGGCACGGATGCCGAGGCCATTGGTGATTACGCTGTATATCCCTTTGCCGGAGCCAGCGGGGGCTACCGTCACAGCGTTCGAGGCATAGTCGCTGAAGACAGGTAGTTTTCCTCCGCTGATGAACCTTCCCCAGAAAGGGCCAATCCTTTTACGACTAAGCTCAGCCTTTAAGTCTCTTGGGGTTGCCCATCTGGCTGTTCCATCTTTTCCTGTAGGTTGATAAGCGCTAATCCAATCGAGAATAATTGCCAGGTATTGCAACAATTGGGTGACGATCTTGATAGCTAAGGCAGCAGTAAAGAAGTACAAAACCGCAGGCAGCCATTGTATTTCGTCGTATACATAGGCAGGCCCAGCCTGAATGCTCGCCCATGCGACAAGGCCAGTGATAATTATCAGGCTGGGGAAATGTTCGGTCTGTTGACCGCCAAGACTCACGACTTCAATCCTCAATGAAGCCGTGACGTACACGGATTATGCTTGGCTCAATTGCCCCGTTGGCAACCAGATAGTCATGCCAAAAAGTCCGTAGTTCCTCTTCGCTGTAGCAGAAAGAGAAACTACCCGAGCCATAGCCTTGCCTTTGGATCATAAGCACCTCGATATCTATGCCTTCAAGGGTTTCTGGCTTCAGGCGGCTGTATTCAGGTTTATCTCGGAAGATAGAAAATGGCGGCATATCGTTTTGAGTACGGCAGAATTGCACAGTGTCGCTGTTCTGGATCAGGTCGCTGACTATGATCAGTCGATCCCCTGTTTTTAGAGGGTGGAAGCGACGAATGCCTTGAACCATCTCCAGTATTGGAGATTGAAACCGTTGCCTGCTTTCTGAATCAGGTGACAATATTTGTTCCATGGCTGGAGCAAATATTTGTTCATTCAGTCTGGTTTTCTGTCTGGCAAGAAAGCCGCTGGTAGCAGCTTCTGCGTTTATAGCTGTGAGCTGTTCAGGATTTGTAGCTTGCCCACAGACATGAAAGCTTGCCTTGGGTACAGACCCAATCTGGTCTTCAGAAGTTGTCACGACACTTAGCCGCTCATTAAAATCAAGCTGGTCGTATGTCTGTGAAAAATATCGCGACAAGGAGCGGGACTGTTCTTCGTTAAACTTAGGGCCGCTGACATCAATCAGGGCAACGCTTTGGCGCTGTGGTGCTTCAGTAAAGCAGCCATATTCATCGGCGACCGCTTTGCCCATTGATTGCCAGGTGATGTAGCCCAGGCTCCCTGCGCCTATAGCCAAGATTGAAGAAAGCCCAGCTATTTTTAGAGTATTGTTGCTGCGATTGCGTCTGCTCATGACTTGCCTCCATTAGCGTGGTTTGCAGATTGAAATATTTGGGTAAGGCGGTGGATTGCTCGGTTTTTCTCAACAAGCAAATCTGATTTCAGTGCCCCTGTTTCTGGAGGTGCTCGGTAAGCTGGTATCTCAATATCGAGATACTTATCGAAGCTCACCATTTGTTGCAGTGCCTCCATTGGCACGTCCTGTTCATTGCCGGAGATGCAGCCGTAAGTGGTGATGAGTTCGGCAAGTTCGCCACGACAAGCTGTTTCAGCTTCACGTACCGACTGTTCAAGGGTGCGTCGAGCTTCCTGACATGCGGAAACTGCCTTGTTGTATTGATCTACAACCTTCCTCTGAGTGTCAGAAGGGGATTTCTGCTCTTTCTCGGCATCTTCAAAATACGCAGTGATTTCTTCTTCAAAATCATCCAGCGTGTTCTGAATATCATCTTTTGCCGTAGCTTCAGCACGTTGCAGTTGTCCAATTTCTGGATAAGGACAATCGAAGCTGTAGATGCCTTTGTTATAGGCAATAACGCTCATGCAACTACCCATAAGGATCAGGAATACAGCTTCAGGGGTGCAAAGCATTTCCAGGTATGCAAAAAGTGAATGATCTACGCTGTCTATGGTTTCTTGTGCTCGGACGAGTCCTACTGTGAGGTGGAAGAAGAGGATCAGGGCCAGGAAGCCATAAAATTGGAATCTGGCTTTCATCCGCTTCTTCCTGAAGGGTGACTCTTCACCGCCAAGAGCGTTATCGCCGTATTTCAGGTAACGACCGATGAAAAAGCCCGCGCAGGCACAGACCGCCACATTGGTCATCGAGATAAGAAAGCTGGTAAGGAGGGCGGCGGCTGGCCCTGCCACCATATGCGCGTTGCTCAAGAAAGCGGCATTTAGCAGCGCTTCGCCAAATACCATTGAAAGCAAAGTCAGAATACTAACTACAATGGAGTTGTCGCTATTCGAGCCAACATAGCCATGGTAAAGCTGGGCAGCATTAAGTGACTTCCTGGTTAGCTCATGGACTTGAACCTTATCCTTCACTTCCTGTTCTGCGCAGGCAAACAGATACTCCAAATCCTCACATTGCCGTTGGGGCGCTGTAGGTATTTCGGCCAGCTCTGGCGACAACTTTTCAGCCTCAGCACATTTGCGCTTTAGGCCGAAAAGTTTCTTTTGGATGGGTCTCTCGTAGTCAGAGAGGAGCTTTTGATACTGGCCATCCATTTTTTGGCCAATTACAGCCTGATGGGCTGTTCTTTCGTAGCTGCTCATATTTGCTCCTGGTCTTGTAGGTGGCCTTGATTGCGGTCGATGATCGGAGCCTATATGAGCCTTTTCCCCCATTTCTTCCCCATGTAAAATTTATGGGTATGAGTGAGACTAAAAACAGTATTCAGGGCGATGCGAATGATGATGTGCAGCATTTGACGCTGGAATACCGTCTGGCCGCTCTATCGGAATTTCGAAAATTCGTAGCTACTGAAATGAAGCCGAATGGGAAGAAGAAGTGGACGGTGGCACCAATTCTGGATGAGTTTTCAAACTTAACTAATAAGCGAAAGACCGAATTTGAACTCCGCTATGATTCCAAAAAGTTAGAAAACGTCATTACAGGCAGGTACGACATTATCCGTGACACGTATTTTCACAATGTCGTAAGTCAATTCCTCAGAAAGCATTGTCCTGAGCGAATTGAGAAGTTTGCAATGAGGGATGATTTGCAGGCATTTGGTCGGCAATTGAATGCTTTCTACTATCAAGTTCCTGATGACGATACGATAGCCGCCATTACGGATTCCCTTACTGAAGTCAGGGTATCTGAGGTAATTTTTAAGCCCGCTGAAAACTATACGAGCCTGCGCCATCCCTCAGGACAGATTCGATTGTTTTTATCCTATGTGGCCTCAGCCAAAGTTAAAGGGCTTTTTTACTCTACAGCCTTTGTCTACCCAGAGCCTTATCATCACGCAATTGGTGTATGGCTGCCCATTTACGGATTTCATTGTTTGCGCGGCTACCAGGACAAACTTCCTTTTTTGTTTACCTTGCAAAAATCCGAATCTACCCGAGAGGATAGTCCCCCGACATGGGGAGTTGATGGATATTGTTTGACCGTCCACCAATTTCTCTTTAATAGTGAAATTGAGGATTTTGTAGAAATTAGCGACAAGGAGGTCGTTTCTGTAGCAAACAATATCCTTGGCAGCCTGATAGCAAGTGAGGCCGACTAATGGGACTGCCAGCTAGGAAATTATCGTATTACAAAGATCGAGGGGAAATGGAATACCCACCGAATATTCTTGAGGGCGCGTTATTTAACGATATTGAGGAAATTGAAGCCGCAATAGCTGAAAATCCTGCTTGCATCAAAGAAGTAACCCAACATGGTATGAATGCGCTGCAACTGGCTCTGAGCCATGGTTGTTTCGAGGCCGCAGAATACCTGGCGGAAGCAGGTGTTGATCCCCTTCACAGAGATATGTTCGGTCGTACTGCTGTAATCATTGCTTCTCAGCTTGGTTTTGAGCGAGGTGCAAAAATCGCCTGGGAAGCAGAGGTTCGAGCATTGCCAATGCATATTGATGATCAAAATGAGATTGTAATTGATGGGGTGCAGCCACCCACTCCTTTATAAACCCAGCTTCGTAAACTTCGGTCGTCATTTTCATTTGTGCTTTGCACAATTCCATAGGAGCTAAGATGTTGAAATCTGGCGACAATGGTGGAAAGGACGACCGCAAGATGTGTATGTACTACATACATACTATCTTGGCAGGGAGATCACTGCCGTTCTCCCGTGCACCCTCTGGGCCGCTCTAGGCTTCGAATTTCATTCTCAGGCAAGAGCTGATGGTGGTGCTTTCACGGTATCGAACCATTCCAGCACCAGCAAACGAGTGGTCGTTTGATCACCACGTGGGGAGCCACCGATCTGCCCCAAGACCCCATGGCAAGGGTGGAGATTTCAGCTCTCCCCCTTTGATCCCCCATCGACCATTGGGCATTTCATAGCCCCTTGGAACCCTTGACCCACCGTTCGCCGATAGGATGCCGTGAGCGTTTCGCCGCTCAAACCCGACTACTGTTCCGCCAGTGGATGACGGCCAAGGGAAGCCCATGGATGAAATGACAGGGAATGTAGGTAGGCTACATATCTCCGGTTGCAATTCCTCGATTTTCCCATATTCTCTCCTGTAGCATGGAGATGATAAATGCTATGAATGATCAGATTTTGACCTTGAAAGAGGTTGCGACCTACCTAAAGCTCGCTGAGAAGACCGCCTACAAACTGGCCGCGGCGGGTAAACTGCCCGGTTTCAAGGTGGGGGGTAGCTGGCGATTCAAACGGGAAGATATTGATCGCTGGATTGAAGAACAGAAATCTGAGAACAAAAGTTCGTAATTGAGCGTGTGAGAATAGGAAAAGAAATACATGCCAGGTGAAAAATTAACCTTATCACAGCTAGAACAATACCTTTCGAAGGCGGCCTGGATACTCAAAGGGCCAGTGGATGCCTCAGATTTCAAGGTCTACATCTTTCCCTTGTTATTCTTCAAGCGGGTGTCAGATGTATATGATGAAGAATACCAGTCAGCGCTTGAAGAATCCGATGGAGATGCTGAATATGCATCCTTACCTGAAATGCATCGCTTTGAGATTCCAGAGGGCTGCCATTGGCGTGATGTTCGTGAAACCACCACCAACGTGGGACAAGCCATTGAACATGCCTTGCGCGGAATCGAAAAAGCAAACCAAGAATATCTCTACGGCATATTTGGTGATGCCCAATGGAGTAACAAGAATAAGCTATCCGATAGCCTGCTAATCAACCTGATTGAGCACTTTTCTCAATACATCTTGGGCAGAGAAAACGCGAATCCAGATATGCTGGGTAACGCCTATGAGTATTTGATCAAACACTTTGCCGACCTAACCAACAAAAAGGCCGGAGAGTTCTACACTCCGCGATCCGTAGTGCATTTACTGGGCTTGATCCTTGATCCCCATGAAGGTGAAACAATCTACGACCCCGCCTGCGGAACAGGCGGAATGCTGTTGGAGTGCGTTGATCACCTCAAACATAATAATGAAGACTACCGAACGCTAAAGCTCTACGGTCAGGAAAAGAACCTAACGTCCAGCTCAATTGCTCGTATGAACATGTTCCTGCACGGTATTGAAGATTTCAAAATACTGCGGGGCGATACTCTCAGGCAGCCAGCCTTTTTCGAGGCTGATGGTCTTCAAACTTTCGATTGTGTCATAGCAAACCCACCATTCTCCCTTAAAGATTGGGGCGCCGAGAATTGGGCCAATGATCCATATGGACGCAATATCTCTGGAGTTCCGCCACAAGGTAACGGTGATATGGCCTGGGTGCAGCACATGGTGAAATCCATGAATAGCACGGGAAGAATGACTGTTGTGCTGCCTCATGGAGCGCTATTTCGCAAAGGCGCGGAAGGTAAAATTCGTAAAGCCTTAATTGAACATGATCTGCTAGAAGCCGTAATCGGCTTAGGCCCCAATGTGTTCTATGGAACACAACTGGCAGCATGTGTGATGGTATTTAAGCAAAACAAGGATGCCGCCAAAAAAGGCAAAGTCCTATTTATAGATGCCTCAGACCAAATTCGTGTAGGCCGAGCCCAAAACTTTTTAGAGCCAAAGCATGTTCAACAAATCCATGGATGGTATCAGGCGTTCGAGGATGTGGATAACTTCGTAAAAGTGGCAACGCTTGAAAACCTATTAGAGAACGACTGCAACCTGAATATTCCTCTCTACGTCGAGAAAATTATTGAAGACAACTTGCCGAGCGTAGAAGAAGCCATGGCCGAATTGAAAGAGGCATGGGAAGCAAGTCTGGAAGCGGAAGAAAAGTTCAAAGCAGTACTGGAGAAGTTTATTTAATGTCGGCAAAAGAACTAGATCAAAAATCTCTAGAAAAGTACCTGTGGGGTGCGGCCACTGCCTTGCGCGGTACTATCGATGCAGGTGATTACAAGCAATACATCTTTCCGCTGCTTTTCTTTAAACGTATCTCCGATGTATACGATGAAGAATTCGAAAATGCACTGGCAGAATCCGATGGGGATTTAGAGTACGCAGCATTCGCCGAAAACCACCACTTCCAAATCCCAGAAGGCGCACACTGGAAGGACGTGCGTGAAACAACGGTAAACGTAGGCCTTGCCCTGCAAAACGCAATGCGGGCAATTGAAAAAGCCAACCCAGACACGCTGGAAGGCATATTTGGTGATGCAAGCTGGACAAACAAAGATCGCTTGTCCGACGCGATGCTTACTAACCTGATAGAGCATTTTTCCCAGCACAAACTGAATTTGAGTAACGTGCCTGACGACAAGCTGGGTAATGCCTACGAATACCTCATCAAGGAATTTGCTGATGATAGCGGCCATACCGCCGCCGAGTTTTATACAAACCGAACCGTCGTAAAGCTGATGACCCTGATTATGGACCCGCAGCCGGGGGAATCTGTTTACGATCCCACCTGTGGTTCTGGCGGTTTACTCTTGAATTGTGCCCTGCATTTGAAAGAAGAAGGTAAAGAGTACCGAACACTCAAGCTCTATGGTCAGGAGATAAATCTCATTACATCGGCCATCGCCCGTATGAATATGTTTATGCACGGTATAGAGGAATTCGATATTGTGCGGGGTAATACCTTGTCCAACCCTGGATTTC
>OJIO01001151.1_pt1 | contig 12599 bp, 10 predicted proteins | sample 1595621 | NCBI WGS metagenome assembly OJIO01 (sample SAMN05416776, study PRJEB24817) | seawater metagenome | isolation source: Sea water | place: Canada:Atlantic | collected 2013-07
GCCAGCACCGCCACTGCCAGACCGGCCACTTCCATGAGCGCCTGCAGGTCCAGATCCGTCTTGCCCATGGTGGCGACAATCAGGCAAGGGGTGGTGACCAGAGTGACCAGTGAAGTGACCATCTGGGTATCGAAGGGCTTGCCGGCCCGCGCCCAGAAAAAACCGACACCGGCGCAAAATAGTACCGGGGCAATGATGGTCCACAGAGTGGTAAGCATGTCGGTACATCCCGTAAATAAATCAGCCACGCAGTCTGGGAGCTGCTGGCCGGGATGTCCATTGTCGGCGATCAGGTCGCGGTGTGTTCAGTGGTGTTCTGGTTGCGGGCGTGGGCGTCTTGCAGCATGTGCAAGGTAATGGCGCGGACCGCCTGACGGGAAGAGGCGATGTGCTGCTGCAGATGCAGCCTGGCATCCGCCGCTCGGCCTTCCTCGATGGTCTGGAGAATGGCCGAGTGTTCATCATAGGTGGCGTCGATACGGGCTGGCTGGGTGAAATCAAGCCGCCTGACGATGCGCAGTCGTTCGGTCAGATCTTGATGGATGCGGGTCATTTCCCGGTTGCCGGCGGCAGCGACCAGTTGTCCGTGAAAGGCTTCATCCATGGCACAGGTGGTGGGTCCCCCGGTGGTTCTTTCTGTGGGTGGCAGGCTCCATTGCTGTTTGAGTTGCTGCAGTGTCGTCTGGGTGGCCGTGTCGCGGGTGCGCTGGCAGAGGCGATCCACGGCCGAGCATTCCAGTACGATACGGATGTCGTACAGCTCTTCGAAATAACGAAAATCAAAAGGCTTCACCTGCCAGCCATTGCGGAACAATACATCCACATAGGACTCGCGTTGCAGGCGCAAGAGAGCCTCACGAACAGGTGTCCGTGAGGCTCCCATTCGTTCGGCAATATGGCTTTCGGTGATGCGGTCTCCGGGCAACAGGCGGAAATCAAAGATGTCCTGCTTAAGCCTAGCGTAGATCTGGTTTGCCAGGCTGGGGGCTCTGCCGCCGGACGTTTCTGCTTTCATGACTTTTCCATCACCGGTTCAGGGGCTGGTGGGGTTGAGTGAGGCAATGTAATTCCTCCAGCCGCCCAGGGCGGTAATGTCGGTGGCGTCATCAATGGCCCAGGGCTCACAGATAAAGCCTTTCACCCAGCGCCCGGCGGCGGTTTCCAGGCTGCCGATTCCCAGTGGGGCGGGGATCAGGCCGACAAAACTGCCGAAGTGTTTCACCGGCATTTGCCACAGTTCGATAGGGATGCTGTCGCCGCCGCTTTTCTCGTTGCGGATCAGTCCGGGTTTGGGTGGCACCGTGTTAGCCAGGGCGTAGAGGCGGTAGCAGGGCGCGGTGTGAGTGGCTTCCAGCAAGACTCCGCCGCGTTCGGTGAGCTGGGTATTGAGTGGCATGCCGGTAAGGTGCGCGCCGACCACCGCAACGGTGATCAGGTCGTCGTCATCATCATTGGCCGCGCGGGGTTGCGGCTCCGGCAAGGGCTGGCCGGTGGCGCCGGCCTGCCAGGGCTGCGCCTGCTGCCAGCGCTGCCCGAAGTCGGCCAGTGCATGGTCCTGCCAGGCGGGGGCAATCAGGGTGACGCCGCCGGGCAGGCCGTCTTCACGGAAGCCGCCGGGCAGGGCCAGGGCGCACAGGTCCAGCAGGTTGACGAAATTGGTCCAGGTGCCGAGCTGGCTGTTCAGGGTGATGGGGTCAGCCTGCACGGCGGCGCGGGTGTAAATCCCCGGCGTGGTGGGTAACAGCAGGGCATCCACCGTTTCCATCAGGGCGTCCGACTGGCGTTTCAGTGCGGCGAGCTGGTATTGGGCGCGGAAGCCGTCGGCAGCAGTGAGGGCGGCGGCGGGTTCCAGAATGTCGCGAATCACCGGCAGCAGCGCGTCCGGTTTTTGCTGCAACAGGGATTCGGTAACGGTGAAGCGCTCGGCCACCCACGGGCCCTGATAGAGCAGTGCGGCGGCATCCTGTAGCACCATGGTATCCACGGTGACCAGGTCGGCAATCTGTTTGACCTGCTCAAGCTGTTGTTCCCATAACTGTTTGGCCTGGGTGTCCCCGAACCAGGGCAGGTCTTTGGGAATGCCCAGCGTAGGGCGTGTGGGCAGGCCAGTGGTTTGTGATGCCGGCGCCGGGCGACTGTAGGCATCATCGTTGTCGAACTGGCCGATCACCCGGTAGACCTGTTGGGCGTCGTCTACGCTGAGCGCAAAAATGCTGACGCAATCCAGGGTCCGGCAGGCGGGCACGACACCTTTGGTGCTGATGGCGCCACGGGTGGGCTTGAGGCCCACGGTATTGGTGAATGCGGCTGGCACCCGGCCGGAGCCGGCAGTATCAGTACCCAGGGAAAACGGCACCAGACCCAGGCTCACCGCCGTGGCGGAACCGGAGCTGGAGCCCCCGCTGAGATAATCCGGGTTAAACGGGTTGGGCACTTCCCCATAGGGAGAACGGGTGCCCACCAAGCCAGTGGCGAACTGGTCCAGATTGGTCTTGCCCACCACGATGGCGCCGGCCTTGCGCAGCAGGCGCACCGCGGTGGCGTCTGCTTCCGGGGTGTAGGCAAAGTCAGGGCAGGCCGCAGTGGTGGGCATGCCGGCCACATCAATATTGTCTTTCACCGCGAAGGGAATGCCATACAGGGGCAGGGATGAATCGGTGAGAGCGTTGGCCTGCTCGATCAATGAGGACTCATCCAGCAGGTGGATCCACAGGGCACGTTCACTGTCGTGAAGTCGTGGTGCCAGTTCTTTCATGGCCTGTACCGGGGTGAGATCACCGTTACGGTAGGCCGCCTGCCATTGTTGAAGAGTCCAGCCGATCATTTGTTTGCACACCTTTTTGTATACAAGTTGGTATGCGGACTTGTGCAAATGTGGTGCCAGCGACGGGGAAAATATTTAACGTGTTGTTTTTACAATAATTAATAGGAAAGACATTGAGTGCGGCTGGGCCCCGGGCGGAAACTGGGTGCGCTAACCTGATGCATCTGCGCTGTATCAGTGCAGGACTTGCACAACTTGCCCCATAGAGTGGGTTGGAGCGGATCGAGCGATTGATCAGGGATGCCGATGGCAGGGACAGCAAGGCTCTATTTCCACCGATTTGTTTGCTCTGGCATCGTGGTTGAACTGATTCCAGTGAGTGGATTCGATGTGGAGGAAAGGTAATGGATCAGCGTGCGTTGGTTGTGGAGGGCGGTGCCATGCGCGGCATTTTCGCCGCCGGTGTGCTGGATGCGTTTCTGGAAAACCCGCATCACGGTTTCGATTTTGCGGTGGGCGTTTCTGCCGGTTCGACCAACCTGATTGGTTACCTGGCGGGAGACCACGGCAGAAGCCGGCGGATCATCACCGACCATGCCTGCCGCCCGGACTTTATTAACTGGCAGCGCTTTATGGCCGGCGGACATCTTTGCGATGTGCACTGGTTGTGGCATCAATCCCGACTGGAGGTGCCGTTAAGCCTGGAGCAACACTGGCAGGGGAAGGTGCCCCTGTGGGTGGTGACCACGTCGGTGGAAGACGGTGCGCCGCGCTATTTTGAAACTCGCCCGGATAACCTGGACGAAGTGATGACCGCGTCCTGTTCCATTCCCTTTGCTTACCGCGATTTCCCCACCGTCGCGGGGCATCCCATGACCGATGGCGGGCTGGGGGATTCCATCCCGGTGCGCTGGGCCTACGAGCAGGGTGCGCGGGATATTACCGTGGTGTTGTCGCACCATCAGGGTTACCGCAAACGCTCCAGTGCCCTGACGCCCTTGCTGAAACCCTGGGTGCGGGACATGCCCGCGCTGTATGACGCCCTGCTCAAGCGCACGGACAGTTACAACGCGTCACTGGACTTCATCGACAACCCGCCTGCAGATTGCCGGTTGACGGTGGTCGCGCCTGCCCCGGACTTTCCGGTAAACCGGTTGACCACCAATCTCCAGAAACTGGATATGGGGTATCAGCAGGGGCATCGGGCCGGGTTGCAATCGTTGGGGGTGGAGATGAAGCAGGCGTCGAGCGGCTAGCGACAAGTCCGCAGTCGCGCAGGCGTTTTTTAGAGGCCCTCGCCGCTGTCAGCCATCGTCTTCTTCGCAGTGCCAGACCCAGGCATCCAGCTCGATATGCTCAAGACCGCGAAAGTGGCTCTCCATCATGAATTCACGGCGATCGCTGAGCATGCCGCGGTTGCCGCCGGCTTTCTTGATGGCCTTGGCGAGCTTCTTGTTCACGTTGTTATTGATCCAGGCATCGCTGAACAACATGCCCTGCATCTTGCTCCCCGACGACACCGAAACTTCCCCCTTTTCTTCACACCCCTGTGGGGCTTCGCGGAGCAGTAATATTTTATCCGCCTGTGCCGCCAGGGAGGTGCCGAGCAGCAGAATTATCAGACAAAAGCGCATGGTGTTTCCTGTTGTTGCTATTGGTCGGACTTGCAGGCCTGCCGGGCCTTGGCCACGTTTTCCCGCAAGTGAACGGGATTGATGGTGCCGGCAATGATACTGCTGATGCCAGCGGTGCCAAGGATCTGGTTCAGACTTTCCTGCACCGGATCAGCAAGGGTGTCGTTGAGGTGGCCGCTGGCAAAGGCTTTCTTGATCAAAATGCCTTTCTGGTGAGCGGCGGCGTGTTCGATCACCGGTACTTCATCATGGTGCTGAAGGTTGTAGGTGACCATGGCCATGTCGGCGTGGTCCAGGCAGGCAATGCCGCCAGCCACGGTCTTGGTGGACATGCCAGTGGTGCGCACCAGGCCTTCCTTCTTCAGGTCGTTCAGGGCATCCAGGGTGCCCTGTTTGATGATCCCCATGTCATCGCCATCGGAGTGAACCAGTACGCAATCCAGGTAATCGGTGTTGAGTCGTTTCAGGCTGCGCTGCACGGAGCGGCGAACGTGTTCCGGTGAGAAATCGAAATGGCTTTCACCACTGTCGTTATCAAACTCTTCGCCCACCTTGGTGACGATCACCCAATCCTGGCGCTGACTTATCAGCTGGCCGAGACGAGCTTCGCTGTGGCCGTAGGCCGGAGCGGTGTCGATCAGGTTGATGCCCAAGTCCCGGGCCTGGGCCAGCAGCTCGGTTACCGCGTGGTCATCAGGGATGGTGAAACCATTGGGGTATTTCACCCCCTTGTCGCGGCCGATTTTCACCGTGCCCAGGCCGAGTGCGCTGACGGTTAACCCTGTGTTGCCCAAGGGGCGCATGAAGGACATGAAAACTCCTGAATCATTCTCGCTGTAGGAGCGCCACTGGAGGCGCGAACACTCAGAAGCGAGTTACGAGTTACGAAAGGCTGAATATTTTGGATTTTCGCGACTCGTAACTCGCTTCTCGATACTGTTTTTTGGGGCGCGCCGCAGTGGGTAATCAAAAACAACGATGCCAGTACGGCACGCCCATGGGGGCCTGCTCAAGCTCTGCCGGTACCGTTAGCGGTTCGCCCGGCTGCAGGCCGCTATCTTCCACCAACGCCATGACCCGGTCGCCCAGATCCGGCGCCAGAGTGAGTTTGGTGGGCCAGGCGATGATCAGGTTCTGGTCCCGGCGGGCGTAGGCATTATCCGGTTTTACCAGTGCCTGTTGTCGGGGTTCGGCGCGGGTTACATCCAGGGTGGCGAATTCGGCGTTGCTGAAATCCAGCCAGGGGAACAGATGCTTGAGTTCGTCCCGGCCGGCAGTCAGTTGTTCCTGTTCGCTGCGCTCCACGCCCCGTTCCGCCAGATCGCCGCCCAGGTACCACACCACCTTGCCGTCGGGGCAGTCGTGGGTGGTAACGGTGAGCACGGGCTTGTTGCTGGTGCCGACACAGTGGGCGTAAAGGCGATGACCCAGATCATGTTTGACCAGCACCATTTTCAGGGGGCGCAGCTGGCTGTGTTCCTGCTCCAGCAGGTGGGCCTGATGGGCGCCGTCGAGCAGGGCCGGGTTGCCGTTGCCGGCGGCGAGCAGGGTCAGGCGCGGTTCAATGCGTTGACCATTAACCGTGACGGCGCGCAGGCCGTTTTCATCCCATTCCAGCGTGTCCCGTTCGTTGTCGAGCGCCAGCAGCCGGTCGCGGACCGGGGCGCTAAGTGTCTCGATCAGCGATTCGGTGTTGATGACCAGATCGTCCAGTTTGTAGACGTTGCCTTTGAAGGCCTTGTTGGCCAGTGCACTGGGGAAGTGGTCGCGCTTGAGCTTTTCAATGCGGCCACGCAGCATCTTGCTGGCGAAAAAATTGGTCATCCGTGAGGCCACGGAGCCGCTGGACCACATGTGTTGGGTGTCACTCAGTACTTGCAGCTGGCGCAGGTCCACCGGGTCGTCGCCGGCCATGGCCGCACGCCAACGGTCCGGCATGGCGGCAATGGATTCCGATTCACTGGACAGATTGCCGCCCAGGGCATACTTGAGGCCACCGTGAATAATGCCCTGGCTGGCCAGGGTCTGGTCACCGCCCAGGGTGGCGGTTTCCAGCAGCAGGCACTGGTAACCGGCCGCGTTGAGTCGGTTGATCAACCACAGGCCGGCAATACCGCCGCCGAAGATCAGGATGTCGGGTTTCAGAGGGGAGTTGCTCATGGCTCACCATCGGAGAAAGTTGCCGCTATGCTAGCATAGACAGGTCGGGCGTCAGACGTCCGACGTCCGACGTCCGACACAAGAAGCCCTATGCGTATTTTTTATTCCGCCCTCTGGTATCTGCTGCTTCCCTTTCTGTTCCTGCGGCTGTGGCTGCGCGGGCGGCAGGCGCCGGCCTATCGTCAGCGCTGGAAGGAGCGCATGGCCTGGGGATACCGGCCCGGTACCCTGAAAAACAGTCTCTGGGTTCATGCGGTGTCGGTGGGGGAAACCCTGGCGGCGGTGCCGATGATCGAGCGGTTGCTGGCGGATTACCCGGATACGCCGCTGCTGGTGACTACCACCACGCCCACCGGCTCGGAGCGGGTCAAGGCCCTGTTCGGTGACCGGGTGACCCATGTGTATTGCCCCTGGGAATTGCCCACGGCACTGAACCGTTTCCTGCGGGCTTTCGATCCGAAAACGGTGATCGTGCTGGAGACCGAGTTGTGGCCCAACCTGTGTGCGGCGGTGAAGCGTCACGGAGCCAAACTGATGCTGATGAACGGGCGGCTGTCGGAGAAAAGCTACCGGGGCTACCGCAAGTTTCCCCGTCTGGTGCGGCCCATGATGGCGCGCTTCGATGCCCTGGCGGTGCAGACCCCGGTGGAGGCGAAACGCTATGTGGCTCTGGGTGCCTGGCCGGAACGGGTCCATGCCATCGGCAGCGTGAAATTCGACATGAGTTTGGATGATGCTGTGCGTCAGGCGGCAGGGGATTTACGTGCCGCTATTGGCGAGCGTCCGGTGTGGATCGCCGCCAGTACCCATCCCGGTGAAGACGAGCCGGTGCTGGCAGCGCACAAGGCTCTACTGGAAACGGCACCGCAGACCCTGCTGATGCTGGTGCCCCGGCATCCGGAGCGTTTCGACAGCGTGGCCCAGCTGGTCCGCCAGCAGGGACTTGGCCTGGCCCGGCGCAGCAAGCAGGACACCATCGCCGCCGACACCCAGGTTTACCTGGCCGATACCATGGGCGAGTTGTTGATGTTGTTCGGGGTGGCCGACGTGGCCTTTGTGGGCGGTTCCCTGGTGCCGGTGGGCGGGCACAATCTGCTGGAACCGGCCGGCTGGGGAAAGCCGGTGCTCACTGGCCCCCACCTGCACAACTTTACCGCCATCTCCAATCTGCTGGATGACGCCGGTGCCCTGACCCTGGTGGACAATGCGGATGCCCTGGCCATTGCCCTGCAGGCGCTGTTCCGTTATCCGGATCAACGCCAGCGTCAGGGGCAGGCGGCAGCAGCGGTGGTGGAAGCCAATCGTGGGGCGCTGGAGAAGGGGCTTAAACTGATTAGTGAACAGTAAAAGCAGGGGCTGTTGTAGGAGCCATGCTCGCATGGCGAACCTCACGAAACGAAGCACAAGCACCACAGGGCGAGAAGGCGTATCCGATTCCTCAGGTGAGATTCCGGAGGATCCTGCAACGCCTTTTCCTCGCTAGGGCTCGGTTCGCCATGCAAGCATGGCTCCTACATTGCCTTTCAATAACGTGTATCCGGCACCAGCGCGTCGCTGCGGCCTTCCAGGTCCGGCTGGTAGATGTTCAGAGTTTCCGTGTCCGACAACCACTGGTTGATGGCCGCCAGGTCGCCCTGCTGCAGGTCGCCGGTGGTGGATTTCAGGGTCAGGGAGTTGATGATGTAGTCGTAACGGGCGTTGGCATAGTCGCGCTCGGCGGCGAACAGCGCCTGTTGGGCGTTGAGCACGTCCACCACATTACGGGTGCCTACCTCGTAGCCGGACTGGGTGGCCTCCAGGGCAGAGCGGGCAGAACGAATGGCCTGCTTGCGGGCGCTCACGCGCAGGGCGTCGGCTTCCACCGTGCGGTAGGCGCTGCGTGCCTGCTGGATGATGTCGCGCAGGGCCTGCTGATATTCAAAGTTGGCGGCATCCGCGCGCAGGGCGGCTTCCTTGCGACGGCTGTTCAGGCCGCCACCCTGGAAAACCGGAAGGTTCACTTCAACACCGATTTGCTTGGACTCAAAATCCGGATTCACGCCATTGGCAAAGCCTGCACCACCGCTGTCTTCCGGTGCGGTATGGGAGTGTTGATACTGCGCCACCAGCTGTACCTGGGGAAGCTGGGCGCCGAGCTGACGCTTGGCAGTTTTTTCGCTCAGCTCGGAGTTATAGCGAGCGGCCAGTAGCTGTGGGTTCTGGGCCCTGGCCTTTTCGATCCAGTCGTTCATGTTGGCGGGCTGGGGGCCGTCCATGGGTAGCGCATCTTTCAGTTCCGACAGGGTTTCCCAGCGTTGCCCGGTTAGGGTTTCCAGCTGGTCGCGGGCGATGTCGTACTGCTGCTGGGCCACAATCAGGTTCACCCGGGTCAGGTCATAGGTGGCCTGGGCTTCTTCCACATCGGTGGCGGGCACCAGTCCCACATCGAAACGCTCCTGGGTCTGTTCCAGCTGACGACCGATGGCTTTTTCTTCGGCCTTGGCGGACACCAGGGTGTCCCAGGCGCGCAGTACACCGAAGTAGCCCTGGGCCACGCGCAACACAAAATCCTGTCGTGCTTGTTCGAAATTAGCCTGCGCAATATCGGTGCTGGACTGTGCTTCCTTGTAGCCGTACCAAGCATCAACACGGAACAGAGGCTGCGTCAGTTGCAGTGTGGTGGTTTCTGTCCCGAAATCCTGGGTGACCCCCAGCTCTTCCAGTTCTCTCTCATTATCATATCGCCCATAGCTGGCGGACACATTGGGAAAGAGGGCAGCGCGGCCCTGTACCAGCAGTTGCTGATCCGCGTCCCAGCTCATGCGGGCGGCGCGCCAGGTGCCGTCGTAGCTCCAGGCTGCGTTGGCGACTTCAGTAAGGTCAGCGGCCTGAACGGCACTGGCCAGTGAGGTAAGAAGAAGAACTAGGGGCGTTGCCGGGCTACGCTTCATTCTGGTGCACTCTTTTTGTGTGTCTGATTAATCATTATGGTACTGGCAAGTACAGAAAATTAACACTGCCTGTTTGGGCCAGTTCCGCGGTTGTTTGGCTATTGGGCGCTGGCGTATAGTGTCCGCCATTCCTGAATTTCTCTTATTTGCTTCTGGAGGCCGACGTGCCAGACGATCAGCGCCCCATCGCCAACGCCATTGACGAATCCTGCCAGCCCATCGCGGGTTCACGAAAGATCTACGTCACGGGCTCGCGCCCGGACATTCGTGTGCCCATGCGGGAAATCCAACAGCATCCGACCCCATTGGCGGACGGAAAGTTCGAGGATAACCCACCGCTGTCGGTTTATGATACCTCTGGTCCCTATACTGACCCGGACACCCAAATCGACATCCGTAAAGGGCTGAATCCTATTCGGGCTGCCTGGATTGATGAGCGGGATGATACCGAGCAGCTGGCCGGGTTGACCAGCGAGTATGGCCGCAAGCGGGCCAACGACGTGGCCAAGGCCGGCCTGCGTTTTGAGCACACGCGCATTCCTCGCCGCGCCCGCGCCGGCAAGAATGTCAGCCAGATGCACTACGCGCGCCAGGGCATCATCACTCCCGAGATGGAATATATCGCCATCCGCGAAAATCAGCGGCTGCGTGAGCATCGCGAAGCGGGCCTGCCGGTGAACCAGCATCCGGGGCAGAGCTTCGGCGCGGCGATTCCGGCGGAAATTACCCCGGAGTTCGTCCGTGATGAAGTGGCTCGGGGCCGGGCGGTGATTCCGGTGAACATCAACCACCCGGAAATCGAGCCGATGATCATCGGCCGCAACTTCCTCACCAAGATCAACGCCAACATCGGCAACTCGGCGGTGACCTCTTCCATTGAGGAAGAAGTCTCCAAGATGACCTGGGCCACCCGCTGGGGCGGTGACACGGTGATGGACCTGTCCACCGGTGACAATATTCACGAAACCCGCGAGTGGATTCTGCGTAACTCGCCGGTGCCCATCGGCACCGTGCCCATCTACCAGGCGCTGGAAAAGGTCAACGGCGTGGCCGAAGACCTGACCTGGGAAATCTTCCGCGACACCCTGATCGAGCAGGCCGAGCAGGGGGTGAGTTACTTCACCATCCACGCCGGCGTGCTGCTGCGCTATGTGCCGATGACCGCCAACCGGGTTACCGGCATTGTGTCCCGCGGTGGTTCGATCATGGCCAAGTGGTGCCTGGCGCACCATGAGGAAAGCTTCCTCTATACCCATTTCGAAGAGATCTGCGAGATCATGAAGGCCTACGACGTGACCTTCAGTCTCGGCGATGGCCTGCGCCCCGGTTCCCTGGCCGATGCCAACGATGAAGCCCAGTTCAGTGAGCTGCGCACCCTGGGCGAGTTGACCAAGATCGCCTGGAAGCATGACGTGCAGGTGATGATCGAAGGCCCCGGCCATGTGCCCATGCACATGATCAAGGCCAACATGGATGAGCAGCTGGAGCACTGTGGGGAAGCGCCGTTCTACACCCTGGGCCCGCTGACCATCGATATCTCCCCCGGCTACGATCACATTTCCAGCGCCATCGGTGCGGCCATGATCGGCTGGTATGGCACCGCCATGCTTTGCTATGTGACGCCCAAGGAGCACCTGGGGCTGCCCAATCGCGAAGACGTGAAGGAAGGCATCATCGCCTACAAGATTGCTGCCCACGCGGCGGATCTGGCGAAGGGCCATCCCGGCGCGCAGCTGCGTGATAATGCCCTGTCCAAGGCACGTTTCGAATTCCGCTGGGAAGATCAGTTCAATCTGGGGCTGGACCCGGACCGGGCCCGTGAATACCACGACGAGACCCTGCCCAAGCAGGCCCACAAGGTGGCGCATTTCTGTTCCATGTGTGGACCCAAGTTCTGCTCCATGAAGATCAGCCAGGAAGTCCGCGAGATCTACGGTGACGGCACCGCCCAGGTAGCCCAGGCCGAAGCGGGCATGGAAGAAAAATCCCGGGAGTTCCGCGAGCAGGGTTCCGCGCTTTATCATGAGGCCCATGAGTAATCATTCACTGACACCGCCATTTGGCCCGCAGGACGTGGAAGTGCTGGAACGGGAGACCCCGTTCCAGGGCTTCTTCCGGGTGGATACCCTGACCCTGCGTCACAAGCACTATAACGGTGGCTGGGGCGAGCCCGTCCGCCGGGAGCTGTTTGTACGGCCACCGGCGGCCGCCGTGCTGCCCTATGATCCGGTGCGGGGCGAGATTCTGCTGGTGGAGCAGTTTCGGGTCGGCGCGCTGGAATGGCGGGATACGCCCTGGTGCCTGGAATTGATTGCCGGCATCGCCGACAAGGACGGAGAAAGTGCCGCCGACCTGATTCGCCGTGAGGCGGTGGAAGAGGCCGGGCTGACCCTGGGCACCATGGAACCGATCGCGGCCTACATGCCCAGCCCCGGTGGCACCAATGAGCGCCTGCAGGTGTTCGTGGGCCATGCCGATCTGGCCGGCGCTGGCGGCATTTTCGGCTGTCCGGACGAGGGCGAAGACATTCGTGCGGTCACCGTGAGTGCCGATGACATTCCTGGGCTGCTGGAAAGCGGTCAGGTGGATAACGCCGCGTCGCTGATTGCCCTGCAATGGTTGCTGTTGAACCGCGCCCGCCTGGATGCGGCCTGGGGCGGGCAGTGAGCCGCCGCGAGCGTTACCGGCTGGATTTTCGTGCGCTGATGACCCAGTGCGAGGAAAACTATGCGCGCCTGTTGCCCTTAATGAAGGCGTTGGGTGAGCGAGACAGCATGGCGGTGGAAGTGGGACATGAGCAGCATCCCCATACCCTGCAGATGCGTGTGCTGGAGCGTTCTCCCTACACCACCACGGTGCGTCTGGAAGATCAGGAATTGCTGGAAGCCTTGCCAGCGTCTCGGCTCACCGTGCGCATGTACCACGATGCGCGGCTGGCGGAAGTCACCGAAGCGCGTCCTTTCCGGCGGGTTAACGCCCGTTATGCCTACCCTAACCGCAACATGCATCAGCGCGACGAGAAGGTGCAGTGGAACCGGTTTCTGGCAGAGTGGCTGCGCCACCTCCATGACCACGGCCGCGACAGTGGCCAGGCCTGGCGGCAGCAGGTCA
>OJIO01001153.1_pt1 | contig 12596 bp, 13 predicted proteins | sample 1595621 | NCBI WGS metagenome assembly OJIO01 (sample SAMN05416776, study PRJEB24817) | seawater metagenome | isolation source: Sea water | place: Canada:Atlantic | collected 2013-07
ACGAGATTTCTGCCTGTCTCGTGGGCTCGGAGATGTGTATAAGAGACAGGGACTGATTGGTAACAAGAAAAAACGTATGCCGCTGGTGGCGCTCAATGGTCTATTGATCCTGATTCCGTCAGCGATCTACCTGCGCTCACTGGCCGCCGCCGGTGATATTGGCACGGTTTTTTATCTGATCCAGACGCTGGAGCTGTTGGCGGGGGCGGTCAATATCAGCTTGATGGCGTTGAACATCCGGGATGGTTTGAAAATCGCAGCGGCCAGTCAACAGGCGGTCGCTGCTGGAACGTCGTCGCATACCGGGCAACCTGGCTGACTCCGTGTGTCAGTCCTGATTTTTGGATGTGGCGAGGTTGTTGTTCACCTTTGATAACAGGCCCAGCAGGGTTTGGCACTCTGTGAGTGTCAGCCCGCTGATGGCTTGTTCTGCCACCTCGTTATTGACCTGTTTGAAACTGGCGTACAGCTGTTGTCCGGCGGTTGTCAGAATCAGCCGCGAGATGCGTTTGTCTTGCTCATCTGCAATTGCGTGCACCAGCCCCTGTTTTTTCAGATTACCGATCACTCGGGCAATTTGGCCCTTGTCCCGCCCTGAGCGTTCGACCAGATCTTTCTGGGTGGCTCCTTGATGGCTGGTCTGGCTGGCGATATAACGCAGCGCCTTGAATTCCATACCGGCAATGGCAGTCCCCTGGTCGCGACTGGCCTGGTGATGGCGGGAACGAATCTGGTGATTCAGTGCAGCAATGGCCTCAAAAATATCATCGGAAATCTGTTTGTTCATTGGTTGACTTTATCAACTTATTGGAAGATTATAATTTGGATGACATTATCAACTAATACAAGAGAACACAAGATGAACAGATTTGAATCCCGTTTGGCGCAGAGAGCCAGCAAAGCCGATCGGTTATCCGGCCGCGAGCCTGAACGTCGTTCCGGGCAGAGTCGGATACAGCGTGTACGGCATGAGATCCGCCAGCGTTATCCTCTGGTGGAAGCGGTGACCAGGGTGTCCCCCGGATTTGTATCGGTCACGTTACGTGGTGACGATTTGAAGGACTTTCCGTCACTGTCGTTCGACGACCATATCAAGGTCTTTATACCGGGTGCCGATGGGCAGGAAGAACGTCGTGATTACACTCCACGCCAGTTTGATGCCACCAGCGGCACATTGGTGCTGGAATTTGCTCTGCATGACGGCGGTGTTGCCTGCGACTGGGCGAACAATTTGAAGGTGGGTGAGCGCGTGCATTTGGGTGGCCCCAAAGGTTCGATGGTGATTCCTCTGGATTACGACTGGCACTGGCTGGTGGGTGATCCGACGTCGCTGCCCGCCATTCATCGCCGGGTAGAAGAGTTACCCACAGGTGCCAACGCTACCGTGATTGTGCAGTGCGAGCATGTGCACGATCAACGTGTCCTTGAGTCAGCGGCTGAGCTGGAGGTGGTGTGGGTGGCGGGTTATAACGAGCTGCTGCAAGCGGTGACTGAACGACCGTTACCGGCTGGCGACGGATTTGTCTGGGCCGCAGGGGAAGGCAAGGCGATGGCGGCGCTGCGTGCATTGGTGGTCAACGACAAACAACAGCCCTCCGACAGCACCCGGATCTCGGCGTATTGGAAAGCCGGTGTGCAAGGCTTCAGCGAAAAAGGCTGAGGCCATCAGGCGGTCGCAACCGTTCGTCCTCTCGCCGTTCTCCATGCCACTGCTCGCCGTTCTCCATGCCACTGATAGTGGCCGGTTCAGCGACTGGCAAGCGGCAGGGTGGCTTCTGCCTTGACGCATTCCAGCAGCATGTAGGAGTGTATGCCAGCAATAAAGCTCACTTGAAACGTCTCGTTGATCAGTCGGTTAAAGATGCCCATGCTGGTGCAACAGACGCGCAGCAGAAAATCGTATTCGCCGGTGATGGAGTAACATTCCAGAATCACATCGGTTTGCCGGATCAGGGTCAGCACCTTGTTGCGGGAATCTGCCTCCGACTTGCGGTATTGCAGCATCACCATCGCTTGCACATCAAATCCCGCCTTCTGTTTGTCCAGCTCGACGGTATAACGCCGAATCAGGCCGCACTCTTCCAGTCGCCGGATACGCCGGAAACATTGCGACGCCGACAGGTTCACCTGTTCTGCCAGTTGCAGGCGCGCGATCTGGCTGTCTTGCTGTAAAAGCGTCAGGATGCGAATGTCCTGTGGTTCCAGTGTGATCTGCTGCATGATCTGAATCTGTTTTAGCTACCGACTGACTGATTTATTGCATCTGACGACTATTTGCAAGTGGATCTTGCAAAGACACGGTCGTGTTATCTGGTACAGGATAAGCCGTTACCCATCTCTGTCGGATATCCCCATGACCAGCCTCGATCTCGACTATGTGCGCCAGCAATTTCCGGCTTTTGCCGAACCCTCATTACAAGGTACGGCATTTTTTGAAAATGCCGGTGGCTCTTACTTGTGCCAGCCGGTGCTGCAGCGGCTGGACGAGTATGTTCATCAGCTCAAGCTTCAACCCTATTACCCCAACCCGGTATCGGCCAAAGCCGGAGCCTGGATGGACGCCAGCTATGAGGCGCTGGGGCAATGGATGAATACGCCGGGTGATACGGTCTACTTTGGCCCGTCGACCTCTCAGAATACCTGGGTGCTGGCACACGCGGTAATGGAGTGGCTGCGGCCAGGCGACGAGATCATCGTCACCAATCAGGATCACGAAGCCAATACCGGGGTCTGGCGCAAGCTGGCACAGTATGGACTGGTGATCAGGGAATGGCGGATGGATGCGCAGGGGGTGTTGCAGCTGGCCGATCTTCAGGCGTTGCTGGGGGATAACACCCGCTTGCTGGCGTTTCCTCATTGCTCCAACATTCTCGGGGATATTAATCCGGTTGCCGAGATCTGTGCGCTGGCAAGCCAATATGGCGTTCGTACGGTGGTGGATGGTGTGTCGTTTGCCGGGCACGGCTTGCCTGATATTCAGGCGCTGGGCTGTGATATCTACCTGTATTCACTCTACAAAGTGTATGGGCCACATCAGGGAGTCATGGTAGTACAACCGCAGATGGCGGCGTTGTTGGGTAATCAGGGCCATTTTTTTAACAGCGATGTGCGCGCCAAACGCCTGACCCCCGCCGGGCCGGATCATGCTCAGGTTGCTGCCGCCAGCGGTGTCAGTGATTATTTTGAGGGCCTGTACCAACATCATTTTGCTGCTGCTGACGCGCTATTACAGCAACCGTCACCGCAACCATCACCGCAACCATCACCGCAACCATCACCGCGACAGAAAGCCGAGGCAGTGCGTCACCTGCTGCATCAGAGTGAACTGCGACATATTCAGTCTTTGCTCGACTATTTTCGCCAGCATCCGGCGATTACCCTGGTTGGCCCGGATCGACTGGAAAATCGCGCGCCGACCCTGTCGATTCAGGTCGCCGGACATCAGCCGCTCGAATTGGCGCAACAGCTGGGGCAACAAGGCATTCTTTGCGGTGCCGGGCACTTCTACTCCTGGCGGTTGCTGGAGGCGTTGGGCATTGATCCGCAAGCAGGCGTGTTGCGCTTTTCCATGGTGCACTACACCTCGGCCAACGACGTGGTACAGCTGCTGCAAGCTCTGGATGGATTGATTGGATCGGATTGATCAGGGGCGGCGGTGCTGTTTACCCGTCTCGTGGTCAGGCGGCATAAAACCAATATTGTTGTATAGCAAAACAATTGTGGTTCTTCGCTTGTCGAATGTGTAGAGTATCTGGTGTGGGCGCTGCCCGAGGTTATCGGCGAACAGAGACAAGTCTTCGCCGTCCTGCAACTGGTGCACAACAACCCGGTGCACAACAACCTGATATATAACAACCTGATATATAACAACAATATCACCCGCTATTTGATCACAGGGGATACACCATGATTAACATCGACGACATCATTGCCATCGACTTCCATACCCACGCAGAAGAACCCTGCACCTGTGACCGGGATGACGGTTACTACCAGTTTCAGGAAGACTTCGCCAAGTATTTCAAGAACCCGGCTGGCCACAATATGATGCCAACCGTTCAGGACACCGCCAGCTACTACCGCGAGAAAAAAATCGCGGCGGTGATTTTTCCGGTGGATGCGGAACGTGAAACCGGCTTCAAGCGTTATGAAAACGAGGAAGTGGCGGCTATCTGTGCCGAAAACAGCGATATTCTGATTCCGTTTGCCTCTATCGATCCGGCCAAGGGCCGTTTGGGTGCCCGTGAAGCCCGTCGGCTGGTACGTGAGTTTGGGGTGAAAGGCTTTAAATTTCATCCAACGATGCAGGGTTTTTACCCTAACGATCGTTCGGCTTATGTGTTGTACGAAGCCATTGCCGAAGAAGGTGCCATTGCCCTGTTCCACACCGGCCAGACCGGCGTGGGTGCTGGGGCTCATGGTGGTATGAACATGCGCTTGAAGTATTCCAACCCCATGTATCTGGATGATGTGGCGGCCGATTTCCCGGATATGCCGATTGTTGCCGCTCACCCGGCGTTCCCCTGGATTGAAGAGCAGCTGTCCGTCGCGACCCATAAACCGAATGTGTATATCGACATGTCGGGCTGGTCGCCGAAGTACTTTCAGCCGATCTTTATCCAGTACGCCAACAGTATTCTGAAGCACAAAATGTTGTTTGGCTCAGACTGGCCGGTGATTACCCCGGATCGCTGGATCAGTGACTTCGAGAAAATCAAGATCAAGGACGAAGTACGGCCTCTGATTCTGAAAGAAAATGCCGCCAAGCTGCTGGGTTATATGAAATAGCCAGGCTTGATGGATAGCTAAGTTGATTGATGGATGACCCCCGGATAAATACCGGGGGTCATCGTAATAGGCCATTGGCCCCTAAAGATCAGTACTCAATCCAGGTCGTTTTTAACTCGCTGTAATCATTCAGCGCATGCAGAGACTTGTCCCGGCCATTACCGGATTCACCGAAGCCACCAAACGGCACGGTGATATCGCCGCCAAAATAATTGTTTACCCCCATGGTGCCAGTACGCACGCCGTTAGCGACGCTCAGCGCCGTGCTGATGTTCTGGCTCCAGACCGCACCGGCCAGCCCATAACGGGAGTCGTTGGCAATGCGGATCGCGTCGGCGGCATCCTTGAAAGGAATGGCCGATACCACCGGGCCAAAGATTTCTTCCTGCGCGATGGTCATGTTGTTATCAACATCGGCAAACAGTGTGGCCTGATGGAAACAGCCGTTGGAGCCGGAGTCTGCCACTGCCTTGCCACCCAGTACCAGCCTGGCCCCTTCCTGCTGGCCAATCTGAATGTATTTCTGAATGGTATTGATCTGGTTCTGGTCGATCACGGCTCCCATGCGGGTATCCGGGTCGAGCGGGTTGCCCGGTGTCCAGCTCTGGCTGTTTTCGATCACCCGTTCGATCACCTCATCGTAAACAGACTGCTGAATCAGCAGGCGAGTACCGGCGGTACAGGTTTGGCCACAGTTGTAGAATCCGGCCACCGCTGCCCATAACGCGGCTTTATCGAGATCGGCATCAGCAAACACAATATTGGCACTTTTGCCGCCCAGCTCCAGAAAAGTGCGTTTGAGGTTACTTTGGCCAGCGTACTGCATCAGTAACTTGCCGACCGCAGTGCTGCCGGTAAAGGTCTGGCCATCGATATCCGGGTGCAGGGACAGGTGTTGACCCAGATTGATACCATCGCCGGGTAAGACGTTTAGCACGCCGTCGGGCAAGCCTGCCTCAGTGGCCAGTGCTGCCAGCTGCAGTGCTGTCAGCGGGGTTTTGGGGTCGGGTTTGAGGATCACCGAGTTACCTGCCGCCAATGCCGGTGCCAGTTTCCAGGCGGTGGTCGAGAGCGGAAAGTTCCACGGCACAATCGCCAGCACGACCCCCAGCGGCAGGCGCTGGATCAGCGCCAGCGTACCGGCAGCCGTCGGCGCGATTTCGCCGTAGATCTTGTCGATGGCTTCCGCCGTCCAGCGGATGGTATTCACTGCGCTGGGGACGTCGATATTCAGGGTGTCGCTGATGGGTTTGCCGACGTCGAGGGTTTCCAGCAGGGCGATCTCGTGCTGGTGCTGTTCGATCAAATCGGCCCAACGCAGCAGAATCCGTTTGCGATCCTTGGGGGCCATCGCCGACCAGACACCGCTATTAAAAGTATGGCGTGCGACCCGGACAGCGGCGTCGGCATCTTCCGGTGCGTTGTCGGGCAGCTCCGCCAGTACCGCCCCGGTTGCCGGGTTGAAACAGGTTTGTGTTGCACCACTGAGTGCGGCCACCGGCTTGCCATTCACCCAGGAGTGAGCAGGAATGGTGATTTGGCTGGCTTTTTCGGTCCAGGTGGCGCAACTGTTCAGGCTGGTCTGGTTCTCGCTCATCGAAGTCTCCGGGGCATCGTTATTACGGGGATTGTGCGCCACGCATGGCGCCAGCGGTATATATCCTGATGGGTAGTTTCAGGGGCCGTTCCGGGAAATCGTTCCTCTGACTACCAAGCCCTTGTCCGCGTTGGCGGATCAAGCCGTTCTGCGTCGATCCAAACGGCCATAGAGCACTTGGCGCGTTTCAGTAGGGAGCATCCGGTTTGCCATGGCGATGCAAGGCCCGCACGGTTTGAATAAAAAGCGAGCGGGCGCGGTTGGGCTGGGTACTGCGTTTGCTGATGACGGCGACGCCGAGGGAGTAGTGCCGGGTTTGCGGGCAGAGGGCACGTAGCTGGCCTGTCTTGGCATAGGGCTGGGCGATGTTCTCTGGCAGGAATGAGCCGTAAATACCGGACAATATCAGCGCTACCCGGGTTTCGTAATGATAGGAAATAGCCGCCAGGTTCATCTCGGATATTTGCTGGTAAACCTCTTCATGAGGTTGCAGGCCTGCATGTACCAGTGGGATGGCGTTGATTTGTGCTGCACTGATACGGCTGTCCTCTTCAGCAAACAGTGGGTGGCTGGCACCGCAATAGAGGTAGCAGCGATCGCTGAACAGATGAATATAGTCCAGTCCTTCCAAGTGTCTGTGATACGGGATAAAGGCCAGATCCAGTTCGTCGTTCAGTACCTTGCGTTCCATCTCGACCATATGGGCAACATCGACGGTGACTTCCACATCCGGTGCCTGGCGGGCGTAGTGATTAATGATGGTGGCAAAATCGCAGCGCGGGTCGTTGGCGAAGGAATCGCTGAGGGCGACCCGTAATTTCCCCGATGGCGTTGAACTGAGGTTGTTGATGGTATTACGGAACCCTTCCAGCGCTTCGAGCAACTGCCGGGTTTGTTGGTAGACGACTTCCCCTTCACGGGTCAGGGCAAAACCACCACGGCCTCGGCGACACAGGGTCAGGTTCAGCCGCGATTCCAGATTGGCAATATGAATACTGATGGTCGGGCGGCTGATATTCAGCAGCGCCTCGGCGGCACTGAAGCCACCACATTCGGTGACGGCCTTGAACACCTTGAGTTGTTTGATCTCGTAATCCCCCAGTTGTCCCAGGGAGTGTTTGATCGTCATGGTACTAAAACACCTCGATAGCGTGCGTATTCAACAACGTCGTGCCAGATAGGTCATGGCGCAGGAACCAGAGTAACGTCAGGGTTTTCCTGTAGCGTCTTGCAGTCTGTGCGTTCGATGATTTTGACCAGCGCAGACTGGATGGTCGCATTTTCGCGGGCATCATCGGTGCTTTTGAAACGCTCTTCCAGTGCGTCTGCACCTTCTTCCAGCGTCAAGGTGACCGACACTTCGTCAGCCTGGTCGGTGGTGCTGCCAAAATAGGTTATGGCAATCAGTGGATAACCCTGAAACCCTCGTTTGACTTTTTTGGCGATGCGTTTTTTCGCTTTATCGAGCTGCATAAGGGATTCTCAAGGTGGCTGGAGCGGATCGGTGGATGTGTTGGTATAAGCCGAGTATGCATCGATTCACCACGAAAATACCCCCGACGATTCTGCTGCCAGCAATCAGGCTGATTTAAAAGATGTTGTTGGTTTGAGGAATCATCTTAATACAAGCGATGGCCAATGCCGTTGTAGATCATAGCGGCCAACTGTCGTGCAAGGTCGGCCGGTTGCTGGGTGATCTTGCCGGAGATAACGCCGGAGATAATCCCGATGGTGGCGGAGCCGTAAAAGGTCGAGATCAACAGGATGTCGTCTTCTGTCGGCGGTTCGTTAAAGCTGCGACTGGCCCGGCGGCGAAAGAAGTCGGTATTTTGATTGGTGACCCGCTGTAAGGCCTGCTCTCCGGCGCGACCGGAAAGTGCCAGCTGTAGCAAGGTATCGTCGGGGCTGAGGGTGTTCAGCAGATGTTCGATAAAGGCGACCAGCCGATCGGGTTCCGGAGTTTGCTGATCTTCCAGAAACGCCTGAAACAGCGTTTCCCGACGTGCCAGCCAATGTTCAACGTGCTCGATAATAATGTCCTGGCGGCTTTGATAATTGGAATAAAAGGTCGGGCGGGTAACACCGGCCTTATCCGTAATCTGTTCAATACTGATCTGTTCCAGCGACTGCTCCCGCAGCAGCTGGGCCAGCGCATTTCTCAACTTTTCACGACTTTTTTCTCTGCGAACATCCATCAGCACCCTCCTGCAACAACGGGTAAAGCGATAGCGGAGAGTACCTTATCCTTGCTTCACTGGTAACTGGGCGGTTTCCTTGACCTCTTCCATGACGATATAGCTTTTGGAGTTTTTCACTCCTGGCAAGGTCAATAGCATATCGCCAAGCAGTGCGCGGTATTCCGACATGTCGTTGATGCGGGCCTTGATCAGGTAGTCGGCATCGCCGGAGACGAGATGGCATTCCAACAGGTATGGCAGGCTGCCGACGGCCTTATTGAACTTCTGGAAGGCATCCGGCGATTGGTAAGATAACGAAATTTCGACAAAGACCAGCATGCCATAGCCCAGCAACGCCGGATTCAGCCGGGCGTAATAGCCTTCGATATAGCCGTCTTTTTCCAGCCGTTTGACCCGTTCGATACACGGGGTGGAGCTGAGGCCGACCCGTTCGGCGAGGTCGACGTAGCTGATGCGGCCATCTTGTTGCAGTTCTTGCAGAATTCGGCGGTCGAGTCTGTCCAGTGGTCTTCTTTTATTGTCGCTGGCTGTTGCCATGAGGTTGATCTCCCTGGAATTGGACTGTCATAAATGGCATTGATTTGGCTGTATCTTCTGTAATTTCTTTAATATGTAGTGAAATAGTCTGTATTTAAGCGAACTTCAAAGGCTTTTTCTATAGGGTTTTGGCTAGAATTTCACTATTAAACATGGCAGCGTTTTCCGCTAATAGGTTGAAATATCAGCCTGGAACCGCTCGTCTGACTTTGTGGCGTTGTGAAGGTGGTCGTTATGAAAATTCTGGTGTTGGGTGCCGGTGTGTTGGGTGTCTCGTCTGCCTGGTATCTGGCCAGGTCTGGTCATGACGTCACCGTGGTTGAGCGTCGGGCTGGCGTGGCAGATGAAACCAGTTACGGTAATGCTGGCATGTTGTCTTACGGTTATACCAATCCGTGGGCGGCACCGGGTATTCCGTTCAAGGCGATCAAATGGATGCTGCAGGATCTGGCACCAATTATGGTCAGTCCGTCGGCGTTGAATGTGAATACCTCGGCCTGGATGCTGAAAATGCTGGGCCAGTGTACCGAGGATGCCTATCGGCTCAACAAGAACCGCATGCTGCGGATTTCCGAGTACAGCCGTATCTGTTTTGAGCAACTGCAGCAAGATTGCCCGATTCATTACGATCAGCGTCATCAGGGCACGATTGAGCTGTTCCGTAATCAGGAAAAAATGGATTCCATCGGGGCGGATCTCGAATCGCTGCGTGAGTGCGGTGTTGAGCATCGGGTGATTGATCACGCGACCTGTATCCAGCATGAGCCAGCGTTGGTAAATGTGGCGGAAAAGTTTGTCGGCGGCTTGATGTTCCCCAACGATGGCACTGGTGATTGCCGCAAGTTTACCCAGGGGCTGGCGGATGCCTGCCGTACGCTGGGGGTGACTTTTATGATGGACACCGAGGTCAAGGGGCTGGAAGCATCCGGCGGTGAAGTTCGTGGCGTGGTGACTTCTAACGGTCGTCTGACGGCTGACAAGTATGTGGTGGCCATGGGCAGTTACTCACCGATGCTGGTGAATCCGCTGGGCATCAAGTTGCCGATCTATCCGATCAAGGGTTATTCACTGACGTTGCCGCTGCTGGATGAAAGCAAGGCACCACAGTCCACGGTGATGGATGAAGAATTCAAGGTGGCGGTAACGCGTTTTGATGAACGTATTCGTGTTGGTGGTACGGCTGAGATTGCCTCGTTTGACCTGAGTCTGAAAGAGAGCCGTCGCAAGGCTGCGGATTTCGTCGTCAGTGACTTGTTTCCGGGTGCCGGTGATCTGGAGCAGGCCGAGTTCTGGTGTGGTTTGCGGCCAATGACACCAGACAGCGTGCCGGTGATTGGCAAAACACCCTTCAATAATCTGTATCTGAATACGGGCCACGGCACGTTGGGGTGGACCATGTCGCAAGGTTCGGCGCGTTTATTGGCGGATATTATGAATGAACGTGATACCGAAATCAGTGCAGAAGGATTGTCGGTACATCGGTATCTTTAGGGGGCATCTATTTAATCCGGCAGCCCCCGCAGGACGCGGGTTGCCGCCGTCCAGTGCGGTGTTATTGGACTTGAAAAGGATGCGTCATTCTCGGCGTCCAACGCCTTGCCTGACGGGATTTATCCTCCTGACAGGCCGTGGCAAATAATTGAGAACGCCCCTGGTTCCGGATACTCCTGAACACGACGAGACTTTTTTTCTCGCGATCGTTTGGGATGCCCCCCGGCGGCAGTACTATTTACCCGCGCGTCCGGCGACCCGCCTGGACGTGATTCAATGAATAATGAGGTTTTTTATGAGCAACAAACAGATTATTTCGACCAACAAGGCCCCGGCCGCTATTGGCACCTATTCGCAGGCGGTTCAGGTGGGTAACACCCTATATATGTCAGGTCAGATTCCGCTGAACCCGGAAACCATGGAAATGGTTACCGAGTCGTTTGAAGCCCAGGCTGTACAGGTGTTCGAGAACCTGAAAGCCGTGGCTGAAGCGGCGGGCGGTTCGTTGAATGATGCCGCCAAGCTGACTATTTTGCTGTCGGATATGAGCTTTTTCCCGCAAGTGAACGAAGTGATGGCCCGCTATTTTGACGAGCCGTACCCGGCCCGCGCTGCGTATGCGGTCAAGGCGCTGCCAAAAGCAGCCGATATTGAAGTTGAGGCGATTCTGGCGCTGTAAGCGCCAGATCGACGCTGTGGAGTGGTAAGCATGTCTCGTCCTGCGCAGGCCCGGATTCATCTGGATCATATTGTTGCCAATTATCAGTTGGCGTGTTCGTTACATCCTGCTGGTCAGGCACTGGCGGTGGTCAAGGCGGATGCCTACGGCCATGGGGTTGTCCGGGTGGCTCAGGCGCTGGCACCTTATGCGCCTGCGTTTGCGGTCGCGTGTATTGAAGAAGCGCTGGAGTTGCGCGCGGCCGGGTTGACTCAGCCGGTGTTGTTGCTGGAAGGTTTTTTCAGTAATGACGAATTGCCGGTGATTGCTGAGCAGAATTTCTGGACGGCGATTCATCGACCCGATCAGATCAGCGCAGTGGCGGAGACCTGCTTTTCCAGGCCTCTGAATATCTGGCTGAAAGTGGATACCGGTATGCACCGCCTGGGCTTTGCGCTGGAGGAGGTGGCTGGTGCTTGTCAGCAATTGCTGGCGTTGCCACAGGTGGGGCGTGTCACGCTGATGACGCACTTTGCCAATGCTGATTGTCTGGTGGCTCCAGGGGTGGATGTCACCACCCAACTGGCCGGTCTTGCCGCCGCTACGCAGGGATTGGATCTGGATATCAGTGTGGCTAATTCGGCCGCTCTGATGGCGCATCCCGCCGCCCGTCAACAGTGGCAGCGGCCTGGCATTATGTTGTACGGCTCATCGCCGCTGGCATTCCCTGACGAGGTCGCACAACAGCTGCAACCTGCGATGTCGCTGGTATCAGAAGTCATTGCCACTCGCTGGGTTCCGATCGGTGAAAGTGTCGGCTATGGCAGCCGCTTTGTCGCCAATAAACCGACTCTGGTGGGTACCGTTGCCATGGGGTATGCCGATGGTTATCCGCGTCAGGCACGGGAAGGTACGCCGCTGATGGTTAACGGCCAGCGCACCCGGCTACTGGGGCGGGTATCGATGGATATGCTGACCGTTGACCTGACCGAGGTTGCTGGTGCTGCACTGGGTAACCCCGTTGAATTCTGGGGCTTGCAGCTGGATGCCAATGAGGTGGCGGCATGCTGCGATACCATTTCCTACCATCTATTTACCGGGATTACCCGGCGTGTTCCTCGTCTTTATCTGACCCGTTAGGGAGTCGATTCAGCCTGGATCGCTATCCTGGCCGTCGGGCTTAGGGCTGCTCTACTGCGGAAAAGCTGAATCTGACTCTTTTCTGAGCAAATTCTGGTTAAATAGAACCACTATTCGCCCCATGTTGCCCGCAATGACAAACGGCCCGGCGGCTCAGCCATCGATGGTCGAACCAGTCATAAAGCGG
>OJIO01001155.1_pt1 | contig 12591 bp, 9 predicted proteins | sample 1595621 | NCBI WGS metagenome assembly OJIO01 (sample SAMN05416776, study PRJEB24817) | seawater metagenome | isolation source: Sea water | place: Canada:Atlantic | collected 2013-07
AGATTTCTGCCTGTCTCGTGGGCTCGGAGATGTGTATAAGAGACAGACCTTATATATTTAACTCTTCTTTATCTACAGAAATTGGATTTAATTTATATAGACAAGATTCAACATTTTTAAACACAAGTTTCAATTTTAAGACTGAATATGGTTTTAGCACAAGATCCAAAGCATCAATATTATATTCGAATGAAAAATCTAGTTACTTATTAAATACAACAGAAAACAACTTAGACTCCTATTCGAATTATTTTATTGGTACGGGATATCAGTTAAAGAATATCTCAAAAACAGATTTATATAAAAACAACTACGGAATAGAACTCTACGCTAGTTTAGGAAAAAGAAAAACCAGCTTCATAGATGTAAATCAATTTAAGTTAAAAGTCTCAACATTCGTAAATATTCAAACTACTAAAAAAAGTTACATACATATAAAGACTGAAACTCGAATACTAAACTCAAACAACTACTTAATTAATGAATTATATAGGATAGGTGGAGCTAATAGTATTAGAGGTCTTAACGAACAGAGTATTTACACAAATCGTTTTTCATATGCTACTATAGAATACCGGTTTCTCACTTCAGCAGTATCTTACCTATACTCTATAACTGACATAGGTTTTTATAAAGAATCTATTTCTAACAAGACAAGAAATGTATTTGGGCTTGGTGGTGGATATCGATTTAAATTAAACAACAACTTCATAGATTTAGGATATGTAATTGGTAATACTTCAAACAGCGAGGTAAAACTTAATAGTTCAAAATTAATCATAAAATGGACTATGCTTTTCTAGAAAACTTTAACAATAATTGACTGTTCTTAATGTTTTATTAAGTTTTTTTTAACATAAACCATTGCTTTTTAAAAAAAAAGCAAGATATTTGGAGTAATTAATTCAAATTATAAAATATGAAGACAAAGTTCAAAGGAGTTTTGACGCTTTTATTGGCGTTAATTGTGCAGATATCGTTTGCGCAAGAAAAAACTGTCTCTGGTACAGTATCTGACAACACTGGTAGTTTACCAGGTGTAAGTGTTATTATTAAAGGTACTAGTACAGGAGCTGAAACTGATTTTGATGGTAAGTATTCCATCAAAGCTACATCAGGAGATGTTTTAGTTTTTAATTACCTAGGGTACAAGACTGTTGAGAAAACTGTTGGTTCTGCCAACGTTATCGATGTGACTCTTGTAGAGGGTGGTGAGGTCTTAGATGAAATCATCGTTACTGCACAAGGTATTAAAAGAGAAAAGAAGGCATTAGGTTATGCCGTAAGTGAAGTTAAATCTGAGCAATTAGAACAACGTTCTGAGGGTGACATTGGTAGACTTCTTAGCGGTAAAGCATCTGGTGTAAACATTCAATCACAGAGTGGTGTTTCTGGATCAGGAACAAGTATCCTTATTAGAGGTATGAGTTCTTTTAGTGGTTCTAACCAACCATTATTTGTGGTAGATGGTGTTCCTTTTAGTAGTGACACAAACGCTCAAGGTAGTTTTGTTGACGGAAACAATGGTTCTAGTCGTTTTCTAGATATTGATCCTAACAACATTGAGAGTGTAAACGTTTTAAAAGGTTTAGCAGCAGCTACACTTTACGGAACACAAGGACGAAATGGTGTTATTTTAATAACAACCAAAAGTGGTTCTTCTGGACGTAGTGCTAACAAACAAGAAATTACTGTAAGTTCTTCAGTTTTCTTTAACGAAATAGCTTCTGCAGCAAACTACCAAAATGAATATGGTGGTGGTTTTGATCAAGCATTTGGTTGGTTCTTTAGTAACTGGGGTCCTAAATTTGAAAGAGACGGTCCTGGAGGATGGGGAAGCAGTAGTGCTTTTGATTCCGCAGGTACATTAGAGCACCCTTATTCTACAGCATCAGGTGCAACAGGCATTCCTCAAGCTTTTCCAGAATTTGCTGGAGCAAGATATGACTGGAAACCTTATAATTCAGTTGGAGATTTCTTTAGAACAGGTGTTGTAAGAAGTAACAACATTAACATCCGTTCTTCATCAGAAGACGGTAAAGTAAATTACAATATCAATTATGGTAGTTTAGATGATGAAGGTTTTACACCAGGAAACTCTGTAGGTAGAAATACTTTGAGTATTGGTGGTAATGCAAAATTATCTAACAAGTTCACTGTAAGTGGTACCATGAACTATGCAAGAACAAACTTTAAGTCACCTCCAGTAGCAGCAAGTTACGGAAGTAACGTAGGTGGTTCTAATGCATCTATTTTTGGAAACTTATTCTACACACCAAGAAGTGTTGATTTAATGGGGCTTCCTTTTGAAAACCCTGTTGATGGTAGTTCTGTTTACTACAGACAAAACAACAGTATACAACATCCATTATGGACGGTAAAGAATGCAGGAAATACTCAGCTTACAAACAGAGTATTTGGTAATGCAAATCTTGCATACGCAGTAAATGACAACATCAACATGATGTATACATTTGGTTTTGATACCTATAGTGAAAACAACTCTAACTTTTCTAACAAAGGTGGTAAGACTGGTAGTGTAGCTAACCAATCTGGAGTTTATGAAACATGGAACAACACTAATACTATTAACAACCATAAAGTAACCTTATCAGGAAGTTATGATCTTTCAGAAGATTTTGACTTAAACTTTACTGTTGGTGCAGATAGTAGAAGTGATGTGTATGACAGAAGTGGTGTTGCTAGTACAGGACAACAAGTATTTGGAGTATTAAGACACTTTAACTTTGGTGTACAGGATGAAATTCAATATTCTCAAAGAAGAAATATTGTTGGAGCATTCGGACAAGCTGATCTTGGATATAAGAGTACTGCTTTCTTAACGTTAGCAACACGTACAGACTGGGTTTCTAACTTAACTCAAGAAAACAGATCTATTACATATCCATCTGCAAGTATTTCATTCCTTCCTTCTAAGGCATTCGAATTCATTCAAGAAAGTGAATTTGTTAATTTCTTAAAACTTAGAGCTGGTTATGGAACTTCTGCAAGTTTCCCAACAGGATATCCTGTTGCAACTACTTTAAGCTTAAATACTCAAGCTTTTAATACAGACGAAGGTGTAGATATTGTAACAAATACTACAAGTAGTTTCTTAGGAAACCCAGATTTAAAACCTGAAAGATTAGATGAATTAGAATTTGGTTTAGAAGGTAGTTTCTTAGACAACCGTATTACAGTAGATTTCTCTGTATACAGTAGAATAACTAAAGATTTAATTGTTAACAGACCTCTAGATCCTTCAACTGGTTTTGATAATACACGAACAAATGTTGGTGAAATTAAAAATGACGGTATAGAATTAGATTTAAACCTTGCTCTTGTAAGAAATGAAGGAAATGGTTTCAACTGGTCTACAAACTTTAACTGGTCTACTAGTGAGGCAATTGTTACAGATTTAGGACTAGATACTGAAAATGTTATTTATGCAGGTTTTACAAATCGTGGAAATGCAGCTATTCCAGGAGAATCTTTAGGAACAATGATAGGTAGTGCTATCGCTAGAGATGATAATGGTAACTTTAGAGTAAACGGATCGGGTAGTTATGTAATCCAAAATGGTATTAACATCATTGGAGATGCAAACCCAGATTTTACTTTAAACATGGCGAATTCAATAAACTACAAAAATTTCTCTTTAGGATTTTTGTTTAATTGGGTTCAAGGAGGTGATATGTATTCTCAAACAATTCAAACCTTATTAGGTAGAGGGGTTGTTAGCCAAGCTGGAATAGATAGAGCAAATTCTTTTATTCTTCCTGGGGTTAATCCAGCAGGAGAAACAAATACAACACAAATCAATAACTCAACATATTACTTCTCTAACGTATTATACGGAGCAGATGAAATGGGAGTTTATGATGCAACTGTATTTAGATTACAAGAACTTTCTTTAGGATATTCTCTTCCAAACAATATGTTAGAGAAAACACCTTTCGGAGCATTAAGTGTTACATTTTCAGCTAACAACTTATGGTTTCATACACCAAACATGCCAGAAAATACAAACTTTGATCCTAATGTAGCTGGATTAGGTGTTGGTAACGGTAGAGGGTTTGAATATTTAAACGGACCTAGTTCAAGAAGATATGGACTTTCTGTAAAAGCTTCTTTCTAAAAAACAAATAATTTATATTATGAGAAAAATAAACAATTTAATTAAAATGTTGGTCTTATGCGGAGGATTATTCTTTGCTTCGTGTGAAACAACAGAGTTGGATTTAACACAAAATCCAAATGCTCTTGCACCAGATCAAGCTGATCCAGATTTCTACCTGAATGCAATTCAAATAGATTTTGCATACTTGACTGAAAGTTTTGGAAACACTGCTGGCGCATTAACCAGAATAGATTACATGAACGGTAGAGATTATGCAAATGCATACTCTCCGGGTAATTTTGATGGAAGATGGAGTTCTGCATATCAAACAATTATGAATGATATTAAAGAATTAAATATAATTGCTGGTGAAACAGGGTTAAATCGTCATATAGCGATGGGCCAAGTTATTGAAGCACATATCTTAATGACTTTAGTAGATTTCTTTGGAGATATTCCTTACACTGAAGCATTAGCAGGTGCAGATAACTTAAATCCAGTAGCAGATTCAGGAGCTAGCGTTTACGCAGCTGCAATTGCTTTACTAGATAATGCTGTTACTAACTTTAATAACGCTGCTTTAGGAGATCCTGCTTTAGACATGTATTATGACGGAGATTGGGCTGCTTGGACAAAAGCTGCTAACACCATGAAAATGAAAGCATATATGGCTACTAGATTAGTAGACGGAAGTGCTGTATCTAAATTTAATGCTATCGTAGCTTCAGGAAATTATATTTCTTCTAATGCAGATGATATGCAATTCAGATGGGGAACTTTAGCTGTTCAACCAGATTCTCGTCACCCAAGATATAGAGGTAGTTATACTTCTACAGGTGGTGGTAGTTATATGTCTAATTCTTTAATGGATTATATGAGAGGTGGTTTTGATGGTGGTTATGCCCTTTATGGTATTCCAAATGTAGCATTAAGTACTTTCACTGCAGATCCACGTATCATGTTTTATTACTACAGACAAACAAACCCAACACCTGGTATTGATGGAGCTACTCCAAATGAAGAAGTGTTAGAGTGTGGTTTACAAAACCCACCGGCTCATTATGCTGGATATGTATTTTGTGCTAACCCACAAGGATGGTGGGGTAGAGATCATGGAAATGACAACGGTATTCCACCAGATGGATTCTTAAGAACATTAGCTGGAGTATATCCTGCTGGTGGTAAATTAGATGACTGGTCTTACGGTGGTCAACAAGATGGAGATGGTAATGGTGGTAATGGAATTACTCCTATAATGCTAGCATCTTGGACAGACTTTATGATTGGAGAAGTAGAATTAGTTGCTGGTAATGAAGCTGCTGCAAAAACAGCAATGTTTAACGGAATGGCTAAGTCTATGGATAAAGTAACGAACTTTTACCCAAGAACAGATAGATTTGATGGGATTATGGACTACTATGTTGGTGGTTTAGCTCAAGTAGTTAACGATTTTTATGCTAGAATTAGTAATGAGTGGGATGATGCTTCTGATAAAATGAATGTTTTAGGAATGCAATATTTTGTAGCTCAATACGGAAACGGATTAGATGCATACAATTTTTATAGAAGAACAGGGTATCCAACAACGTTACAACCTAACATTGAAGCTAACCCAGGTGGATTTATCCGTTCATTCTTTTACCCAGCTAACCATGCAAACACAAATTCAAACATCACTCAAAAAGATGGTGTAACTGATCCAGTGTTTTGGGATACGAACCCAGGTTCTCCTGGTTTTCCAGCTGCTAATTAATAATTAAAAATAATAGAAGATGAAAAAACAATTAAATAAAATAGTACTATTATTACTTTCGGTTGTTGTATTAAGCAGTTGTGAGAGTGATGATAAAGCTATTGACCAAGTCTTTGACGGTGTTGAATATGGCGCTGTTCTAAGAAAGTTAGAAATTACATCAGCCAGTTACAATCTTACAGATTTAAACTCAGCCTTTTCAGTTATTGTTGAAGAACAAGATGAGGAGTACGGTGCATTATTATCTGAAGTAGATGTATATGTATCCAAAAACGGTGGAAACGAAGCAATGGCTTTTACAGTACCTGCCAGTGCTTTTACTATTGGTGATAAAGGATTACCAGTTACGGAGATTTCAGTAACATTAGGTGAGGCACTAACTGCATTAGGTCTAGGTAGTGATTTTGGTGTAGGAGATGAATTTGGAATACGTTTATCACTAAAATTAACAGATGGTAGAGAATTTTCTGCTGCAAGTGCTAGTGGAAGTTTACAAGGTTCATACTTTTCTTCCCCATTCTTTTACACCTCACCTATATTATGTACTCCAAAACCTGGAGATTATGTAGTTGACATGCAAGATTCTTATGGAGATGGATGGCAAGGTGACGGTATCAAAGTAACTTTTGATGGTGGACCTAGAGATGCTGAGGAAGTTTTCATAGGACTATTAAGTGCATATGCACCGGGTGGAGTTCCTATCTCTAGTGGTAGTGATACTTTAAATGTTCCTGAAGGAACTAATGGTTTTGCTTGGGAGTTTACAGGTGATGATTGGCCAGGTGAGGTTACTTACCAGATCTATTCACCAGATGGAACTTTATTATATGAAGCAGCAAATGGAAATCCAGGAGGTTTAACCGTTTTAAATTGTTTATAATTTAGAATTTATGAAAAATTAAAAACTGAATTATACTAAAAAATAAATTTCAGTATACATTTTAAAACCTTCCAAATTAATTTTTGGAAGGTTTTTTTATGGAATAAGATCGCTTCAAATTAAAATCATAGTGCAAAGAAAAAAGACATTTTTATGATACCTTTACAAAATCTATGGACAACACAACAATATTTGGATTAAGAGCTATCATTGAAGCAATTAATAGCGGATCAACAATCAACAAAGTATATCTTCAAAAAGGTTTAAGAGGAAGTTTATTCTTTGAATTAGAAACGCTCATTAAGCAAGAAAAAATTACTACTAGTTTTGTTCCAGTAGAAAAACTTGACAGACTTTCTAAAAATAATAATCATCAAGGAGCAGTAGCTCAAATATCACCCATAGAATTTGCTGATTTAGAAAAATTAATTGAAACTAGTCTAGAAGCTACAGATGCTCCCTTATTCTTAATACTAGATCAAATATCAGATGTAAGAAATTTTGGCGCTATTATTAGAACTGCAGAATGTACTGGTGTAGATGGTATTATTATTCAACAAGGCGGTAGTGCTCCTATTAATGCAGAAACTATTAAAACTTCAGCTGGTGCAGCTTTTAAACTTCCTATCTGTAGAGTAAATCATATTAAAGATGCAATTTACACGTTACAAGCTTCAGCTATAAAAATTGTAGCTGCTACAGAAAAAACAGAAGACTTGGTGTATAGTGTAGACTTTAAACAACCTATTGCAATTGTAATGGGGTCTGAACATAGAGGGATTAACCCGTCTGTTCTAAAAATTGTAGATTATAAAGCAAAACTACCTATACTAGGATCTATAGATTCTTTAAATGTTTCTGTTGCTTGTGGTGCATTCTTGTATGAGGCCCTTCGTCAAAGAATATCGCAGTCTTAATCAAAAAAAAGCTACACTAAGTTTACTGTATACCTTCTAGAGGCTCCTCCTCTACTTTTGGTGGTGAAAAATTACCATTTTCATCAAATAACAAATCAAATTCAGTCTCAGAAAATTGATATTGCTCTTTTATGATTCCTTTTTTTCGATATAAAAAAGCAAATAAAAGACCTATTAAAAAACCAGACAAATGTCCTTCCCAAGAAATTCTATCTTCAGTTGGAATAATAAACCATATCATGCCACCATATAAAAAAATGACCACCAAGGACATGGCAATAAGTCTGTAATGTTTTCGTATGATTCCACTAAAGAAAATAAAGCTAAATAACAGATAAATAACACCGCTTGCCCCAATATGATAAGAATCTCTTGCTATAATCCAACAAAACAAACCAGAAAAAAGTATGCCATAGAATAAAACTTTGTGAGCAATCTTTCTGTAGAAATAAAATAACGACGCTAGCAGCATAAATAAGGGTATAGAATTGTTAGAAAGATGTGAAGCATCACTATGTATAAAAGGGGAAAATAAAACACCTCTAAGACCCTTAATTTCTCTTGGTAAGATTCCGTATGTATTAAAATTATATCCAAACGTAATTTCTACCCAGTAAATAAGCCATATTGCAACAATGGCTACTATGGGAACCCGAAGTACATTTTTATGATAGGTAAGAGAGCTGTCTTTTTGCATATATAATTCTTATCAAAAACAAAACCAGTTACTAAATTAACAACTTCTGTCATAAATCTTTACTATTTTTATAGATATGAATGAACCTTTGGCAGAAAGAGTGCGTCCCAAAACACTAGAAGACTATATTAGTCAGCGACATTTAGTAGGTGAAAAAGGGATTTTAACCAACCTTATTAAACAAGGAATACTTCCCTCGTTAATTTTTTGGGGACCTCCTGGCATTGGTAAAACTACCTTGGCAAATATTATAGCAACAACTTCAGAGAGACCTTTTTTTACCTTAAGCGCTATTAGCTCTGGTGTAAAGGATGTAAGAGAAATAATAGAAAAAGCAAAAAAAGGAAGCGGGTTATTTACAACTAAAAACCCCATATTATTTATAGATGAAATTCACCGTTTTAGTAAATCACAACAAGATTCTTTATTAGGCGCTGTAGAGAAAGGTTGGGTAACCTTAATTGGAGCAACTACCGAAAATCCTAGTTTTGAGGTAATACCAGCACTTTTATCTAGATGCCAAGTGTATATTTTAAATTCATTTGACAAAAGCGATTTAATTTTATTATTAAAAAGAGCAATTAAAGAAGATGCAATTTTGTCAAAAAAACAAATAACATTGAAAGAGACCGATGCCATATTGCAAGTTTCTGGAGGTGATGCACGAAAATTATTAAATATTTTTGAATTGGTTGTTGGCAATGAGGACATAATTACACTTACTAATAAATTGGTATTAGAAAAGATTCAGAAAAATACTGTGAGATATGATAAGACTGGTGATCAGCATTATGATATTGTTTCTGCCTTTATAAAATCTATCAGAGGAAGTGATCCTAATGGTGCTGTATATTGGCTGGCTAGAATGATTGAAGGAGGTGAAGATTTAAAATTTATAGCCAGAAGATTATTAATAGCTGCCTCTGAAGATATTGGAAATGCCAATCCTACAGCTTTAATTTTAGCAAACAATACATTTCAAGCAGTTGCTGTTATTGGGTATCCAGAATCTAGAATTATATTAAGCCAATGTGCGGTTTACCTGGCAAACTCGCCCAAAAGCAATGCCTCTTACATGGCTATTAACAAAGCCCAAGAAATTGTAAAAACAACAGGTGATTTACCAATTCCTCTTCACTTAAGAAATGCGCCTACAAAATTAATGAAAGATCTAGATTATGGTAAAAACTATAAATATGCCCATGATTATGATGGTAGTTTTATACAGGAAGAGTTTTTACCAAAGAGCATTTCAAACACAAAAATATATGAGCCTGGAAAAAATGCAAGAGAAGAAAAATTTAGACAAGAACTAAAAAAAATGTGGGAAGATAAATACAATTATTAAAACCTTATCTGTAACTGTTTTGTTATTAATTGTTGATCTTCATAATATTCAGCGATCCAATAGTTTCCTTTATTAATTAGTATGCCCTTTTTATTTTTAAAAATAAAAAGATTCTTATTACTGGTATTTAATACCACAAAAACAAGCTCTTTTTTTGAATTTGCTAATTGGTAGCCCATTTTATTTTTCTGAGCATTCAATCTAAGATAATTAGACTTTTTTACTTCTTCAATACTTAAATCTACTGAGACTAGTTGTAGCGTTTCATCCTCTTTTATGTTGGAAAGGATCATCAACTCTTTATCCTTATTTTCTTTTTTAGAGGTTTCAACTTTGGTGGAAGAAAATGAAGAATAGATTGCATTTAAATTCTCTATTGTAGAAAACGCATTTCTTATAGATTGCCTGTAAGACTTTTCATAATCTTTTAGTTTACTAGAACCTGTCTTTGAGGTATACAATAAACGGCCATTACAATCTACTAGTTCTATGTAATTTTTGGTAGCAAATAGATTAGACTTATCTTTCACATCTACATATATGGCGCTACACTTATTATAGTATAGTTCTTCTGGTAATTCTTCATTGTCTAGATAAACGTTAAAACCAGCTTTGGTAAATAAAAACTTCGTAAAAGAATTAGCCTTATAGCGATCTACCTGTTTTAAAAAATCAAATGTACTTTTAACAAGTATGTATTGTTTATTGGTAACACGATTTTTCTGACCAGAAACAACTGTAGAAAAGAAAATAGACAGTAAAAGAACGTAGGTGAATTTCATAATTAATCTATTACAATATTAAACCCAAAGTTAAGAGAAATATTATTAACCGAAGCTATATCTGTTACTGCTAATATATTGTCTAAGACACCAAATATATTTAATTTCCCTACTTGTAAAGAGGTTGCAACACCAAAAATAGCAGCAGAATAATCATTGATAGTGTGTGTAAATTTAGTGTGTATTTTTTTTGAAAGAGATTTTTCATAAAAACTAGTAAAAGAAAATTGAGGCTTTAGCGGCCGCATAATAGTATGAATCTGAAACCCAATAGAGTTATAATAATACTGTTTATGGGTTTTTGTGTAGCAGAATTTATTTCTTCTCTCACCAAAACTATACTTTAGTGCTGCGTTAAGTTTCATGGGTCTCCAGGAGGTATATGCATTTTCTGTTTCCTCAGTTGGTATCCTTGCATCAATATCTTGCTCTAATTGTTGCCAATAATCTAAAGGGTCATCAGAGTTATATTCAAAATTTATACCATCTAAAATATAATTCCCTTTAGCGGTAAAATTTCTAGTATTTTTAGAATGCTTTATAAACCCTAGATCTAAAATACTTCCTGTAAATTCTAGCTGAGGTGAAAAATGATAGGTTAGCCCAACATCAAAACCAAGTCCTAAATTACCTCCCAACAGTGTATTAGAGAATACATCATTAGAATCAGTAATTCCAGATGTTCTTATTTCGGCATCGAGATTTTGCAATGTTAAACGGGATATGTTAATATTATTGGTGGTAGTGGTAATTGAACCAGAATTATTATTAGTTTCAACATTTAGACTTGAAGAATATATTTTAACCCTACCTCCAATGGTTAGTTTTTCATCAACTTTTCTAGACATCCCAGCATGCAAAACACCTAATATGTCTGCTTTCATAATTGCTTGTGAAATAGAAAATGATCTATTAAAAAAAGGATCATTACCATAATACAACCCTTCAATAGCATCTTTTGGGAAATAAACCATTAGGTCTAATTCTTCATAAAAACCAACACTAATATAGGTTTTGTTATCGTACCTATACCCAAAACTTAATACATCAACTTTCGTGTTTAAATTTATATAATCATCAGGGCTTAATTGATCTAATACTTTCTCAAATTTTTCATTGAAACTTCTAGAGTCATTTGAAAATAAGTCACCCATTTGAAATCCAGTATTTCCTATTGTGAGCTGAAAATTAGAAAAAACAGGAATTCCATAATGACTTTTAAAATTAGTTTCTGCTCCTGGGTTTAGCATTAGATTTTGAGGAATTTCTCCAAATGAAAATGAGAGCTGTTGCTGAGCATTTATTGAAGTAGTTATGGCTAATATGAGAAATAATATATATATTTTCATCAAATTAAAATCTTAAATAAAAAGTTCCTGAAGACCTAAATTTAAATACTTTTTCAATAGCTGGATTTAAGTTTGTTGATGCAGGTGGTAAAATAACATCTGTCATAAATCTTGTTGAATTTAGAAATTCTGGAGTAGTTTCTATCAATATAGTTCTAGTAGCTGAATAATTTAGATCTCCAGCATCAATAATAAATTCATCAACTGTATATGTAATGTTGTCATCATCGTCTAAAAAAAACATATTGATTAAAAACATTCTATTAAATCCATTTTCTACTTCAAAATCTATCTTTAGTTCAACTAAATTCTCTTTTAATATTGTTGTTTCTAAAATTCTAAATACCGTAATGTCTGAAACAACAGATATTTCTTGGTTAAATTCATCAAGAAAATTGTTCTGATTTAATTCAAAGTATACTATTGGTGTATTAACTACGGGTTCTAAAACTAGATTTGTATTGTCAAAGTTTAGATTGTCTGTGCAGGATAAAAAAAAAGTAACACCAAATAATATTTGTAAGGGGATTAACTTAAATTTCATGTGTAAGAATTTTTTTTTATAGGTATTGTTTTATTTCTAAAAGATGATTAACAGACGTTATAGAATCTGGTATGGTATTACTTTTTTCAGAATTGTAATGTATTGCTCTAATACCACAATTAATTGCTCCTTGTATATCGGCCTCTATATTATCTGTCTCTTATACACATCTCCGAGCCCACGAGACAGGCAGAAATCTCG
>OJIO01001156.1_pt1 | contig 12589 bp, 11 predicted proteins | sample 1595621 | NCBI WGS metagenome assembly OJIO01 (sample SAMN05416776, study PRJEB24817) | seawater metagenome | isolation source: Sea water | place: Canada:Atlantic | collected 2013-07
GATCTCTTCCGATCCGTTGCCATGATGCGCATCCCAATCGACGATTGCGATACGATCGAGCTGGTATCTTTCCTGCATCTCGCGAATGGCGATCGGCACGTTGGCGAAAATGCAGAACCCCATCGCCTCGTCCGGGCGGGCATGGTGGCCCGGCGGGCGGACCAGCGCATAGCCATTCTTGACCCGGCCGCTCAGGACATTGTCCATGATAGAAATGACCCCACCGGTTGAAATGCGCGCAATATCGAAGCCTTCATTGCCGATGAAGGTGTTCAGTCCGACCTCACCGCCGCCGCGGCTCTTTTCCTCGATCCCGTCGATGTAGCTTTGCGGGTGCACCCGCGCGATCTGCGCAATGTCGGCCGGCTCGGGCTGGATAAGCTCAAGTTCACGCAGCAACCCGCTGACCTCCAGCAGGTTGCGAATGCGTCGCTTCGTTTCCGGCTCTTCGGCATGCCGGTCGGGCTGGACCTGAAGCCCTGCAGGGACGAAGGAACTTACATTCCCCGCATCATGCCACATACACAGCTCGTGATAGACCAGACCGGTCGCCATCGTGATTCTCCCTCTCATTCTTGCTGAGAAAGGAGCATAACGGCATTGTTTTCTGGTGGTTATAATCAGAGTCTCGCAACCTTGGTGCGGGAGTCTCATGTGGCGACTGGCCAGGTCAGATTCGGCGTCAGCTTCGGTGGCCGATCCCATTTTGAACTTCGGTCGGGCTGACGCCAAAGGCCGCCTTGAAGGATTTCGAGAAATGCGAATGATCGAGGAAACCGATCCGATAGGCGATATCGCTGATATTGCAGGCCGATCCCTCCGACGAGCTCAGCAATTCATATGAATGCTTCAGGCGCGTGTCCCGAAGCGCGGATCCGAAGGTCAGGTTGTAGCCTTGGAAAACCCTGTGCAGATGCGACACCGACACCCCGATGTCTTCCGCCGCGCTGCGTGCCGAAAGTTCCGTGTTCATGTAATGCCGCTCGATATGGCCGATGAGCCGCAGAAAAAGACCTTCACTGCCCGTCGACCCATGGGCCCTGGTGTGGATTCGTTCGGCTCGCAGCAGCAGCAGGATGATATCGATCACTTGGTGGCGAAGATCCTGGCAAAGAAATTTCCTAGAGGCGGGCGGGACAGAGCCGATCGAGCTGATTACAGCAGCCGCCATGGGAAAGAGTGCCGCTTCACTTTCAAAAGCCTTCGCACAATGTAAATGCGCTAGCCGGTACCGCTCCTCGATATCGACTATCGGCAGATGCACGGTAAAGGCACGGCTCGGACGCAAACACGACAATTCGTAAGGCTCGCCAGAGCGCAACATAACATAATGTCCGGCCTTTAGTGTCCCACAGCGCGCCAGCTGGTTAAAAAACATCTCGCCGTCGGTGACAAAGACGAAGACGAAATACTCGGTACTGTCGCGCGCGATGTTGGACCGTGTGCGAAAACCGCGTGCGGTGGTGCTACGAAATTTGGAAATATTGACGTTCGAAAGTGTAACGACTTCGATCTTAGCATCCAGTGCAGCGCCTGAATCTTCTATAATATCAATGGCATAGTAGGCCGCCGCCATCGAACTTCGCCATTCTTCGAGCCGGGAATGTTTCAAAAAATCAGATGTCTGATATACGTGATCAGGCGCTATCTGTAGTTGCTCCATCCAGATTCCTTTCTAAGGTCAGGCGCTCCTTACGTTTAACGACCATTCAATACCTAACAAGGCCACTTTACCTTATCCTTTTGGGGACCGTTGCATTAACTCAGCGAGACCGCAGAAAACTTGATTTTCCTCATTTCGGGCGATCAGTCCAAACACCTCGTGCACTATTGCGATTTCGCCGTGAACCCCCGATTCTATAACGTAGACGTGCCGTTTATTGATCGTGCGGGTAGAAAATCCGGACCTGCGTCCTTGGCTTTCTGCAGATGGATGATCATCGCGTTTGCCGCTCTCTTGCGGTCGCCTTTTTCCAGACTGGCGAGAATATCGAGGTGTTCCAAACAAGACGCCTTCAACCGGCCAGCATTGACCAACGAGTTGTATTCAAGCAGTCGGCGAATTCGGTTCTGTTGTTGAACCGCTTGGATGACGAACCGGTTTTTTGAACAATTTGCCAAAAACACGTGAAAATCGGCATCTAGCCGGAAAAGATCAACTAACGGCCAATCCGCTTCCGAGCCCCGAAGAATCGTATCATGGCGATTTCGTTGCGCTTCTGCACCGGTTAGATCAATTTCGAACGACTGGTGCATAATACCAGCAGGCTCGATGATCATGCGAAAATCGTAGCTGTCATCATGGGCTTCAAGCGAGTTCAGAGTTGGCTCAAATTGCCACCCGTATCCGGGCATACGCGATATGATGCCCTCGTCAGAGAGCGAATTCAAAATACGCTGCGCTGTCAGACGCCCAAGACCATATCGTTTTCGGACCTCACCTTCGGAGACCTCCTTCGTGATCGCACCGTCGAACCAATCGCGCGCAATTTGCTCCTTGATACGCTCATCGTCTGTCTTGGGCATCTGACCTACGAAGGCCTGACAGGCACCTTTTTCGGCTATCACGAAGAACCCGCGGTTAGCCTGCTTTTCTACCAGATGAACATCGAGAAGCATGCCAAGCGCCCCGCGCACCGGAGAGCGCGAGACGCTGAACATGGAGGACAATTCGGTTTCTCGCAGATGTTGTCCCTGTTGGATGGTGCCGTCAATGATTGCTTCTGCAATACGGCGGGCCAACTGTAGTTGCAGGTCACTTGCGGAACCAGTCATGTTTCGATCCTCGGGCAGTCTTTTTTGGGCGTCCGATCTTGATACAGCAGTTTCACGGCATGCCGAAGGGCTCGGGGTTGTCGAAGCGACGCAGAACATTTTCTGTCATCCGCGCAATTTCATTGTCGTAAGCATTCCAAGCGATTGATCCTGCCCAGGCGATCGACCCGGTTGAGAAAACCGCACCGCCGCCGGCCGTTTCAAAGAAGGTAAGGTCGGCACGGATGATCTCGTTCTGGGTGCCTGTCCAGTCTGGTGTTGGGTCCAATAGATCCTCGGGTGTCATCAGGTAGATATCCGTGTGCCGCACAGAAGATCCTAGAACCACAGCATGCTCGGGCGTGCCTTGGTCTGTATCGGCGCGATCAACTTCGAGACCGGCTGCCCCGCCTCCCGCCAGGCCGAAATCGCCGATTATAGGGCGATCGATACCCTCGTAGATGAAGGCGGTCCTGTCAGTCCGGCTTTCGGGATTGATCATGTAAGGTTCCGAAATGTCGAATCCCTGTGATGTCATGCCGACGCCACATAATTGGTTCGGCGGGTGTCCATTCCGCCGCCAAAGCCCGCCGTATTCGCCAGTAAAACCGTGATAGAACTGGCCGTGACCGGGTTCCCAGGGACGGATGCCGGCTTCAGACCGGCGGCATTCCATGATGCCCGGCATGTCATCGTTGAAACTAACCACCCAATAGAATCCGTTGCCGCCTAGATACATCAGCCGGCCACCCCGATCAGTGAAGGCCTGCACTGCCTCAATCATGTTACGGGTGTAGTATTCCGGATGCGTGCCGGTCAGAACCACATTGTAGCGGTCGAGCAGGCGTAACCCGCCTTCATGGACATCTTCGTCGGTAATGACGTCAAATTCCTGGCCTATATGATCCAGCCAACCCAGGATATGGGTATCCGCGTTGAACTGCCAGATGTTCGATCCGTAGCCTCCGAGGAAGGATTTCACCTTTGGCTGGAGATCGACGATTGGCCGCAAACGCGAGGTATGGAAGACTCCAGTACCGTCGTTGTGCGTTTCGTAGAGGGAGAACCCAATTTCGGGATTATCCTGAAGAAACATGTGATGGCGGTCCAGTTCTACCGCCCGACCCATGCCGATCTCAGTGCCCGGTACATCCATGCCAAGCCGATGGTTGGCATAGGCCATGTAACTGCATGTCGGGAAGAGGAAGGCAATTGTATTACCGGTAGCCTTGTCTCGCGGTGGGCGAACGGTGAAGACGCAGTAATAGGCGGCTTCTTCATCCCCGTCCGGAACCAGTCGTATTGCATAGACACCGCTTTTGAGATCTTCTGGAATGGTGACGGTGAAATCCTTCTCCCAACCCGCATCGTACATGTCGGTGCCATGGAAATGAATTGCGGAATACAGCTCTGGGCGCTTCTTCCAGTCAAGTTCCTGACCCTGCCAGAGCCAGCCTGTCATGGCTCGCTTTGGCGCGTTGTGAGTCATACCGTCCAGCCGGTAGGGAGAAATGTCGCGAATGCGCTGCGTTGTCATCCCGTGCGAGAAATCCCAAGCAGCAAGCAGATCTTGGTTGCGACGCAGGGCGGGAAAGTCGGCCAGAAGGTTCAGAAGCCTCTCGGCAGCAACCGGCGTGCTGAAGAGGGCCGGACGGTCAACCTTTCCATCAAAAAATTCGACAAGCTCACCCACGGCATCCCGTGTGGCGGCGATAAGGCATTCGGCAGCACCTTGTCCTGCAGGTGGGCAATGTGTGGTAATGTGCTGAGGCCTCGGCGCCATCGCAACTGATCCTTTGTCGATCGCGTGCGACAGGGTAAGTTCATTTCGATCAGAGTCATAAGCCAGACTGACGATCTGCCAATGCGCGACAGAGACCGTGGAATGGCTACGCAGAACCGTGTCGCCATAGCGACCTACCAGATGACCACCTGTGTCAAGCCCCAGATCGGCAAAGCCCGGCAAGGACAGAATCTGGCGTGATTTTCCGGTAGTAAGCGTCGGACGGACAACTGCCGCAAGAGTAAAGCTCTCAATCTGATCCAGCGCAGTTTGTCCAGGTATGACCACACAGGATCCCGGTTTGAACGTTTTGGCAACTGCAATGCGCGTCTCGCCCAGATCAAGATCGATGGCTTCGTCCTTGTAGCCCGGGCCCTCAGGATTGGTGTCCCCTTGGATTATGCGGCGCAGGTCTGCGTGATATGTCTTGGCTCCGAATGAGGAGACCATGACGTTCAGCTGCTCGCCTGGAGCGACGGTGAGTTTGTCCGTGTAGGCGACAATGGGAAGCATAATATATCCAGTCAGGGAGCGGTTGCCAGAAGGGTGTCGAGGTCCTGCCCAGTCAGATCCGCCCAGCGACGTTTGAAGATGTCACGTTCGGCGTCCAGCAGATCGCCGTAGAACACATCTTCAACCGGTTCGACCCGTGCGCCGCGTTCGGCGGGCATCCTGCCCAACTGCCAGCGAGAGTAGCGTTCCACCACGATCAGGACGTATTTGAAACTCCAGTCCGCGCCGCGCATCCGGTTCAATACCCTCTGCAGGCCGGGGCTGTGGTAGCCTATCGGCGTTTCCATGAACTCACGCGCAAAGGTCAGGTCGGCGTCGGTGATCTGATAGCGGGCCATCTTGTCCTCGAATAAAAAAGGCGGGGCAAAGTCTTTCTGTTGCCCCGCCAGGCGGGGAGGGAAAAGGGATCAGTTGGTCTTGATGCGGTCCCACGCACGGGTGTAAATGCGCAGCGACTTGCCAAGATCATCAAAGATTTGCAGCTTGGCGCGTACCTCCGCGGGCGGGTTGACAGCCGGGTGGTCCTTCAGCTCGGCTGGCAGCAACTCAATCGCGGCTGTGTTCACCGAACCGTTGGTCAGCCGTTCGGTGTTCATTGCCGAAATCTCGGGACGCATCATGAACTCAAGGAACTTCAGCGCGTTTTCGCGATTTGGAGCGGTGGAGAGCATGCAGATATCTTCTTGGTACATTGTAGCTCCCTCTTCAGGAATGACAAAACCTAGCAAGTCGGGGTTTTGGATCACGTTCAGCACGGCGCCCACGTAGTAATGAGAGGCCGCCATGTCACCCGAGGTCACCAACGGAATGACATCATAGCGGAAGGCCCCGATATTCGGCTTTTGCTTCAGGATGAATTCCTCGGCCGCGGCCACTTCGTCCTGGTCACCGGAATTGACCGACGACCCGGTCATGATCAGTCCAACGCCCAAGGTCTCGCGCAGATCGTCCAGCATAGTTACACTACCGGGATGGGCTGCCGCATAGTCGAAGAATTGCTGCCAGGAAGTCAGCTCGGGGATCAGTTCTTTGTTGTAAAGGATACCGACCGCGCCCCAAGCATAAGGCAAGCAATATTCAGCGTCCGGGTCTTCTTTGGACCGGATAGCAGACGGATCAATGTTTTCGAAACCTGGCATCTCGTTTACGCCGGTTGGCTGGAGCAGGTTCATTTTTTGCATGATGTCATGCATATGCACGGACGGCCAGATCAGGTCGTATCCGGTTGCCCCGGCTTGGATGCGCGCCAGCATCTCTTCGTTGGTAGAATAGGTGTCGAGCGTCACATCGACGTCGAACTCCTCGCTGAATCTCTCGATCACTTCGGGACTGATGTATTCGCCCCAGTTGTAAAGGCTCAAGTTGCCCTCAGCTCGAGCGGTTCCAGCAATAGTCAAACAGCAGGCTAGGGCAAGGCCGCTACGGCTCAACCTGGTTAGAATATGGGTCATGTCTTTATCTCCTCTGTTGATTCATGGTTGGGTCTTCAGGTCTTGCGGCTGCGGAGGTACAGGCCGAGAGCCGCAACGAGAAAGGTGAAAGCCAGAAGCAATACCGCGAGCGCGTTGATCTGCGGCCTCAGCCCCCTTCGCATCATCGCCAGAATGAATAGCGGTAGCGTCTGCGACCCTACCCCGGCGATGAAGTAAGTGATCACAACGTCATCGAGAGAAATGATAAAAGCGAGCAAGAAGCCGCCGACTACACCCGGCATGATTTGCGGCAGGGTCACCCGCCGGAAGGTCGTCAGTGGACCGGCACCGAGATCGGCCGAGGCCTGCTCTAAGGTCGTATCCGTCCCGGCCAGACGAGCACTGACCACGACAAACACGTAGCTCGACAGAAAGGTGGTGTGACCGATTATGATTGTCAGAAGGCTCAGCTTAAACCCAGCACCGACGAAGAATATCAGAAGAGCGATACCTAGAACGATATCGGGAACGACCATCGGCAAGACCAGTAAGGCTTGGTAGAGCTTCTTTCCGACAAAATCATAACGCTGCAGGGCGATGGCCGTCGAGGTGCCGATGACGGTGGCTATTGTTGCAGCCGAGAAAGCAACAATTGCCGAATTGCGAACCACCTCGAAAATGCGTTCAGGCGACTCGGTGAAGGCAGCATCGAAGGAGGATTGCGAACTCGCTCCGCCAAAGATGGTCTGATACCAGTCTAATGTGAATTCGGTCCAAACCGCCATGTTGATCGCGTTTGCGTTGAATGAATAGACGAAGATCAGTGCCAATGGCATGTAGAGGAAGGCAAGGAAGAAATATCCGTAGGCGTTGAAGACGGCGCGCCATAGTTTTGATGATACTACTTTATCAAGCATTACCCGATCCCCTGTTCCGCGGATTTGTTCTGGCGACTGATCTGAAAAGTGATAAGGACAACTACGAAGACCATAATAAGCAGTGCCAGGGCTGCGCCGAAGGGCCAGTCGCGAGATTGCAGAAAGGACCGTTCGATCACGTTTCCAGTCATCTGAATCTTGGAACCGCCCAGGAAGGAGGGCACGATGAAGTTGCCGAGCGCCGGAATGAAAACAATAACCGATCCGCCAATTATGCCGGGCGCCGTCAATGGCAGGATCACACGCCGAAAGGTCTGTAGGTTGGTCGCTCCAAGATCACGTGAGGCACGCACCAGCGAATAATCCAGCTTCTCAACGTTGGCGTAGATCGGCAGAAACATAAAAGGTGTGAGTATATAGACCATGCCGATGATCACCGAGAAGTTTGAGAAAAGCAGATCTAGTGGCTCGACAATAAGTCCGGCTGACTGCAGCACCGTATTAAAGAATCCCGTAGGTCGCAGCAGTAGTAGCCAAGCGTAGATGCGCACCAACATATTGGCAAAAAAGGGCAATGCGACTAATAGCAATGCAAGATTTTTTCTACTGCCCTTCATATTCGCCACCCAGAAGGCCGCTGGATAAGAAAGTAGCAGCGTTCCTAGGACGGTCATGACCGCAATTTGCAGGGAATTCAGGAATATCTTGAGATAAATAGGGTCAAATTCTTCGAAATCGTTCAACGGCCAGCCGATCAGACGGCCGTAGTTGTAAGGATACCAATTCCATTCTACCCCGCCATAAATGCCTGGTTCGAGAAAGCTGTAGACCAGCATGATCCCGAGCGGGACAAGGAAGAAGACGGCCAGAAGGAAGGTCAGTGGGGCCAGCAACAGGATCAGAGTCCGGCGCTTGCGTCTGGGGATCGTAACTGCGTCAGACACTTCAAGTCTCCTCGCAATCGATCACATGTGCCGCTGCAGGCTTGTAGAACAAAGTCACTTCAGCCCCCTGTTGGAAATTCTCGCCCAGCCCACCTTTGCTGTGTCGGTGGTTGACAATAGCGGTCCGGCCCATTCCTACGTTGACGTGCAATTGCATTTCCGAACCGACGAAGACGCATTGCGTCACCGTTCCTTTGACGGGAATGTCGCCGTCTTCGCCTCTCAGTTTTAGATGTTCAGGACGAAGAATGATGCAGGCCCGGTCCCCAACGTCGAAGCGATCCGATGTTGCCGTAAGCTCGCGGCCATTTGCGGTCTTCAATATCAAGGCATGTCCGGACTTTGATGTGATTTTGCCTGAGAAGACGTTGCTGGTACCAACGAAATTCGCGACGAACGCATTCACCGGTTCATCGTAGATCGCTTGGGGTGCACCCAGTTGTTGGATCTTGCCATGTGCCAAGACCGCAATCCGGTCTGACATGGCCAGGGCCTCTTCCTGATCGTGGGTCACGAATATGAAGGTGATGCCGACTTCGTGTTGAAGTGCCTTCAATTCGATTTGCATGCTTTCGCGCATTTTGCGGTCCAGCGCAGAAAGTGGCTCATCCAGCAGAAGAACGCGTGGTTTAAGGACAAGCGACCGGGCCAAGGCGACCCTTTGTTGTTGCCCCCCCGAAAGCTGATGCGGCTGCCGTGTCCCGAACCCCGCAAGACCGACTTGCTCTAACACTTCGCCAACTCGGACGTTTCGTTCCTGTCGATCGGTCCCCGCGACATCCAAGCCATAGCCCACGTTGTCTGACACGCTGAGGTGCGGAAACAAAGCGTAGTTCTGAAAGACCGTGTTGAAGGGACGGCGATGCGCCGGCGTACCTTTCAGACTATTTCCTTCCAGAAGCAGATCACCCTTATCGAACTCTTCAAAGCCGGCGATACACTTTAGAAGGGTCGTCTTGCCGCAGCCTGATGGTCCCAGAAGGCTAAGAAACTCGTTGTTGCGGACATGAAGCGAAACGTCGTTCAGCGCTGTGACAGTGCCTCCCTCGGGTGTACGATACACCTTAGTGGCAGATTGGATCTGCAGAAAACTGTCCACATCATGCTCCTTCATGTCACCTTCTTCCTTGTATTTAACGACACTCGAAATACAAAATCAACATTTTTGGCACTGACTGGTGCCTGTGATCGAAAAAAGGACCGAACAATGAGCAAGAAACGAGCAAGAGACCTTGGTCTAAACTTCCGCGGCGTTACCGGACAGCACAACTCGCTGGTCGATGTCCCAGGCGTTCTGGTCGGACAGAGCGAGATTCGTGGAAAATGCGAATCAACCGGGCACCAGATATACACCGGCGTGACCGCCATACTTCCTCGCGGCACCCAGTCTGAAGCATCGCCGGTACTTGCCGGTCAGTTCTCTTTGAATGGCAATGGTGAAATGACTGGAAGTCATTGGATCCGCGATGCCGGTCAGTTTCTTGGTCCGATTTGCTTGACAAACACACATAGTGTCGGAATCGCCCATCATGCCTCTGTCAAATGGATGACGCGTCAATACGCACAGGTTTTTCGGTCCGAACACGTTTGGGCTATGCCGGTCATCGCAGAGACTTACGACGGCGTTCTGAATGATATTGTTGGTCAGCATGTGACCTCAGACCACGTGCTCGAGGCACTGAACACTGCTCGTGACGATTGGGCCGCCGAAGGTAACACTGGCGGCGGATCGGGCATGATCTGCTACGAATTCAAGGGGGGCACAGGGACGTGCTCCAGAAAACTGGCCGTCGCAGGGAAGGAATTCATCCTCGGTGTACTGGTGCAAGCCAACCACGGAGTGCGAGATTGGCTGGCCATCTGCGGAGAGCCGATCGGAGAGCTGATGCAAAACGACCGGTTGATCGAACGCGAAACCGGTTCGATCATCGTGATCTTTGCCACCGACCTCCCGATGCGGCCGGATCAACTCCAGCGGCTTGCGCGGCGGGCCGGGCTGGGCATCGGGCGTGCCGGGACACCGGGCGGCAACAATTCTGGAGATATTTTTCTGGCATTCAGTACGGCCAACCCACAGCCTATGCCTGGCCTTGGGTCTCCGTTCGCCTCGATACAACACATCAATGACGACTTGCTTGATACCATCTATCTTGCAGCTGTCGATGCGACTGATGAGGCGATCATCAATGCGATGGTGGCGGCCGAAGACACCCCGACATTCAAACCTGTCGGCAGGGTTTGCCGGGCTATCGACACCGCCCGTCTTGTGGAAATTTTGCAGGCCGCCGGAAAGATCCGGCAGTCCGCGGGTTGATCACTCGGGTTGCGCGCGGAAGTGGTAGGACTTGAGCCGAGTTAGGTGGTCATAGGCATGGACGGACAGGGAACACCCTCGGCCCGTGTCTTTGACCCCGGTCCAGGCTAGCGCTGGATCAAGATAATCACAACGATTGGCAAAACAGGTGCCAGTCTCAATCTTCGCCGCAATCGCCTCGGCAGCAACAAGATCCGCAGTCCAGACTGAAGCCGTCAGACCAAAATCGCTGTCGTTCATAAGGCGGACGGCCTCTTCATCGCTGTCAACGGACATAATGCCGACCACGGGGCCAAAGCTTTCTTCGGACATGACTCGCATATCGTGAGTCACATCAATCAGCACCTGTGGTGCAAGATAGGCGCTGCCCAGTTCGTCCGCAGGGAAATCACCCGCTGCAATCAAGGCACGCGCGCCCTTTTCAACGGCCTCGGCCACCTGGCCCCGAACAAAATCGGCGGCCTTTCCGCTGACCAGCGGACCAAGCGTCACGTGATCTTCTGTCGGATCGCCCAAAACATATGCCTTGGTCATTTCAGCAAACCTGTCGACGAACGCGGCATAAACGTCCCGATGTACATAGATCCGCTCGATCCCGCAGCAGGACTGGCCTGAGTTGAAGAAGGCGCCGTCAACTAGGCACTCAGCCGCCCAGGCGACATTGGCATCTGCCCGGACATAGGCCGGATCCTTGCCGCCCAGTTCGAGGTCGATACCGCTGAAATGCGCGGCATTGGCGGCCTGAAGGTGGCGACCAACCGACACGGAGCCGGTAAAGACGATATGATCGTGAATCCCCTCGCCAATCAAAGCGGTCGTGTCGTCATTAGTTGTTAGGCAAAGCTGGAAAACGCCTTCGGGCAGACCGGCTGCGGCGAAGGCTTCCGCGAACCGCTCTCCGCAAACCAAGGTCTGGGCTGAGTGCTTCAACACGACGGAATTGCCCGCCGCAAGTGCCGGAAAGATCGAATTTGTTGCGGTCAGGAAAGGATAATTCCACGGCGCAATGACCAGAATGGTGCCCAAGGCTTCCCGTCGCATGGTGCGCAAGGCCAAACCGTTCTGCGGCAATTGGGCATCTGCCAAAGCCTCGGGCGCGATCGACAACATGTGCCGGGCGCGTTCTTCCATGCCGCTGATTTCTCCGCCACACTGCGCCACAGGGCGACCCATTTGCCAAGCGATTTCCAGGGAGATCTCGGCCTTGGCCTTGGCAAGATGGTCAACCGCAGCCGACAACAAATCGCAACGGGCTTGCAGGGTCATTGCCGACCAAGTTTTTCGGGCTTCGCGAGCTTTTGCAAATATTACTCGAGCTTCAGACAGCGAGGTCGCGGTCCGTTCGGCGTATACGCTGCCGTCGACAGGGGAAATGCAGGTGATTTTCGAGGACATATAAGGGTTCCTGCTCAGAGAATCTCAAAGTAGCGTTTCAGCTCCCAATCCGTTACTGCACGCGAGAATTGGCGTGCTTCAAACAGACGGGAATCTGCAAAGTGTCGGGTAAAGGCCGCGCCGAACAGGTCCGCAGCTGCGGCCGACTGGCTCAGGATTTCCCCAGCTGTTTCAAGGTTACTCGGCAACTGGCGATTGACAGGCACTTGTTGTTCATAGGCATTGCCGATCGAGATCTCGCCCGGCTCAATCTCCTGCTCGATTCCCAGCAAACCTGATCCAACAGCCGCCGCCATCGACAGATAGGGGTTCACGTCCGACCCAGGCACCCGATACTCTAGGCGGTGAGAGTTCTCGGACCCGGGGATGACACGAATGGCAACGGTGCGGTTGTCGACCCCCCAGGTGGCCGAGGTCGGAGCCCAGAACCCAGGTGTCAGACGTGCATAACTGTTGACGTTCGGGGCGATCATCGCTGCGAACTCACGCAGATAAGCCAGCTGACCGCCGATAAAATGGCGCATGGTCTGGCTCATGTTGTATTCGCATTTTGCGTCGTAGAAGCCTGTCTCTTATACACATCTGACGCTGCCGAC
>OJIO01001168.1_pt1 | contig 12513 bp, 10 predicted proteins | sample 1595621 | NCBI WGS metagenome assembly OJIO01 (sample SAMN05416776, study PRJEB24817) | seawater metagenome | isolation source: Sea water | place: Canada:Atlantic | collected 2013-07
TCCTCTTCGTCGGCAGCGTCAGATGTGTATAAGAGACAGGAAGGATGTTGGCCTGGAGTTTATCATGAATGAACAAGATATCGAAGGCGTGATGTTGTTTTTTGATTTAAACGAAAACGATTATTATACAAATACCAAGAAAAGTACAAGTGGCAGAAGGGTGCCAGGTTCATCTTTTCACTTATTTAATGCTCTCATGTTTTATCAATTGGGAATTGTCAAAGATTCAACCAAATCTCTAAAGTGGGACGGTGTAGAGCGCTATTTTAACGATTATGATGTCCCTATCTGGAATCAAGATACCTACCTAGCTGAAGCTTTTAGAAATGGAACAGATTGGTATTTTAATGAGCTTTCTAAGGTTATTGAACTCAAACTATATAAGAAATATGTAAAGAAATCTAAGTACGGACGGATGATTTCTACTAGATATGAAAACGAGGAATTCTGGCATGGAGGACCTGGTAGAGTAAGTATAAATTTGAAAGAACAGATTAAATTCCTCAGGAGATTTCAAAAATCAAAGCTGCCTTTCGACGAATATCATATTGATAAAGTGAAAGAACTAATGCTTGAAAAATCAACTAAAAATTTGAAACTATATGGAAAGGTAGGATTGTCAAATGAAGATAATTTCCTTAATGATGGTGGACATAATATCGGTTGGTATTCAGGATATGTAGAAAGCAGAAATAATACCTATTTTTTCATATCGTATATTTCTAAACCGTATGATGTGGATAGAAAAGACTTCTTTGAATTGAGAAGAAAATTAGTCCATAAAGGGTTAAAGCACCTCTTTAATGTTGATGTTGAATAGGACCTAACATGAAAAAGGCCACCATTTTGGTGGCCTCTTATATTATTATCAAAAAAAATCAAATTACATTGACCACATTTTGATGTTATCATTATTCATTTTGATGTAATCATCATTTCCAGCTTTAGTAGCTAATTCTAATGAAGTCTGAGCAGCTGCGATAGCTTCTTTAGTTTTACCCATTTTTGCTAATAATTCAGACATTCTCTTCATTTGCCAGAATTTCTTGTCTGGACCTTCAGTCGCTATAGTCATCCATTCCAGTGCTTTATCAAGATCTTTACCAGCAGTAAAGTAGTAAGATGCAGCGTTATAGTAGTCACCTGAAGATGGTCCAGCCATTACTTTTTCGATATTCGCCATTACAGCTTTGTCAGAATTAGTAGAGATTGAAACGGGTACAGCAGTGTTAGCCCATTTGATATTCATAGTAGCTCCGTCAGATTTTATATCATCGATTGAGATCGTGAATGATTCTGCCACGTCAGCACTTTTCTTTGGTGTTACACTAACAGCTAATGCAGGCGTAGCTTCTGTATATGAACTCCAACTGCTTTTTTCGAATGTGTAGAAGTGAACTGCCCAAGTGGTAGCACTTGGCAAAGTTAAAACACCATACTTACCTGCCGCTAATTCTTTTCCTTCGATCATTACATCACTAGAGAAAGTTACTTGAGTTACAGAATTAGCTCCTGTTCTCCAGATTTTACCGTTTGGTACCAATGCATCATCTCCGAAGATTGTTCTTCCTTTTGCACTAGGTCTTGAGTACTCAACTGTTACATCTGTAAGTCCAACAGTCTGCATGATAGTTGCTGATGGTGAAGGTGCAGGAGTTTTGATCTGAGCTTGTACTGATACTGCAAGTGCAACAAAGCATAATACTGCGAATAAATTTTTCATAATTGAATTGAAATTAAATGTTTAATTAATTTGATTATAGTAGATCCTTGGATCCATTTTGAAACCACAAAAATGCTACAAAAGTTCGTTGGAACAAAGGAAAGAAGTTATTTAACAGAATATTGCATTATACAACCTTAAAACATGTAAGCCACATTGCCTCCAATTTGGCCATTACAGTTGTCACATAATAGGGTCGTGTACTTTAATTCGAACCTTAAATTTGATATTCCTAATCCCGCTCCTAAATTGAAACCTAAATCTGAATTAGAGTTTCCGTTTGATGAGTTTCGGAATAATGTTGGCCCAGCTAATACGTATAATGGATAATCATCTCCAAAATTGATAATATTATAAGTAGCATCAACGTCGAAGCTAAGTTGAGTAACATTATCTATAAAGTAATATGATACTTTAGGTTCTAGGTTAAATGAGTTCAATGATATCTCAGCACGAGCTTGCACACCAAGATTGTTCAAATATGTAGCTCCTAATCCAAAATTTACTTGAGCATTACCAGCAAGAGCAAAAAGACAAACACATAAAATAGTGTAAATTGCATTTTTCATAATTTTAGTTTTTTAATTTACTGATTTCTGATTTATTAATTTCCCTAAATTGTCCAGACCTTACATCTGCAAAAGTTAGTGATTTAATTTTATTCCTTATTAATCTAAGACAAGGAAAACCAACCGCAGCACACATTTTTCTTACTTGTCTGTTTTTTCCCTCCGTAATAGTAATTTCTATCCACTGAGTTGGTATGTTTTTTCGTTTTCGAATTGGTGGATTCCTTTCTTCAACATCAAGTTCTTCTATAATACTTACTTTACTCGGTTTTGTTCTATAGATTCCTGATTTTAATTTGATATCAACTCCGAGCTCTAATTTTCGTTTCGCATCTGCAGTGATTTCGCCTTCAACTTGAACCCAATAAGATTTAGGACTCTTGCTCTTTGGGTCTAATAGTCGTGTTTTTAGCTTATTATCATTCGTAAGTAGCAGTAGTCCTTCACTATCTTTATCTAAGCGACCTACAGGATAAACATCTTTTTCTACATTTACAAAGTCCTGCAAAGTAATATGCTGAGGCAATTCTTTAGAGAACTGACTCAGCACATTGTATGGTTTGTTAAATATGTAATATTTGTATTTCGGCATACTACACGTTGAACCTAAAATGCATAATATCTCCGTCAGCAACCACATATTCTTTTCCTTCTACTCCCATTTTCCCAGCTTCTTTCACTGCCGCTTCTGACCCTAAATCAATATAATCTTGATACTTGATTACTTCTGCTCGGATAAATCCCTTTTCAAAGTCTGTGTGGATTACTCCAGCAGCTTGAGGTGCCTTCCAGCCATCTACGATCGTCCATGCTCTTACTTCTTTTACACCTGCAGTGAAGTAAGTGATAAGGTTTAGTAATTTATAACTTGCTGCAATAACTCTATTTACACCAGGTTCTGTGAGTCCCATTTCTTCAACGAACTCCATTCTTTCTTCTTTGGTTTCTAGTTCTGCAATATCTGCCTCGATTCCAGCTGATATCAAAATGACTTCAGCATCTTCGTCCGCAACTAGTGCTTTGAATTGCTCGGTCATTTCATTACCAGTGATGACACTAGACTCATCGACGTTACAGACATAGAGTATTGGCTTTGCAGTAAGAAGGTACAAGTCCCTGTATACTTCTTCAAAACCTTCTGCAACCTCAAAACTTCTTGCAGGTTTTTCACTTTCTAGGTGTGCTTGTAATGCTTGTGCAAATTCGAGTTTTCTTACTTCCTCTTTATCACCCCCTTTTGCACCTTTTTTGAACTTATCGATCCGCTTGTCCATTGTATCTAGATCTTTTAAGATAAGCTCTAGATCAATGATACCTTTATCCCTTATTGGATCAACACTACCATCAACGTGGATTATGTTATCATCTACGAAACACCTTACCACATGTAATATCGCATCTACTTCTCTAATATTAGCTAAGAATTGATTACCCAATCCTTCACCCTTACTCGCACCTTTGATTAATCCTGCAATATCAAGAATCTCTACAGTCGTAGGTTGTACTTTCTCAGGGTTTACGATCGCTGATAATGCATCTAATCTTGCATCTGGTACAGTTATGATTCCTAAGTTAGGATCCTTTGTTGCGAAAGGATAGTTAGCTGCCAATGCCTTAGCTGATGTAAGTGCATTAAATAGGGTAGACTTGCCTACATTTGGAAGTCCTACGATACCACATTGAAGTGCCATATATTGATGTGTTTTTTGTATTAAATTCTATAGTTTTTTCAAAAACCGATGCAAAGGTAATAAGAATTATGAAATAGACATCTATCAACCTAGCCAAAGCATCACCCAGATGAAACCGAGCCAGGTCCACTACCCATATCCCCTTTCGGAGGGGGGTAAAGCGTTTTTAAAAGAACGCTCACTTGTCCCTGTTCCTCGCAAAAGAGCCAATGAAAGGGCGTGGAAATCAACATCTAAACCCAATCCCAATCCAGGTCAGTAACCTACCCAAACGGAATTCTCCAAACAAAGAACAACGTCCTCCTCTTTACTTCTCCTTCAGAGGAGAACATAAGTGACATGCCTATGGCAAACAAAAAAAACGACTATTTGTAAATATGAAAATACTACAGTAGCATCTTTCCCTTTAAATGGAAAGAACGAGATTGGGCTGAAAATGTGATGGAGATGCTTTTTAGGTAAAAACAAAACTGAAGATCAGTTACACATTCTGATTGGTCTGGGTTATAAAACGACCTGAGAGCATGCAAGTGTCACACTCCTTGGAGCTATACAGATACTATTGCTAAGATTCAATCTAATTTCAGCCCATTATACATTAAGTTTTATTACATCTATTGCGTACCTTTGCAGCCGTTTAGAAAAAGGGGGCTTATTTTGTCGACGATCTAGTGTTTGAAACTTAGTATAATTACTTCTTGTTCTAATTATTTACAATTGATTATAAAAAAGAATAAGATGAAATATAATGAACCAAATGGTTTGAATGATGTAGCGAAATTCCATGATACGTTCAGTCTGCCAGTGTTAGATACTCCTGTAATTCCTGATGAAAAGAGATGTGAGCTTAGAGTTTCATTGTTACAAGAAGAACTAAACGAATTGAAAGAAGCTATCGCAACAAATGACTTAGTTGAGGTGGCGGATGCGCTTTGCGATATCCAATATGTATTAAGTGGAGCTATTTTAGAATTTGGTTTAGCCGATAAGTTCAAAATACTGTTTGATGAAGTACAGCGGTCTAACATGAGTAAAACATGTAAAACAATGGCTGAGGCGGAAGCTACTCAAAAGCATTACTTGGACACAAAAGGTACAGAATCATTCATAGAGCCTAAAGATGGAGAATTTCTTGTGTATAGAACATCTGATAAAAAGGTGCTTAAATCCGTGGAATACTCTCCGGCTGATATTGTTGGGTTACTTGCTAAAGGCTAATCAAAAGTAATTCATTTACAAAATAAGATTGGGGGATTAGATTTCTTCCTATTAATTCTAAAATTATCCTTAATTGAATTAGGGATCATATTATAATACATGTACTACGTAAGAGATATATCACTACAATTTGCAGATCGGATATTGATGGATAACATCAGTTTCATGATCGGAAAGAAAGAAAGAATAGGACTCATTGGTCGGAATGGGGCGGGTAAATCTACCTTGCTCAAAATCATAGCGGACATTATAAGACCTGATACTGGGAAGGTAGAATTGCCATCTTACACTACCATCGGTTACCTTAAACAAGAGTTCGAGTTGGATGAAAATATGACTGTCATAGAGGAAACAATGAGCTGTTTCGAAGAGGCAAACGAACTGAATGCTGAGTTGGATAAGATCAATGATGAAATTGGGAAACGAGAAGATTACGAGAGCAAGGAATATGGTCAATTAATCGAACGTATCTCTGACATCTCTGCTCATATGGAGCATTTTGATCTTACTACTTTGGAAGCCAATGCTGTAAAAGTATTGAAAGGTCTTGGATTTCAAGATTTCGAATTTACAAAGAAAGTGAGCGAGCTAAGTGGAGGTTGGAAGATGAGAATCGAGCTTACGAAATTGCTACTAAGGCAGCCAGATCTTCTTCTTCTGGATGAGCCTACCAATCACCTTGATATAGAGTCGATTATATGGTTAGAGAATTACTTGATTAACTATTCTGGTATTGTGATTTTAATATCTCACGATACTACTTTTTTGAATAACGTAACCAACAGAATCTTAGAGATTGAGTTGGGTAGAATGAATGAATTCAAAGGAACTTACAAGAAGTATATAGTTGAGAAAGCAGCGATGAGAGAAATCCAAGTCAATGCATTCGAAAATCAACAAAAAGCTTTGGCTCAAAAGGAAAAAACCATCAATAGGTTTATGGCTAAGGCCACTAAAACAAAGATGGCTCAATCTATGAAAAAGCAATTGGACAAGGTCGAACGAATCGAAATCGTTGATGAAGCGACCGATAATATGGCGATCCGATTTGCAGAAGTACCAAGAGGAGGAAGGGAAATAATGGTCGGTAAGAATATCTCAAAATCATACGGCTCTAAACATGTGCTCGAAAATGTATCCATCGATATAGAACGTGGAGATAGAGTTGCTTTCATAGGTCAAAACGGGCAAGGAAAGACAACCTTAGCTAAGATCTTGATCGGTAATATTAATGCTTCATCAGGAGAAGTGATTCCTGGACACAATCTTCAGATCTCATACTATGCTCAGAATCAGTCAGAGCTTATTGATAGTAAAATGACTGTATTACAAGTCATGGAAGAAAAGGCACCAAAGGAATTAAGGTCAAGAGCGAGGTCTATACTCGGTAGTTTTATGTTTAGTGGGGAAGATGTAGATAAGAAGGTATCTGTACTATCTGGGGGAGAGCGAGCACGATTAGCTATGGCCAGCTTGGTCATGCATCCTTGTAACGTGTTACTACTGGATGAGCCGACAAATCACCTTGATATCCAAAGTAAAGAGATTCTTAAAAACGCGCTTAAAGAGTATACAGGAACTTTGATTGTAGTTTCTCACGATAGGGACTTTTTAGAAGGATTGACAGATAAGGTAATAGAATTCAAAGATAAGAAGCTGAACGAGTACCTCGGAGATATTGAATACTACTTGAAAAAGAGAAAATTGGATGATATGCGTCAAGTAGAGATGCAAAAATCAGAGCTTAAGAAAAAGAACGAATTAAATATACCAAAGCAAGAGGTTAAATCCGCCGTCCCAAAATTATCAAGAGATGAAGAAAAGTCTATAAAGAGAAAAGTCCAATATTTAGAAAGGGATATGGAGAAGCTAGAAACCGATAGTAAAGTGATAGAGGATAAGATGGCTGATCCTTCATTCTATAAAGATCCGACATTCAATGAACAGAATGATAAATATCAGGAAATGCAAAACGAACTGGGAGAAAAGATGGAAGAATGGGAAGTATGGGTAGAAAAGTTGGGATGATAACAGTGAGATAATAATCCATGCTTTATAGATTTTTACGGTAGTTTAGGGAAATCGAAGGAGATAATGTTCTAACGAATCAACTGACTATTGCAGATAATGGATGTCCAAATGCTTTCGTTGGACATTGATAGAAAAAATGATTTACTCTACATTGGACAGCAAGGTACTGACCCAGGACTTAAGATAGTTGACCTTAAAACAGAAAGTAATATACTTGTAGTTTCAGATTTGCTTTTTCCAGATGAGATTGCTTTGGTGAATTCTTTATTTGTGGCTAGAAATGGAAGTGTTTGGGTAGGAGCAAGATTCAGCGAGAACATTGTTGAAGTTCAGCCTGATATTATGTCAAGTATAAATTCAGAATTAACAAAAGTAAGTGTTTATCCAAATCCAACATCAAAATATATATCAGTTGAGAATTTAGGAGGTACAGATATCTCTCTTGATATATACTCGGTTACTGGAGTGAAGATTGATAAAGTAATCACGTCATCTGGTGTTACTAATATCGATATTTCTGAATACAAAAGCGGACTATATCTTATAGGGAATAATGAAATAGGATTCGAAAAAATTGAAGTATTAAAATATTAGAAAATATTAATACAGCTCCTATTAGAGAATTCATTTTGATGTATCTAGAGTTTAATTTAGAGTATCCCACATAATAAAGGTAGATTCGTTTTTTAGTTAATCAACCAACTTTTGACTATATGCCCTTTCGTTTACTACTTTCAGCAGTAATGCTCTGTCTATTTTCGTCGTTTATTTTTTCTCAAAGTTATACTGATGTCTCCTTAAGTTCAGGAGTCGGATTTGAACATCAAGGTCATCATGATACTATTGACATGGGTGTAGGTACGGGTGCTGCCTGGTTTGACTATGACAATGACGGATGGCAAGATCTTTATATTACGAATCGAATAGGTGCAAACAAATTATTCAGAAATCTGGGTAATGGTACTTTTACGGATGTTGCTGTATCATTAGGTGTTGCAGATAATGTTAACGATGGCGCAGGTGTAGTAGTTGGAGATGTTAACAATGACGGCTATATTGACCTCTATTTAGCCAACAGTGATAATAATGTACTTTACAAAAATAATGGTGACAATTCTTTTACTGATATTACAATTACAGCTGGCCTAGATATAATGGGACCTAATAGGTCCACCTCTGCAACGTTTGGAGATTATAATAATGATGGCTTTTTAGATTTATATGTTGCTCACCATATGGGAATTATGTCGACAGGAATAGGATCTACTAAAGATTATTTCTTTATAAATAATGGAGATGAAACATTTACTGATGTATCTCATTCTTTATTGGACACTACATTTTTAGTAAATCCAGGATTTATAGGAGGATGGTCAGATATTGATGGAGATAATGACCAAGATTTGATTGTGATCAATGACTGCCCTCTCGGACCTGGCACATTGTACGGAACATTAATATTTGAAAACGAAGGTGGTACTCATCCGGTCAATGATTGGTCTCTTCCAGAGTCTTCTCCTACATTGATTGGAGATGATTGTGCGCATGGTATGGGACTCGCAATTGGAGACCCTGATAGAGATGGTGATTTTGATATTCTTTATAGTAATGTTGGATATTTGAAATATTTCATCAATGAAAATGGTGTTTTTACAGAAAATGATACTGCTGGATTTGATATTCAGGAAGATGGTGATTTTTCTTGGGGCTGTAGTTTTTTGGATTACGATAATGATGGATGGCAAGATGTATCTGTCGCAATTGGAGCACTACCTTTAGTGGGTGAGTATCCTAATCAAGAGAGTCAATTTTTCAAAAACAATGGGGATGGTACTTTCTCTGATATTGCACCTACGTTAGGTCTTGATGATGATGCCAGAACGAGGACTATCGTCCATGCTGATTATGATAAAGACGGAGACTTAGATTTGCTCATGATTAATTATGATGATGAAGTCCTGTTATTCAGAAATGATGATGTGAATACCAATAATTATCTAAGAATCGCGCTAGAATCAAATTTAAGTGCGCCAAACGGGATTGGGTCAAAGATTGAAATTAATACCAATGATGGAGTAACCCAGTATTTTGAAATGAGAGCAGGTTCTGATTTGGGAGGATGTAACGAATTATTCGCTCATTGTGGTCTAGGAACTGCAACTGGAGTTAATTACATCAAAGTGAAATGGTTATCAGGTGCTGAAAGTACTGTCAATAATCCTTCTATTAATTCAGTGGTTACGGTTACTGAGTCTGTATCTCCATATATACATGTTAGAAAATCTGCAATAGGAAATAACAATGGCAATAATTGGGCTGATGCATATAATGAATTGACAGATGCCTTGTCTGTAGCGGTAGCCGGAGATACCATTTTGGTTACAGAAGGTACATATTATCCGACTACAGATGATAATGAAGATATATCATTTTTAATAAATGCTGACATTACTATTATAGGGGGTTATCCTCATTGTGGAGGGCTTCTAACCCATAGAGACCCTTTACAACTTAAAACTATACTATCAGGAGATGTTGGTAGCCAAAATAGCAATAGTAACCAAAGTCATAATTTAATAAAAGTAGCTTCGACCGTGATGGATGCTAATCTAGTTGGGTTTGAAATGAAATTTGCGAATGCAGATGGTGCTTCAGCCTCACAACAACAGGGTGCTGGGATCTTGTCTGAAGGTAGGATTAGACTGCAAGATGTGGATTTTAGATCTAATACCTCATTGTTGCCTGGTTCTGATATATGCACTACTGGAGCAAATGCTGAAGTTACATTGGATCATTGCTACATTAAAGAAGAAAATTCTGTGCCTGCGGTCTCTATCTTACAAGGATCTAAGATTATAGTAAAGAATAATTGTGTTATAGACAAAGGTGAATAATACAAAATAGTAGTTTTTATTTCTATTAGATAGTTCATATTGTAGAATCTCCCGTCAATTTTTTAGATGTTTGCATCTTAATAATAAATCAATCGTTGATTAAGTTATTACTACCATGTAAATCAAAATGAAATCTATTTATTGAAGGCTAAAAAATACATTTGGATCATCTTAGGCCTCGTAGCACTTTTGCTCAATTGGCTTTTTGGATTATTCCCATCATTCTATGAAGTATTCTATTTCAGGGGAATATTTCAAGTTATAAGATCTGTATATGACTATACCCTAGGTTGGATTCCTATTCCTATGGTTTATTTTCTTTTTTTTATTGTGGTTCAGATTATATATCAATTTTTGAAATTCAAAGGATTCAAATCTGCTGAAGGACCATTTGCTAAGTTATGGAGTTTGATATTTCCGATTCTTTCATTGGCTGGAGCAGTAATCTTTTTTTTCTACTTTTTATGGGGTTTCAACTATCAACAACAAAACCTAAGCGAGCAACTTGATTTACCAAAAGTGACAGCGGATACCACTGAATTATATAATGAAGCTGTCTTTTTTCTTGACAAGTTGGAAGAATTACGAACTGAAATCAGTCATGATACTTTACCATTATCGTTTGATCAACTTCCCATGGGACTAGAATTAGAAATACGCCAAAATTTGGAAAATATCCTTTCTAATTGGGATATACCAACGGGAGGTAGAGTGAGAGTTCGTGAGTTATTTCCAAAAGGTATTTTACTTAGGATATCTACAGCAGGTGTATACATTCCATTTGTATTTGAAGGTCATATTGATGCAGGATTGCACCCAATACAATATCCATTTACGATGGCACATGAAATGAGTCATGGATACGGATTGGCGGACGAAGGCACTTGTAATTTTACAGGATTTGTAGCTTGTATGATTTCTGACAATCCATTTGTGCAGTATTCTGCCTCGATGAGTCTTTGGAGATACATGGCTAACAATCTTAGAAAAGGTTCACCAAAGCTATATAAGAAATTAATGAGACTTATCAGTCCAAATGTAAGAACAGATCTGATAGCTGTCATGGATGAGATGGACAAGTATCCAGACATCTTGCCCAAAGTGCGAAATGCTGTTTATGACACCTATCTAAAATCGCATGGTGTGGCTGGTGGATTATCAAATTATAGTAAGGTGGTAGAAATGAGTATGGCTTGGAAAAAAAGTGGGAGAGATATGGACCTAGTAGGTAAAATATACGGTAAATGATATTTTATCATTTTGTCAAGAATATTCTATACAAGCCAAAACTATAATATGGTGATAAGTTAAACTCGAGCACGAACATTAATGTTTTGCAGAGCAAAGATGTTGACTCATGGTTGATAATTTAGTGGATTGACAACTACTTTACGATGATCATTTTGGTTTCCACTCCTTTTTCACCAATATTGATCTTCAACGTATATATTCCAGAATTAAAGCCAGTCGTACTAATCATTCTGTTACCACTAGCAAGCTTACCATATTGTATAGACTAAGTTCAAATTCATCTTGACATTCAGCTCCAGTGGTATCTATCCATTCGCAAATTTCATTAACAGAATAATTCATACCTGGGTCAGGATTTGTATCACATAATCTATCGCCTTTTATATTACATTCACTGCCATCAGGGTTTTCGGGACTTGTACCACAATTATGAAAAGTATGAAACAAATTTAATACATGACCAATTTCATGAGAAATTGCATTTGAGGCAGCTAAAGGGATACCGTTTGGTGACACTCCTGACACATAAACAGCAGACCCGCCACCAATAAATCCAAATGATAATGCTTTAAATTCAGCATTATCAGGTAAAAGAAGAATATCTATTCCATCTTCATGGAATTCATCTTTCACATTATTCCCGTTTAGTAATAACATGTTATTTGCCCAATCATCATTATAATGTTCGATTACATTACAGTCCCATTCAAAATATATATTATGTTGATTATATAGATTGTTAATAATTTCAAATGAATTATTAACAACAACCTCTGATTGTCTGTCGCCATTATCAGCTATGGCTACATGAAAGTAAACTTTCAATCGATACATTTGATCGTTTTGAGAATTACCTGTACAGGTAAATGGAAAACTACTGCTATGGTCTGTTTGGCAATAGCCTTGAGCACTTAAGTGTATAAAGTTTATTGGTAATAATAAAAATGACAAACGTAATTCGTTTCATAACTTGTAATTAGAAGGTGATTTAAAATTTATAAATTTACTCTAATCTATATTTGAATTTCATTTAATTGAGCGTAAAAAGCTTAATTAAATGAAATTAGGAAAAAAAGTAGGTTTATTCTCTGTCTCTTATACACATCTCCGAGCCCACGAGACAGGCAGAAATCTCG
>OJIO01001169.1_pt1 | contig 12499 bp, 8 predicted proteins | sample 1595621 | NCBI WGS metagenome assembly OJIO01 (sample SAMN05416776, study PRJEB24817) | seawater metagenome | isolation source: Sea water | place: Canada:Atlantic | collected 2013-07
TTAATAAACAGGGTTCATGCATTCATTTGTATGGACCCTTTTTTATTGGACTATAGATAGTACTCAATATTGGACTATATATAGTTAATACTGAATTGAACCCCAATCCGTAAATGGTATTAATCGGTTAGGGGTTGAATATATCACACCATTAATTGGTATGCTCCCTTTTTGTATTTGAAATATAAAAAGCACGTAAATCATAATCCAATCGACTCGTTGACTATGTGTATGGGTGCCATTTTATTCTTGATTTATATTGAGCTTTATTTTTAAAAGAAAAATATAATAGATTGGTTTAGTCGATAACACTCATTGACTTGTTTGTAGAAATACATGATAATTAATAGTCGTATTAGTGTGTTTACCGCGCAAGATGCGAAAGGCTTAATTTCTAACTAAAATTAATTTAAATAGCTATTGAGGCCCATTGTAGATCATAAAGCTTATTCCATATACCATTAAGTCTTCATTAAAGTCAGTTGAGGTTAAATTGCTGTCTGGAAACAATGTTAATTCTATATTATGTACATTGTAGGATTGCCAATTGATTGATACAAAAGGTCGAAAAGAGAAGGCATTTTTGTCTGAAGCAAATTCGAAAATGAGACAAAATCTACTATTTAGGACATTTTGATTTAGCACTTCATTGTCTTTGGTAATGAGATTGGTTTTATTTTTATATTTTAATTGTTGGTACCCTATAGTTGCTCCATAGCCAAAAAATCCGAAATAGTTTTCTAAACCGATGTAAAGACTATTCTGAGAAATTTTCCACTCGTTCTCTTTTAATTCACTAGATATTAGAGATAAATCACTCGCTTTAGATTTGCCTTTGGTAGCGGAAAGTCCAAAATCAAAACCTAAGTTTTTACTAAGTTTATATCTAGCACCAAATTCAATACCATGGTAAAAGTTTATGGGCTTTAATTCTTGGTTTTGAGATGTAAATTTAGAACTGTACCGATTGAAAATATCTGTTGTCTTTTGAAGATTAGCATAATTCCCATTATATCCAACTTTGATATTAAACTGAGCATAAACTGAACATACTGTGCATAATAGCGCACAACATATTAATGTTCTGCGGGATAGAATTGACATTACAAGGTGTTTTGTTTTGTTATAATACTAGGAAAGATACGACAATAGTATATAATTTCCTCATTAGTATTATACAAACGAGTTTGCTTAATGTCATTTAAATTGCAAGAATAGAAAAGTCTACTATAGAAGTTCCTTCATCTTTACAAACGCATTTTCTAAACCATTTGGATTCTTTCCTCCTGCTGTGGCAAAGAATGGCTGGCCTCCACCTCCACCGCCTACTTCTTGGGCGAGTTCTCTGATGATATTGCCAGCATGTAATTCTTTAGATTTTGTCAATGATTCTGAAATAAGTAACATCAATTGTACTTTATCACCATTAACTAGACCGAATAGTATTACTGCTTCACCAAGATCTTTTGCGATATTATGTGCTAGAGTTTTAGCTGTTTTACTATCTATACCTTGAAGCTTTTGAATGACTAGTTTTATTCCGTTTATTTCTAAGGCAGAATTCACAAGATCATCCTTCATATTGCCTGCTTGTGAAGCCATAAGAGTTTCTAGTTCTTTACGAAGAGTTTTGTTCTCATCTTGCATATCCACAACTGATTTGTGAACATCTTTTGTCCCTTTGAATAAGTTTTTGATTCTTCCTAAAGTCCCTATCTTATCATTAACAAAAGCTTCAGCAGTATTTGAGGTTATTGCTTCTATCCTTCTTACTCCAGCGGATACTCCAGTTTCACTAGTAATTTTGAAAAGACCGATATTTCCTGTATGATCTACATGACACCCTCCACAAAGTTCTCTTGAGAATTTTTCATTGAATGTGATCATACGAACAAAATCACCATATTTTTCACCAAATAACATAGTCGCACCTGCATTTTTCGCTTCGTCGATAGAAATGCTTCTGTGTTCTTCAAGCTTAATATTAGCTCTTATCTTTTGATTGACGATAGTTTCTACTTGGGCTACCTCATCGTCTGTCATTCTTTGAAAATGTGAGAAATCAAATCTTAAATATGTATCTTTAACCAACGATCCTTTTTGCTGTACGTGGGATCCGAGAACTTCATTCAAAGCTGCATGCAATAGATGAGTGGCAGTGTGATTGTTTTCGGTAAGTGCTCTTTTATTGGAGTCTATTGTTGCTTCTAGCAATCCTTCCATTTGAGAAGGTAAATTATTGACATAGTGTATAATGAGATTATTTTCTTTTTTAGTGTCGATAACCTTTATTGTTTCTTCACCAATTTTCATGTAGCCAGTATCTCCGACTTGACCGCCGCCCTCTGCATAGAATGGAGTCTTGCTCAACACCAATTGATAAATAGGTTTACCTTTCTGACTAAGAGTTCTATGTTTAAGAATTTGGGCATCTATTACATGATGATTATCATATCCCACGAATTCAACATCATTTTCATCTAATATTGTTATCCAATCACCTGTTTCTCTTTTTGCATCAGCCCTAGCTCTATCCTTTTGTTCTGAAAGCGCTTTTTCGAATCCTTTTTCGTCAAGAGTCCATCCTTTTTCTTCAGCAATCAATCGTGTAAGATCAATAGGGAAACCATAAGTATCATATAATTCGAAAGCTTGTCTTCCATCTAGATGATTGTTTTCTACCTCAATAGTTTCTATTCTTTTTAGTCCACCTGCAAGAGTACGAAGGAAAGATTTTTCTTCTTCTAGTATTACTTTACTAACGAACTCGTGTTGTGCTTTAAGCTCTGGAAAGACATTTTCAAATTTTTCAGCCAACATCAATACCATATTGTTTAAAAATGGTTCTTTAATGTTTAATGCTGAATAGTAATACCTTACAGCCCTTCTCAAAATTCTTCTAATAACATATCCTGCTCCTGTATTGCTAGGCAGTACTCCATCTGCAATAGTAAAACTAACTGCTCTAAGATGATCAACTAATACACGCATAGCTATGTCAGACATAGGAGCGTTTTCATATTTGCCTAAATATTTCACTCCTGACTTTTCTTCTATATATGATATGAATGGCGAGAAAACATCTGTGTCATAATTAGAGTATTTACCTTGCATTGCCATGCAAAGTCTCTCAAATCCCATTCCTGTATCAATATGTTTGTCTGGAAGGTCGTGTAAAGACCTATCTGCTTTTCTATTAAATTGAATAAATACTAAATTCCAAATTTCTATGACCATCGGGTCATCCACATTTACTAACGAAGCACCATCTATTTTTGCTCTATCTTCGTCAGGCCTGAGATCAATGTGAAGTTCAGAACAAGGACCACAAGGACCGACATCACCCATTTCCCAAAAATTATCTTCCTTACCGCAGTATAATATGTGATCTTTTGGAAGGTGAGCTTCCCAAATAGTTGCAGCTTCTTCATCTTTGCCAAGTCCTTCATTTTCGTCACCACCGAATATAGTTGCATAGATTCTATCAGGATCTAACCCGTATTCTTTGGTCAATAATTCCCAAGCCCAGTCGATTGCCTCTTTTTTGAAATAGTCACCAAATGACCAATTTCCTAGCATCTCAAACATAGTATGATGATAAGAGTCTCTTCCTACTTCTTCTAAATCGTTATGTTTTCCAGACACTCTAAGACATTTTTGAGTGTCAGCCATTCTTCTTACTTCAGGTGTTTTGTCTCCTAAAAAGTAATCTTTAAACTGGTTCATACCCGCATTGGTAAACATTAATGTCGGATCATCCTTCACTACTAAAGGTGCGGACGGTACTATTTTGTGGTTTTTTGATTCAAAGAAATCAAAGAATTTTTGTCTAATTTGATTAGCATTCATAAAGCAAAAAATATGTTTCGACACTCAAGCGGAATGTCAGTTTAAATAAGGTTAAATAAGTAAGATGTTTACAGTTCATTTAAAATTCAGATGTTCAGGCATTTAAGCATAATGATTAAATAGATATGTGTTTTTTAAATATTTTCGTCAGTAATTTTGCAATTCAAAAATGTTATACTACTTTTGATCACCCATATCCCCCTGAGCATACGTACTCAACTGATGGCTGCAAAAGTAGTTAAAAGGACGAAAATAGAGTGATGAAAAGAGAAAAATACGTATACAACGACAGTACACTGCAATATGAGAAACTTAGGCTTACGCCTGGAGAAAAATTGACGCGTATAATAGGAATTACTATATCATTAATAGTATGTTCTGCTGTAATCTTTGGATTAGCTTATAAGTACTTTCCTACTCCAAAAGAAAAGTCTCTCCAAAGAGAAAATCAACAGATGGTTTTTCATTTCGATAATCTAAAATCAGATTTTGGCTTGATCGCCGAAGACCTTAACCAACTCCAACGAAAAGATGCTGATGTGCATAGAATGATCTTTGGATTAGATCCTATTGATGATGCTGTATGGGATGGTGGTGTAGGTGGACATAACAAATATGCCATGCTCGAAAACTTCGAAGATACTGGCGAAATGATATCAGAATCATTGGAAGATGTAGATAAACTCAAACGTAAAATAGAACTACAAAGAGAGTCTCTGGATATGCTCTTCAAGATGGCTAGTGCAAAAGAGAAAAAATTAGCTTCAATTCCTTCTATCAAACCAGTTGTTGAAGATAAATTGAAGAGAAAGATCAAGCATTTGTCTGGATACGGAATTAGATTTCATCCTGTACATAAGGTGAAAAAATTTCACAAAGGAATTGACTTCACAGCTCCCAAAGGAACTGCTATACAAGCCACAGGAAATGGTACAATCATTAGAGTAGAAAAGAAGAAAAGAGGCTATGGGCTTAATGTAGTTATTGATCATGGATATGGTTATACAACACTTTATGCTCACATGAAGACTATTGATGTGAAAAAAGGCGAGAAAGTATTAAAGGGGCAAAAAATTGGCGAAATTGGAAGTACAGGAACCTCAACTGCTCCACATCTTCATTATGAAGTTAGAATCAACGGAAAGGCTGTTAATCCAATTGACTACTGCCTAGATGGTCTAAGTCCAACTGAATATAAAGAATTGGTATCAAAAGCAAGTGAAGAAAATCAATCATTTGATTAATACTTAAGATAAAACATTGAACTACCCCACTAAAGACCAGCAATTTGATTGTTGGTCTTTTTTGTTGGTGGTAGAATTAGAGGTAGGTTAATTAATGTTGCTGAGTTGAGACATTCCAATTTGACAGGTATTTGACAGACAGTGACTTATAATTATTTTTGCTAGCCTAATTTGGAGTATTATTAATGTTCTATTTAGATTTGTAGAATACTCATCTAATACCTTAGAAATGAAAGTCCTATTTTCACTTATCCTTTCTTGTGCTTCATTGATGGCTTTTAGCCAGATTACAAGCTTAAATTTCTTACTCAACCACAATTGTGAGACTAATCTTTACGAGGTGAAACTAAAAATACTTGAAGGTAGCGCTGCGACAGCAGGGGAGCGTAGTCAATTTAATTCTCAGATATCAATGGTGATACCAACGGGCTTAGATTTTGAAATAATTGAACTGTTTAACCCTCTCAAGAATAATCAAAATTATGAAGGAACTGAAGGTATGAATTGGAGTACATTCACTCCAGTAATAAGTCCTCCTGAACAATCAGAAAGTGACTTTTATTCCATCGCACCGCAACTATCACCGGCCAGTTTTTACAATAACCTGAGTGAAGGAGATGAAGTCCTACTTTTTACTTGTGAGATTGGAGAGGACACAGAATATAACCCTAATATCCGATTTTATGATAATGATAATGATCCTGCTATCCAATCAGCTGGCTCAGATTTTAGAAATGGATTTGCAATAGGATCTCCAAGTCAGTTATATAATACTAATGAATATAAATCATGTCTTTCCAGTAGTGTTAACCAAGAATTGAATCTGAATGTTTATCCAAATCCATTTGTTGATCAATTGGTCATAGAATCAGAATTACCTATTACATCTTTTACAATAAATGATCTAAATGGGATGTTGCATTATTCTAAGTCTAACTTGAATAGTGAGAGGCTTATCATACCTACGAATGATCTAGTAAGTGGAATTTATACGCTTGTATATAATAATGGAAAAGGAAGTAAGGTGGTTAAGCTGCTGAAACTGTAGATGGTTAAACTCAATTTCAATTGGAAATAACTAAGCCTAAAGCTTTAAAGAAAGTTGATTCTATAACGTATAATATTTTATTGTTTTATATCAACGCCTACTACTTTAGTCGACTCACAAATCTAATTTCATTAAATCAGAACTTTACCCTCTTAGCTGCATAATCATATCCTTCTTGCCACCATTGCTTCATTGCGACGGGATCGAAATGAAAAGAATACTCTGTTAATACTCTAGGAGTAAAGAAAAACCTTACATGGATATCATCATTGTAAATAGACTGAAGATGGCCTATAAGAATGTCATCATATACGATCTGATTAAGCATAAAACCCATTGATTGTAAAAGCACATCAAATGCGTTTCTAGTTTTTAGATTTTCTGTAGTTCTATGCCTTGGTTGAAGTACAATTACATCGATATCTTTTGCACCATTTGAGATGGCTTCTTCAATAGGTATGTAGTTTCCAAAACCTCCATCTGCATATTCACAGCCGTTCTTTTCTACTAGACTCATGAATGGAACGAAACATGAGGAAATCCACATCCAATCACAGAAATCTTCATAGCTATAGTCAGAAAGGTGTTTGTATTCTATTGTGTTTTTAGTAAGATTAGAGGCTGTAATTATTACTTTTTTCCCAGATGATTTTACTTTTTTGTAATCATCCACAGTTAAAATCTTACTTATCGTTTTCCTGAGATTAGAAGTGTCACCAAAGGTCTTTTTGCGTTTCAGAAACATCTTTATGATATTCAAGTGGTGCATTGACGATTTTAAGTTCCCGTCTTTGTCTTTTGTGATTTTGAATGGACATACTGAAAATACATCTCGTTGTGTTACATTAGTAAATGCTTCCTTTAGCCGTTCAATATTACCTATAGATAGATGTGGGATAAGTAGACTACCCGTAGAACTGCCCACAAACATATCATAATCTTGCTTTTCTTCATTAATTAGATATTCTGCAACACCTCCAGCAAAAGACCCTTTGCTACCTCCTCCTGAAATCACCAATGCTTTCATCTACAACAATATTTCTTAATATTAACGCGTCAAGAACATATTTCTATTTCTCTCCAACTCTCTGAAGAATGGATCACTTGTGTCTTTTATAAATCGTATTGCTTCTCCTGTACTCTTCATTTCAGGTCCCAATTGTTTGTCTACATTAGGGAATTTATTAAATGAAAATACGGGCACTTTAATCGCAAAACCCTCCAATTGTTTGTCGACGGTAAAGTCTTTAATCTTCTTATTTCCGATCATTACATGTGTTGCAATATTTAAGAATGGTACACCATATGCTTTAGCGATAAACGGTGTAGTTCTTGAAGCTCTTGGATTGGCTTCGATTACATATACCTGCTCGCCTTTAATCGCGAACTGTATATTGATCAACCCTCTGATTTTTAGTGCTTCTGCAAGTTTCAATGTATACTCTTTCATTTTCTCTAATACAGCATCAGAAAGTGAGTATGTAGGCAATGTCGCAGAACTATCTCCTGAGTGAACACCTGCTGGTTCGATATGCTCCATGATTCCCATTATGAGTAATTCATCACCATCATAAATTGCATCTACCTCGGCTTCTTTAGCTCTTTCTAGGAATTGATCCACCAAAACTCTATTGTCTGGCATATGCTTGAATATCTCAAGTACTTGTTTCTCAAGCTCGTCATCATTTATGACGATCTTCATTCTTTGGCCACCAAGTACATATGACGGTCTTACAAGTACTGGATATGATACCTCATTGGCTACTTTAAGTGCCATGTCAGCATCATCCGCAACTCCAAATCGTGGGTAAGGAATTCCTAGTTCTTTCAATAAATCAGAGAATCGTCCTCTGTCCTCGGCAAGGTCCATAGCATCAAAACTACTTCCCATGATTTTAATTCCTTTTTTATGAAGAGTTTCTGCCAACTTCAGTGCTGTCTGTCCACCTAATTGTACTATGACTCCCTCTGGCTTCTCTAGTTCGATAATCTCTTCTAAGTGTTCCCAGTAGATTGGCTCGAAGTATAATTTGTCAGCTGTGTCAAAGTCAGTAGAAACAGTCTCAGGATTACAATTGATCATGATGGACTCATATCCTGCCTCTTTGATGGCCTTGAGTCCATGAACACAACAATAATCAAATTCTATTCCTTGACCGATTCTATTTGGCCCAGATCCTAGCACAATGATTTTCTTCTTGTCAGAAGGTATGCTTTCATTTTCTTTATCAAACGTAGAGTAGAAGTATGGTGTCTGTGCCTCGAATTCAGCTGCACATGTATCTACCATTTTGTAAGTTCTTATGATTCCAAGCTTTTTTCTTTGTTTGGTAACAGCATCTTCTTCGATTCTCATTACCCAAGCGATCTGCGCATCAGAATATCCTACTTCTTTAAGATCTCGGAAAAACTCTACTGGAATATCTTCTGGCACATTAAATTTGTCCAGCTTATCTTCCATTTTGACCAATCTCTTGATCTGATTGATATACCAAGGGTCGATTCTTGTAAGTTTTTGTACTGTTTTAACTGGTACACCTAATCTCAATGCATCTTTTAATCTATAGATTCGATCATCGCTTGCTTGTTCCAACCTTGTTAAGATATCTTCTGTTCTGATCCATTCTTTTTTGTCTGCTCCAAGTCCACTTCGGTTGTTTTCTTGTGATTGACACGCTTTTTGTAAGGCTTCTAAGAAATTACGACCGATTGCCATTACTTCACCGACAGATTTCATTTGTAGTCCCAGTCTCTTATCTGCACCATTGAACTTCTCAAAGTTCCATCTTGGCATTTTTACTATCACATAATCAAGTGTAGGCTCGAAAAAAGCGGACGTTGTACCTGTAATCTGATTTTTAAGTTCATCCAAAGTATAACCTATAGCTAGTTTAGCGGCTATTTTGGCAATAGGATATCCTGTCGCCTTACTGGCCAATGCTGAAGATCTTGAAACACGTGGATTAATCTCAATACAGATTAAATTTTCTGTCTCGGGATCTTGAGCAAATTGGATATTACATCCACCTGCAAAATTTCCCATAGATCTCATGAGCTGTATTGCATCATTACGCATCTTTTGATAAGCCTTATCTGAGAGAGTCATCGCTGGAGCTACAGTAATACTATCTCCCGTATGGATTCCCATCGGATCCAGATTTTCTACCGTACAGATAATGACAACATTGTTATTTTTATCTCTTAGTAGCTCTAGCTCAAATTCTTTCCATCCAAGAACAGCTTTCTCTACCAATACTTCATGTGTAGGAGATGCATCAAGTCCTCTTCTTAGGTAATCATCGAATTCTAATTCATCATAAACCAATCCTCCTCCAAAACCACCTAATGTATAAGATGGTCTAATTACTAATGGAAATCCAATCTTTTGTGCCGCTTCTTTTCCTTCAAGGAAACTATTAGCAATATAAGATGGAGCCACTGATTGACCTAAATTGATCACATGCTCACGAAATGCTTCTCGGTTCTCAGCTAATTCGATAGCTTCGAGATCAACACCAATTAATTTTGTATTGAATTCGTCCCAAAGACCTTGTTTCCCAGCTTCGATAGCAAGGTTCAGTGCAGTCTGCCCGCCCATGGTAGCTAATACGGCATCGATCTTTCTTTCTGTAAGAATCTCTCTAAGACTCTCAACCGTCAAGGGTTTGAGATAAATGTGATCTGCAGTCATCGGATCAGTCATGATCGTTGCAGGATTACTATTGATTAGGCTGACTTCGATACCGTCTTCGACAAGAGACTTTGCAGCCTGTGTTCCAGAATAGTCAAATTCGCAAGCTTGTCCTATGATAATGGGTCCGCTACCTATGATGAGGACGGATTTTATAGATAAATCTCTTGGCATAATGGATGGATTGGATAAAATTTGCGCAAATATAATGCATAAATAATAGATTTATAAAATGATGAGATTAAAGTGTCTTTAAAGCGTAAAAAGAATTGAATAATGTCAAGAACCATCCAATGAAACCCAATATTGTTCTTTAAGATTTAGCAGTTTCTAATGATTTTTCAAGGCTTTCTTTTTTTTATCATTTTTGTTTAACTATTAGTCACTCATATCCGTTATAAGATTGCACAATCGTAAAATATGAAATTCGTACTACCATTTTTATTTATTTTCTTGTTTTGCATTACAATAGATGCACAAGCTGACTGGGAACTTCAACGTGATGAATCGGGTATTAAAGTTTGGACTAAGGACTATCCAGATTCAAAATTTAAGCAATTCAAAACAGAGACTAAGATCAAAGCGTCACTTAAAAATGTGGTTGCGGTTTTCTTGGATATAGAAAACATGGGATTATGGTACGATCGTGTTGAGAAAGTTGTAATGGTAGAAAAGATCTCTGATATGGAGGGTACTTATAAAATAGACTTTGAATTGCCTTGGCCAGTTGCAGATAGAGTAAGTGCCGTGAGGGCGATTTTATCACATGATCCAACTACAAATGTAGTAAGAGTAGATACGAATTATGAGCCAGGGGTTATCACAGATACAAATGTATTATTAGTTACAACCATGTATAGCGAATGGGTGCTCACACCTGTTGAAGGAGATTATGTACAAATTTTTCATAAAGGATATATGGATCCTGGGGGTTCATTACCTTCTTGGATATCAAATAGCGGAGTCAAAGATGGGCCAGTGAAAACCTTAACTGCACTAAAAGGAATATTACCTGAGTATACAAATGTTGATGTTGCTTTTCTTAAGGATTGATTCTAGTTCATAATCGGATTTCCCTATTTTTGGCCTATGTCAATAGCAATCTATACGAAAAACGTTAAGCAATCTCAAAAATGGAAGCAGATTTTAAGATCTAAGCTTCAGAATGAGAAGATTGAAATATATCCAAATATTACTAATTTCGATAGTGTTACTTTTTTAGTTTGCTGGAAACCAGAAGAAAATTTGCTAAGAAAGTTTTCAAATCTTAAGGCTATCCAGTCTTTAGGGGCTGGTGTTGACCATATATTAGATCATCATATTGTCCCTTCTCATATTCAAGTTTCGAAAGTCGTAGATAATAATCTATCTCATGACATGTGGGAGCATGCGATGTCGATTATTTTATCAGATATGAAAAATCTATCAATACATGCAAAAAATCAAGCATCAAAAACTTGGAAATATAAAAAGTATAAAAGAATAAAGGATGTGTCTATAGGTATACTTGGGATGGGGATTATTGGTAAATATGTAGCCATGAAATTTGCAAATACAGGGTTCAAAGTTGGGGGATGGTCAAGATCAAAAAAGGAAATACAAAACGTAGTTAGCTATTCTGAAGACTCAGGAATGAAATCCTTGCTTTTAGATTCGGATTATGTGGTAAATATATTGCCATTAACGAAGGAGACAAAAGGGTTAATAGATCATAACTTTTTTTCGAATATGAAGAAAGGATCTTATTTTATCAATATAGGCAGAGGCCGTCACGTAGTGGATGCAGATCTTTTATCTAATATTGATATTGGTCATCTGAGAGGTGCAGCTTTAGATGTATTTCAAAGTGAGCCACTGCCAAAAGAGAGTCCTTTTTGGAATCATTCTTCAATCATAGTCACTCCCCATATAGCTAGTTTGACCCATATAGATTCTGTCTACCCTCAGGTTATTGAAAATTATTTGAGGTTGATAAAAGGAGAGCGTCTCCTTAACCTCGTAGACCTTACTAAAGGGTATTAATGTTAGAAATATTAATATTCTTATAATCTGTATGAGAAGTGGGAAGATCAGTCAGCTCTAAACTTACTGTTGTAGCATCTACTAAATCTCCATCAATATCATTAGCGGATTTTCCTATCAGTCCAACTAAACTGAATAATATAGTTAATAAGTCAAAAGCAATAAATACAAAACCATAAATAAAAATGAGGCTGCCCGTTACCGGACAGCCCCACTTTACATTATTTTATTATTTATTAGGAAGTTTTAATTAATAACTGACTATGAATTTCTTCACCAATTTGATTAACTACCTTGATTTGGTAAGTTCCATTGGAAAGTGCGCGTAAGTCAATTTTTTCTCCAGGCGTATAAATTTGCTGGATAACTTTTTGACCATTGACATTATATATTGAAATACTTTGAAGTTCATCAGAAACATTTAATTGAATTGCTTCTGTGAAAGGGTTAGGGTATGCATAAATCTTTACCTCATTAGTATTATCTAAACTACTGTGTTTTATATCAGAGAAATCAAAAGCTCCATCCAAATCGACTTGCTTTAGCCTGTAATAGACAAAGGGAGCTCTAATGTTCAAATCAATATTGTCCTCATACTGTCTCTTATACACATCTCCGAGCCCACGAGACAGGCAGAAATCTCGT
>OJIO01001176.1_pt1 | contig 12423 bp, 12 predicted proteins | sample 1595621 | NCBI WGS metagenome assembly OJIO01 (sample SAMN05416776, study PRJEB24817) | seawater metagenome | isolation source: Sea water | place: Canada:Atlantic | collected 2013-07
GAGATTTCTGCCTGTCTCGTGGGCTCGGAGATGTGTATAAGAGACAGAACTAATACCGTCATTCTCGTATGCCTGATCTAAAAAAGCATCTGGCTGTACTTCTCTACTAATAGTGTTTGGGAATTGACCAACTACAGATTGTCCTGTTTGCTCAACAACACCAATTTCTTGAGTAATAAAAGGATTGTCTGGATCTAGGTCTTGAGTAAAAGAGCCTGCATTAGTATACCTTGAGTTGTATCCAAAAAAGGCACTTAGAGTAGGCAAGCTTGCGCCTTTTGCTATTTGCAAATCTTTTTCTGAGATACTTACGTTTTGCTCGGCAATTTTAACCTCTGAGCGTGTTTGCTTTGCACCTTCAATAATCTCATCTACAGATTTTAATGCTATGGCATTATTTACAACTTGATAGTCTTCATCTACAATATCAAAATTTTCGTAGTCTTTAATAAGTAGTAATTGCGCCAAACTAATTAAAGAAATTCTAACTGCATTATCTGCCACCGCAATACGCTGTTGCTCTGATGCATCTGTAGCATCAATTTCTAACAAATCTCCTCTTGGCAATACGCCAGCATCTATAAGTTTTTTAGTGCGCTCTATTTGCTGTTTGGTAACTTGGTTTTGGGCAACAACTGCGGCTACATTTGCCTTGTTTAACAGTACTTGAAGATATCCATTTGCAACAAATAAAGAAATATCATCTTTCATTTTCGACAATCTATACTGACTAGAGAGTTGAGACAATGCTGCGCGTTGTACTCTTCTATAATTTCTTAAACCATCAAAAAGGGTATATCCAACATTTACAGAACCATTTACAGACAAAAATGTTGTGGTTTGAGCATTGTTAGTAAGGGGGTTAAAACTTAAACCCGTATTCTCTGAAGCACTTGTGCTAAAATTCAATGAAGGTAAAAACGCACCTGTTGCAGACATTTTTTCGATATCTGTGGCTGCTAGATCTAATTCGCTCTGCTTTACTGATATATTGTTGTCTAGGGCATATTGCACACACTCTGAGAGAGTCCATTTCTTTACCTGGGCATTAGCCGCAGTTGATATGGTTAAGACAAAAAATAAAATTCCTAACTTTTTCATACGTTTATTATAGTTGTTGTGTAAGTCTTTAGGTTGCTTAAATTGTTACACTATTTGTTAAAATAATACATTAATTTCTACCAAGCCTTTCCAGCTCCAGCAGGTTTTAATTGATTCCAAACCTTAATATTGTCTTGTTGGGTTACCCCCTCAAGTACCTCAACATAAAGACCATCACTCACCCCAAGGCTAATTTCTTTGCGTTGAAATTCTTGAGCACCAGTTGCAATCTCTACAAAAGGCTTTTTTGTTTTTGGATCATACTGTACCAATGCTTCTTTAATGCTTAATACATTTTCTGCCCTTGCAAGAATAATAGAGGCGTTAGCACTAAGGCCTGCTCTAATAAAAGTGGCGTTTTGATTATTAAGGGTTCCTTTTATTTCAAACTGTATTGCGCCATTTTCACTTACTCCTTTTGGTGCAATAAAATCTAAAACTGCGTTAAACTTTTTATTTTCAATAGCACCTACGGTAATCTCTAAAGGTAAGTTTTCTGTTATTTTTCCAACCTCACTCTCATCTACCTTTCCTTCAAAAATCATTTTCTCTACATCGGCAATAGTAGCAATGGTAGTACCGTCATTAAAGTTGTTTGATTCTATGACCTGGTTACCAACCTTTACCGGAATGTCTAAAATCATACCAGATACAGTAGCTCTAATTTCTGTATTGGCAGCAGCACCTAACCCTTTTGCTGTTCCTGTCTTTACAATATCAAAGGTTTGTTGGGCCGCGGTAAGTAAGACATTTTCTTGATTGTAACGTTGCTGAGCTTGGTTATAACTTAGAAGCGCTTGGTCAAATTCATTGGCAGAAACCACTGCTTTATCAAACAACTCTTTTTGACGCAAGTATATGCTTTTTTGACTCTCTAGGGCCAATCGTGCTGTTTCTACCTGAGTTTTTGCACTGTTTATATTGTTTTTTGCACTGTTTAAAGAGTTTATATTGGGTACTACTTTTACCTTAGCAATTAAATCTCCGGCAAGAACAACATCTCCGGCTAGAACAAATATCTCGTGTATAATTCCAGAAATATTAGGCTTGATTAATACCTCTTCTTTTGGCACAATATTACCTGTAGCTACCGTCTTTTTGACGATGGTCCTTATACTTGCTGTTTCTGTTTGAAACACCACAGGGTTTGTTTTATCTTTTGAATAGATATACCAAATACCTGCAGAAAATGCTATTACTATAACCAGTAATGTGATGATTGTTCCTGTTCTTTTCATTTCTATAGCCTTAAATTAAGGTTGTTTTTAGTTAAACGTTTTATATAATTTGTGAAATAATTCGATCTCACAAGTGTTTTAATCTACTCTTAGCGCATCAACGGGTTTCATTTGTGTAGCTCTTGTAGCAGGGATTAAACCTGCTAAAAGACCCGAGACAATTAAAATTAATAATGCTACTGCAATAACCTGAATATTGACAGATGGGTTGGCAAAGTTATCTACAGGACCACTGAGTGACAAGACATAATTCATTATCCAAATACCTCCGGCAGAGAATGCAACTCCTACCATTCCGGAGAGTATGGTTAGCACTAATGATTCTTGCAACACCTGTGCTCTAATGTCCCAAGGTGTTGCACCCAAAGCGCGACGCACTCCAATTTCTTTGGTGCGTTCTTTTACTACAATCAACATAATATTACTAATACCAATAACCCCAGACAACAGTACCAAGGCGCCTACAAAAAAGCCTACAAATTTTAAAATATCAAACAGGCCTGTAATTTTCTCGAAAGATTCTGCTAGGTCACGATTTCCTATAGCTCTTTGATCATCTGGATGTATGGTACGCTGCTGTCGCATAATTTCTAACACTCTTGGTTTTAGGGTAGTGATACTCACGTTATCTTGTGCCGTAATTGCAAAATACCTCACATTATCTGCATTGTTAAACACCTGGTTAAAGGTAGTAAAAGGCACGTATACAGTGTTTGCAAGCTCTTCGTTATCTCCCCCCGTGCTTGGCGCTTTAAAAGTTCCAACTACCAGAAAATTGACACCATTAATTTTTATGTAATCTCCAATTGGGTCTTCCCCAATGTCAAACAAACTCTCAACAACTCCTTTACCTATAACCACAGCTTTGCGCTTATCGTTGATGTCTGAATAACTTATAAATCGCCCCGCAAGTATATCCATGGGCTGCTGCAATATAAACTCAGGATAATCACCACATACTTTAAAGGCGCCTGTTTTTTCTTTTCTTGTTACATTGTTAGTGCCCTGGTAACCGCCCAATTGGTTTCTTGGAGATACAATTTTTAATTCTGGTATTTTTTCTTTCAAAATCTCACCATCAATCATTTTAAATTGCACACGCCTTCCCTTGGGTAAGCCTTTATAGGGCTTTGAAGTTCCTTGTCCCCATACAAACATAGAATTGGTGGCAAAATCTCCAAAATCTTTACTCACTCCATTTCTTAAACCTGTAACTAAAGCGAGTAATAACACCAAAATAAAAATGCCCCAAAACACACCAAAGGCGGTGAGCATTGTTCTAAATCTATTGGCATTGAGTGCCTCAAGTATTTCGTTCCAGCGATCTTTATTAAACATTCTATTTTTTTCTATTTTTAATTTAAAAAACTACTCATCACGTAGGGCATCTATGGGTTTGATATTGGCAGCTCTTCTTGCGGGAAAATAGCCTGCAAGGGCGCCTGAAAAAATCAAAATAAACACCGTAGTAATGGCAGTGTTAAAATCTACCTGTGGAGATTTAATAAAATCATTGTCTATCATAGGGCTTATAATTTGTAATAAACCTACCCCCAAAAAAAGACCTATAAATCCAGCAATGGACGTTATAAAGATGGACTCTTGCAAAATAAGTCCAATAATAGAACTTGGTAAAGCGCCAATAGCCTTGCGTATTCCTATTTCTTTAGTGCGCTCTTTTACAATTATAAGCATGATATTACTCACCCCTACAACACCTGCAATAATGGTTCCAATACCTATAAACCAGAACACATTGCGTATGATATCTATAAGACTGTATATTTTTCTTGCCTCTTCTAAGGTGTTGTCTATGCGTACTGCGCCTCTATCATCGGGAGCTATAATATATTTTGATTGAAGGTCCTGTTTTATGTTTTGTGATAGAGCAGTGCTAAGGGCTACGGCCTGATCAAAATCATCATGCATCTTTACCGTGTAAGCAAGAGATCTAACTCTGTCACCCCCATTAAATGCAATTTGGGCCGTTGGAAGTGGTACAAAAACGCGACCCTCTTCTCTTTCTCCTCCTGGGTCTGTATAAACTCCTATTACTTTAAAATTAACTCCAAATATAGAGATGATCTCTCCAACTGGGTTTTTGTCTTTAAATAAGTCTTGTTTAATGATATTACCAATGACGGCAACTTTTCGGGTTTCATCCATATCATCTTGACTTAAAAAACGCCCAAAGACAAGGCTAGCATTTTCAATGAATTGTTGGTCTGGATTGGCACCTTCTAATCTATAATTTCCAGTCTCGCCATTATAGGTGACTTGACTTGACCACATATTGTAGATGGCCGTTTTGTATTCAAGCTGGTCATCATAGGTGGTATTGATTTGAGAAAAATCATCATTGTGGAGCTGAATTCTACGTCCAGGGTTTAACCCTTTATATTCTTTGGTTGTAACGCGAGTTCTTATAGAAACACGGTTCACGGCATCTTGCTCAAATTGGCTTTTTACCCCTTTTTGTATCCCACTACTAAAGCCTAAAAGAATAACTAAAATAAAAATACCAGATGCAACAGATAACCCCGTTAAAAAAGTACGGAGTTTGTTTTTACCTATAGCTTCAAATATTTCTTGCCAACGATCTATATCAAACATGGCTTTGTGATTTACCAAGGGCATCAAGTGCTCTAACTTGAGTTACTTGCGTATCATCTATTATTAGACCATCTTTTAGTTTGACTATACGTTTGGTCATGTGGGCAATATCATCTTCATGGGTAACCAAAAGTATGGTTTTACCCTCATCATTGATTTGCTGAATAAGCTCCATCACCTCGCAAGAGGTTTGTGTGTCTAAAGCTCCAGTTGGCTCATCTGCCAAAAGTACCTTAGGATCACTAGCCAATGCCCTGGCAATTGCAACACGTTGCTTTTGACCTCCAGAGAGCTCGCTTGGCAAATGAGTAGCCCAATTTGCCAATCCAACTTTCTCTAGATAATGATGCGCTTTTTCCATGCGCTGGGCACGTTTTACGCCTTGATAATACAGTGGCATGGCTACATTGTCTAATGCAGTTTTGTAATTAATTAAGTTAAATGACTGAAATATAAAACCTAGAAACTGATTTCTATACTTTGCAGCTACTTTTTCATTTAAGTTTTTAATGTGTTTACCGTCTAAGGTATAAGAACCTAAATCTGCCTCGTCTAGCATCCCTAAAATATTCAATAAAGTAGATTTTCCAGATCCAGAAGAACCCATAATAGAGACCATCTCACCTTCTTTTACAGAAAAATCAATACCTTTTAAAACGTGTAGGGAGTTGCTCCCCATATGGTATGATTTATGTAAATCTTTTATTTGAATCATGCTGTATTGTGTTGGTCTGCAAAGTAATACCCTTTGGGGTCTTATTGTGTGAAATTCTTGTTAAGACTTTTTGGTGTGTCTAGTAATTAAACGCCTCTTGTAAGACTCTAATTGACGTTTATTGTTACGTTTTTTTTCAAGTAAAAAACAAATAATTATCGTGCTGTTTTTTGACGGTTTCTATACACTAAATACCCTACGGTGCCTACCAGTAAATAAGGGAAAACCATCAAGTACATAATTCCGTTGTTTATACCCTTGGCAGCTGTGCCGCTTTGCTCACTTTCAAGTACAGCACGGCACATAGCGCACTGAGCCTCTGCTGGAAGGACGCAGATAAAAACTAACAATAAAAACAAGCCCGCTTTCATACTATAGGGGATAAAAAGGTGAGATCATTAAATATACAATAACACCTGTTACAGCCACATACAACCACAATGGAAATGTAACTCTAGCTATTTTTTTATGCATTTTAAAATCTCCGTTGATAGCCCTAACGTACGTAACCAATACAAAAGGAATTACTGTTACAGATAATAAAATATGAGAAAATAAAATAAAGTAGTACACATATTTTATAGCACCTAGAGCGCTAGACTCTGCACCAGAGAGCAGTCCATCACCGTTTGTGTCTCCAAACTTTGTGGAGTCTGAAGTCATGTGATAGGCTACATACATCAGTAAAAACAAAACAGAGAGAGCTATGGCAAGTTTCATAAAGCGCTCGTGTGCTTTTCTATTGCCTTTTTTAATTTGAAATAGTGCCATAATTAAAACTACGGCAGTAAGGGCATTCACACATGCATAAATGGGAGGCAGAAAACCCATGCGTTCTACGCCAGGAATTCTCACGGTAAATAATATCGCTACCGCAACGGGGATGGCAATAGAAACAATCCATATCCAGATGTTGTACTTGTTTTTTGGTGCTGTTGTGTTTGTATTCATTATAAAAGTTTTTTAATGTCTTGTATTAACATATCAATGCTTTCTTGTTCTAGACCATTGTAATAAAACAAAGGATTTCCATGTTTGTCTTTTCTTGAACGCACAACCCCGTTTTGATCTATTAGGGCAAACAAACCAGAATGAGAAAAACCATCTATCTCGTCTTTATCTTGTGCAGCAAATAGCTTGAAGCCCTCATTAGAGAGTTTATGGATGGTATCTTTATCTCCTGTTAAAAAATTCCAATTTGGATGTGTTGCATTATATCTACTTGCATAGGCCTTTAACACTTGTGGAGTATCAAAAGAGGGGTCTATGGATATGGAAGCAATACCAAAATTTTCTTGATTTGCAAACTCCTTGGAAACCTGCAACATATTTCTATTCATAATAGGGCATATGGTGGTACAACTAGAAAAGAAAAACTCCACAACATACACTTTTCCTTTATAAAAGTCATTGGTTATAGCTTGGCTGTCTTGATTTATAAAATCAAAAGCCGGCACCTCTTGTAATGCTAACAATGTTTTTGAAGTATCAACGACCACATCAGCCTCTTGACTTTTTGCAGTGCTCATTCTGTTATTATCTATAATGGTATTATTTACAATACGATCGTGTATTTTTGGGACAAAAATGATCCCAAAAATTAAAATAACAGCAAAAAGACCTATATACTTTGCTTTCATTATTCTTGTTTTACTAGAATTTGATTTCTTCTACTATTTTCTTTTGTTTCTTTTCGATACTCTGCCAATACAACTTTAACATCATCACTCATTCTGTTGTTGATATCACCAATATCTGCAGAGTTATACCCATACACTAAACCATCTGGCATATCTTGGTCATCATTTCTACCTCGCAAGTGTGCATCCTTGTCTATAATAAAGACAAAGCTGCTGGCTAGTGAGCTATCAAGTGAATAACCACTTTTAAGAGAGGCAAATGCCTCTTGTATAGCCTGGGGAGTTCCAAAGGCATATTTCCAGGCGGTTGTGGGTGCAATTTCTGAAATCTTATTTGTTAAAATCTTTGCTCCATTTCTTGCACTTTGGGGTAATAGAATCAAAAACTGAAACTCTTTATACTCGTGATTCTTTTTGTAAATCTTGTGGGCAAGGTTGTAGGTATAGGCTTTGGTTTGTAGTGGCGTATCTCCAAAAAAACCAAGAATGGTAATTTTATTATCTAAGGTAACAGGGGCACCGTTAAGATCCTTGAAATTTGAGACACTTACCACATCCTGTGATAGCACCGGTAGCTTCCCAAAATTATTAACTCCAGTTGCAAAAAACATATAAATTGCAATGGGTAATAAAAACAAGACCCCCAAGACTATTTTCTTTTTAATGCTGTTTTGTGGTGTTTCCAAGTGTTTGATTTTGAGTTGCAAAAATACACTACAAAAGAATGTTTACCAAGAAGCATATAGTTAATATTCGATTAAAAATGACTCCATAAAAAAATCCTACCAAGTTGGTAGGATTTTTAGTTTATTTTTAATGTGTTGTTATGTATTAGAAGTCAAACTTAACATAGTTGTTTTTATATACTTCAAAGATATAATCTCCTTCAACAAGAAGAATTAATATAAGGTAGCAGATCAAGAAAATAGCTGTCCAAACCACCATGCGTCTTAATGCTTTTGTTTCATCACGCATGTGCATAAAATCCCAGGTGATATAATATGCCTTTACGATGGTAAGAACGATAAATATTAAATTCAATGGTTTCATGAAAATAAATGGTGACAAAAAGATATTTGCCATTGTTGCCATAAATCCACCTTCAAAAGAAGACATAAAAGGAACCATTAAAGACTGTGGCTTTATGATACCAAAAATAACTTCAACAATAGTGATGATAGATAGAAAAATAAATACTCCCCAAATTTTTTGTTCGATTGATTTGAACTTAAGCCGTCCTCTAAAGATTGCTAAACTGTGCTCGTGATGTCCCATTATATATGCTAAAAATATTATTATTAAACAAGGTAAAAGAAGGTAAATACAAATACCCAAACTAGATCGACAAAGTGCCAGTACAACCCTACTTTCTCTACCATTTCATAACTCTTTCTACGCTCATAGGTACCTATAACAACATTAAAGAAAATAATGATGTTAATGAGTACTCCAGAGAAAACGTGAAATCCGTGAAATCCTGTAATAAAGAAGAAGAAATCTGCAAATAAGGGATGTCCATACTCATTGCGCTTTAGGTTTGCACCCTCAACAACTAGTTTTCCGTCTTTTTTAATTTTTGCAATAGAGGCCTCTCTTGAGAGAACCGTTGGATGCCCATTTTCATCTAGGTATTGTGTGCGTATCAACAAATTATCATTCGCTAAAAACCCAGCTTTTACTTCTTCAAAGTTGTAAGAAGTTTGATCGTTTCCGCTCATAAACCAAATACCATTACTTGGCTCGTGCTCGGTGGCTGTGCTATGCATAGATTCGGCAAAACTACCAATGGCCACACGATTTCCTTCTGTATCTAAAAACTGTAGTATTTTACCCCCTTTTGTTTCTACGGCTCCGTATTCTCCTTTTATAAAAGTTGCCCATTCCCAGGCTTGAGAACCAACAAATATCGCTCCACCAATGATGGTTAAAAACATGTACATAGCCACTTTACTTTGCTTCATTTTATGCCCTGCATCTACGGCCAATACCATGGTCACAGAAGAGAAAATAAGGATGAAGGTCATGAAGGCTACATAAAACATAGGTGCTGGTACTCCATGTAAAAAAGGAAAGTGAGTAAACACCTCATCGGCGATAGGCCATGCGTCTACAAATTTAAATCTTGAAAAGCCGTAAGCAGCTAAAAATCCAGAGAAGGTTAAAGCATCAGAGACGATGAAAAACCACATCATCATCTTACCATAACTAGCTCTTAATGGTTGGTTTCCACCTCCCCAAACACCGCCTTCAGACGCTGTTGTTGCAACAGTTGTTCCCATAAAAAGAAATCAATTTTTAATTTGGTTCAAAAATACATTATTTTTTTATCTCACGAAATATAAAAACAAAAACAGATACACCCATAGAACATCTACAAAGTGCCAAAAAGTAGTAGCAAGTTCAATTCCAAGGGTTTTTCCGTTCGTGTATTTTAATTTGTAATGATTATAAATTACTACTAAGACACAAATTAGGCCAGCAATAATATGTGCAAGGTGTAATAACACCACTAAATAAATAAATGAGGTGGTAATGCTACTTTCACTGCCAGTGAAAAAATAGCCGTTTTCTATAATTTGAGAAAAACCAAGAAACTGTAAATACACAAAAACAACTCCTAGAATAAACGTTGTTACTAAAAGTACCATTGCTTTGGAATTCTGCTGTTTTTTTACAGCGTTTTTCGCTACTATAAATGTAAAACTACTTGCTATGATAACAGCAAGACTAATAAAAAAAGCTTCGGGTATTTCAAAATCTGTTAACCAGTCTACGCGCTCTTTACTTATTATGTATGCGCTAGTAAGACCTGCAAAACTCATCCCTAGACTTATCATACCAAAAAGTAGCATGTTCTTTTTAGCGCGTGCTATTTTATCATTTTCTGTACCTTGTGTGTAGTCCATATTTTAATATTTTTAATAGCTTTACTTATCTAATAAATTTATCTGCCACATATATGATCTGTAGTAGGGTAATATAACTTACACTCACCAACATAAGTTGTTTTGCAGATTTGTCTGTTTTTTGTTTGTACAATCGCAAGCCGTAATACACAAACCAAATTCCTAGCCCGCCAATAATTACAGCTGAAATTGGAGTGATATAAAACGCTCCTGTTACTCCAAAGGCAGGAATTAATGAAGACAACACCGTACACACGCTATAGAAAACAACTTGCACCGCTGTAGTACGGTCTCTTTTGCCTGTAGGCAACATAAAAAAGCCTCCTTTTTTATAATCATCAAATAAAAACCAACCTATAGCCCAAAAGTGAGGGAATTGCCAAAAAAACTGTATCATAAACAAGGTCCCTGGTTCTATACCAAAATCATTGGTAGCAGCAACCCATCCTAACATAAAGGGAATAGCTCCAGGAAAAGCGCCAACAAAAACAGATAAGGGTGTTTTGGTTTTTAAAGGCGTGTATAAAAAAACGTATATAAAGATGGATATCGCACCAAACATTGCTGTTTGTGGATTTATGCTATATAGTACAGAAATACCAACAATAGTTAAAATAACAGCTATTGAGAGCGCAGCAGCAATACTCATTCTGCCAGCTGGGATAGGCCTATTTTTTGTTCTATCCATCAAAGTGTCTAAATCACGCTCCATGATTTGGTTGTAGACGTTGCTGGCTCCTACCATACAATATCCTCCAATACACAAAAGCAATAAGATCATAAAATCTACCTCTGCTGCGCCAAGTAAATACCCTGCAACAGAAGAAAACACAACACTTACAGACAACCTAAGTTTGGTTATTTCTGTAAAGTTTTTAACCCATGAGGTGGGAAGCACCTGTGTTTGTGTTACTGACAATAGAATCTATTTAAATTTTACCTTGTGTTTTGAGTCTGCAAAGATACGGTACAACTCTAATTCTAACCAATTTATAACACATTATCTATGTTAAAAATATGCCTAAAAAAACACTACAGAACAAGAGATCGTACACCAAAAAAATCCCATTAAAAAAAAAGGGAGGTATCTACTTGTAATAAGAACCCAATAAAAAAAAGCGCTGCAGAATTATCTACAGCGCTTTTTTTATGTACATTTTTTAATTTTTAACGTACCATTCTAATTTCAGATGTTTCAAAATAATCTACTCCATCTTCTGAGTATGCATTACTAGTTGAAAGCCTGAGTTGATTGTTGTTAAATAAGGTAACGTCAAAAAGAGTTTCGTCGAGAAGAAGTTGCATGGTACTATTATTGGCAGCGTAGGTTCCAATCTCATCATCGATATCTTCTATATATGTAGATTGACTCACAATTTCTCCGGCGACAGTTCTCTGTGTGTTGACCACATATTGACCATCTATTAAATAAGTTCCGTTTTCACGAAAAGTTATAGTTAGTTGAAATGTTTCTCCCTCGGTGATATCCTCTGTTACAATGTCAAGCCCATTTACATTTTGAGTTTGTGTAGCGTTTCTAGTTAGATACGTAACATCATAACTTCCTGCGCTTAAATTAGTGCTGTTTAACTCATACAAAGGTGTGTCATCACTTGTACAAGCAATCAACGATACAAAAATAACTAGTGTAAATAACTGTTTGAATACTTTCATAATCAGTGTGTTTTAATTTTCTATCTGAAATCTAATTGGAAGCGAGTACAATACCCCTACCGCTTGACCACGTTGCTTCCCTGGTGTCATCTTTGGCAAAGCTTTGATGGTCTTAATTGCTTCTTGTTTTAATTTTGGGTGCGGCGCACGTGCTTGTACATTGGTAATGTTACCCGTTTTGTCAATTTTAAACTGCACATATATTTGCTGAATTCCTTCTAGACCTAAATCACTTGCTAGGTCTGTGTTGAATTTCTTTTGCACAAATTTTTGAATTTTACTAGACATGCACTTTTTCTTAGCAGCATTGTTACCTGCACTTTCACAGCCAGGGTAAATTGGCACATTCTCAATTACTGCGAAGGGAACATCGTCAATGATTTCTCCAGCTTCTTCAATCTCTTCAATCTCTACGATTTCTTCTTCTTGACTAATCTCTGTAGATTCAATAATGGTTTCTTCCACGTCTGCCTCATCCTCTATTACCTCAATAACTTCTGGAGCTGGTGGCGGTGGTGGCTGTCTCTTATACACAT
>OJIO01001177.1_pt1 | contig 12400 bp, 10 predicted proteins | sample 1595621 | NCBI WGS metagenome assembly OJIO01 (sample SAMN05416776, study PRJEB24817) | seawater metagenome | isolation source: Sea water | place: Canada:Atlantic | collected 2013-07
GCAAACACGTCGGCTAGTATAGAGAATTGCAAATTCTCGGGCTAGCAAACACGTAACCCAGTATAGCGAATGGCACATTCGAGGGCTGGGCTAGCAAACACTCATTTTTTGTTTCGTTTGTTGAGATGTTAATCTCTTTTGAGATTTAATCTCAATAGGCAATGAAAAAAATGAAAGCCAAGCGGCGAGCGGAAGGTTAGTTTGAAAATGATGCACAGTTTTTAGGTAAAATCATTAGAAAATGATGCATGAATTCAGAAGTAAACACAATGAAGGTACTATAAATAAGGGTGTTCAGTATTTCTGAATATCCTTGAATAAATATCAGCATATAAAAACGTACTTTATTAATGCATCATTCCTAAGGCGAGTATTTATAACGATGAAATTAAAGTAATCATCATAAATATATCTGAAAATTCCAGACAGAAATAGAAAAAAATCGTCTCACTCTTCAAACAAGTCTGCCTGACTTATTATAACCCCACCAAAAACAGCTGGAATCACCAAATTAATGATCCACAAACTAAAAGTAGCGGCTACTATTCCTAAAACATTAGAACTAAATACTGACCAAAGAAAAATCGCCATTTCTCCTCTTGCTAAAACTGATAAAGCAGGTGGTAATGGTAGGTTAGACTGTAAAAAGAATAGTGTGCTTACACCCAAGATAGCAGGAACCAATTGGTCGATAACACCAAAAAAGAAAATCAACAATACATACTGACTCAAGTATACAGAATAGCGGATGAATGATAATCCAAGAATATAGAAAAGTGTCCGATTATCTAAAGTAGAAAAAGAAGAAACGCTCCCTTTAATTTGTTTTACCCATTTATATTGGGGTAAATAAGCCAGTAATCCATCTAAAAGATCTATTCTAAAGAAAGCGAGTAATAATGCACAAACGATCAATGTGCTCGCAAAAACGACAGATAAAAATACACCTTGCTGAATCTCCATATAAGTATTGAAAAAGAAAAGTGCCATAACCAAACCGAGTCCAAGGTTGATTATATTTTGACTTAGACTTGATATTAAGTTAGCAAGAATTGCTTTTGGTCTGTTTTTAGTCTGTATGCCGACCAACCGACCACCGTATTCTCCAATTCTGCCAGGAGTCATGATGGCCATACTTACTCCAGATAATACAGAAAATATAGATTTTTTGATTCCAAAAGACTGAAATTTAGAGACTAGCGTATTCCATTTTATGCTTTCTAGAATCCAATTGATTGGCATTAGTACCAAGACAGCAATAAAATAAACCCAACCAAAGGATAGAGAAACAGAATTATGAAACTGATTGGTCAGATCAGAAATATCATGTCGTACAAACAACTGAACATACAATATTACAGCGAGAATCAATAGAATAATTGCTTTTACACAAATCGAAATCAATCTCCTATTTGGCGCTATGATATTTGCTATTTTATCCATTATAGAAGCAAATTTAACCTTTAACTAATCCTTTATTGATAGACTTTACGAGCCCTGGCCCTTGATAGACAAATCCAGAATAGATTTGAACTAAAGATGCACCAGCAGCTATCTTCTCTTTTGCCGATTCAGCACTGTCAATGCCACCTACTCCAACTATTGGAAATGAGCCTCCAGATTTTTTGTGTAAATATGAGATTACTTCTGTTGATCTAGATTTTACAGGAGCGCCACTTAGCCCTCCGTTTCCGATATCTGAAATAATAGCTTGGTCCGTTTTTAGTCCTTCTCGAGATATTGTAGTGTTTGTAGCGATGACTCCGTCAATCTTTGTTTCTGCCACTATGTCTACTATATCATCTAATTGACTACTTGTAAGATCAGGTGCTATTTTTAGCAAAATAGGTTTTTGAACAGGACGAGCATTATTAAGCTCCATTAGTTTTGATAATATTGCTGTCAATGGTCCTTTATCTTGTAAGTCTCTCAGTCCTGGAGTATTGGGAGAACTGACATTAACTACAAAATAATCAACATGGTCAAACAACTTTTCGAAGCAAACCACATAGTCATTTATCGCTTCGTCATTAGGAGTTACTTTGTTTTTTCCAATATTCCCACCTATGATTACATCTTTAGCTTTAAATTTTTTGAGACGCTCCACCATTGCATCCACGCCATCATTATTGAATCCCATTCTATTGATCAGGCCTTCATCTTTTGGAAGACGGAAAAGTCTAGGTTTAGGGTTGCCTTCTTGTGGTAGTGGTGTTACAGTTCCAATTTCTATGAAACCAAAACCAAGATGGCTCATTTCTTTATAAAACTTTCCATCTTTATCAAAGCCTGCGGCTAATCCAACAGGATTCTTAAATGTTAGACCAAATAGCTTTTTCTCCAATCTTGGAGATTGATAATTGTACAGGGTTTTAATGATTGACTTGCCCAAGGGCATCGCCAATGCTATCCGAAATAATGACACAGTTTTATAATGTGCCTTTTCAGGATCCATTGAAAACATTATGGGTTTTAGTATGGATTTGTACATAGAGATTAAAGCGTCTGTTTTGGCTAGTGCCGTTTAAAGAATAGATGCAAATATATAGAAATGGTATTACTTTGTTTTGATTGTATGCTTTTGTATCAAATAGCTTTTATCATTATTTTCAAAAAGCATATCTTCGTACTATCAATGGCAAAAAAGAAACATACACCGCTTCTCAATTACTTCAACCCATCACTGATCGAAGCTGGTTGCGATGAAGCAGGACGCGGTTGTTTAGCTGGGCCTGTCTATGCAGCGGCTGTTATATTGCCACATGACTTCTATCATCCACTGCTTACAGATAGTAAATTGACAACTAAGGCACAGAGAAATTTACTCAGGCCAATTATAGAAAAAGAAGCAATCAGTTGGGCCGTAGGAAGACTAACACCAAAAGAAATTGATAAGTACAATATACTTAATTCATCTTTCAAAGCGATGCATAGAGCGGTCAAGAAATTAGAGACTGTTCCACAGCTCTTATTGATAGATGGGAACAGATTTAATCCTTACAAAGGAATTCCACACGAATGCATTATAAAAGGAGATGGAAAATATACTGCAATTGCAGCAGCTTCAATACTAGCCAAAACACATAGAGATGACTACATGGAAAAGCAACATAAAAAGTATCCATTCTATGGTTGGGAGCGGAATATGGGCTATCCAACTAAAATGCATCGTTCGGCTATAGCGGAACATGGGCCTTGTGATTTACACAGAAAGACATTTAGATTGTTGGCCCCAGATCAAGATAGTAACCTAAATGTTTATGTTCCACCAGGAATGTAGTAGACCTTCTTCTTTTTTATTTATTAAGATTTAAAATACTTTAAAGCATGAAGCTATCCATTTTTATCTTATTCTTATTTACGTTTTTTTTTACGGCTTGCCAAAATAGGCCTCTAGATAAAAAGCTAGAAGTCCCACTAAGTCCATCACTTGTGGAAAACAGATATAATGTCGGAATTCTGATTATGGATGGCGTGTATAATACCGAGTTAACCGCACCAATGGATATATTTCAGCACACAATCTTTAGAAAAGGAATCAAAGCGATGAATGTCTTTTTAGTAGCGGAGGACATGGATATAGTCACTACATTCGAAGGCATGCGGATATTGCCGGATTACAGTTACTTGGATGGGAACCATCCCGATATTGATATACTAGTTGTGCCTAGTGCAGAGCACCACTTGGATACTGATTTGGAAAATGAGGCCCTAATCCAATGGGTCGCTAAAACGGGGGCTAAAGCGGAATTTGTGACATCTCATTGTGATGGAGCTTTTGTACTAGCAAAGGCAGGATTACTAGACAAAGTTGCATCTACAACGTTCCCTTCTGACATTCCAAAATACAAAGAGGTTTTTCCTCATTTAGATGTCAGAGAAGATGTTATGTTCGTACATGATGGGAAGTATATTACATCTGCAGGTGGAGCAAGATCATTTGATGGTGCTCTATATTTATGTGAGCATTTATATGGAAAAGAAATAGCACAGAGCCTAGCTGGAGGTTTAGTGATTGACTGGCAACTTGAGCAGGTTAGGCATGAGGTGATCGTACAGTAATCAAAGGTCCAGATATTAAAAAAAAGCCGACTCAAAAATTGAATCGGCTTTCACTTGTTGTTATTAATCTATATGTTTTGGATTAAGGCGTCCCCAATTTCTTAGCCTTATTATCTCTCTGCATTTTATTGTCTCTAGTTCTTTTTTTGTTGTTCTTGAACATATCGAATCTATCCGCTTTTGATTTTGGTGGAAAGTGATTATTCGAAGTATCTACATCTGCTGTCTCTAAGAATGGATCAAGTGTTATTCTTTTTACTGCTTTTTCACTTGGGAAAACCTTAGTGACAGTTTCGGAATCCATTTTCCATATCTCAGCTGGTATTCTTTCAACGTGCGTAGTACCATCAGTATATTCAAATTCTAAGATGACTGGCATGGCTAATCCACCTATCTTTTGGAATTCAATCTCATAGTAGTTTAATCCACTATCAAGAAGTGCTTTATCTTCTTCAGAAAGTTTATCAGCATACTCATTATATTCTTGGATATCAAGTTCATTTGGAACTGCAGCATCATAAGTAGTGTAGAAATCATTCAATGTAGGATCTTTCTCATTGTATGTTTCTTTGATTTCTTTTTCATTTCTGATTGAAGAGATATTTTTTTGCGCAGACTTGCGTTCTTCCAAAGCTATTTCCATTCTCTTTGTAGGATCTTCAGGATCTAATTTGAAATGTTTTACACTATTCATTGCAAGATCACAGTGATCATTAGTATAAAACCATCCTCTCCAGAACCAATCAAGATCAACTCCTGATGCATCTTCCATCGTACGGAAGAAATCAGCTGGTGTAGGAGTTTTAAATGCCCATCTTCTAGCATATTCTTTGAATGCATGATCAAATAGGTCACGACCCATGATTGTCTCTCTCAGGATATTCAACCCTGTAGCTGGTTTACCATAAGCATTATTACCAAACTGGAATATTGATTCTGAGTTGGTCATGATTGGTGAGATTTTATCTTTGTCTCCTCCCATATACCCTGTAATATTTTGTGCTGGTCCTCTTCTTGATGGATAGTTTCTTTCGAATTCTTGTTCAGTTAAATATTGCATGAATGTATTTAGGCCTTCATCCATCCAAGTCCACTGACGTTCATCAGAATTGATGATCATTGGGAACCAGTTATGTCCTACTTCATGGATGATTACACCGATGTGGCCATACTTTGTTCTTTTGCTGTAAGTGCCGTCATCTTCGCATCTACCATAGTTGAAACAGATCATAGGATACTCCATACCCATGCTACCATCAATAGACCAAGCTACTGGATAAGGATAGTCGATTGTAAATTTCGAATATGTTCTTAAGGTTTGAGCAATTGCTTTAGTTGAGTATTTTTTCCAGAGGCAATCTCCTTCTTTAACCCACATACTCATAGCCATGACATCTTTTCCATTAGGCAATTTTACATTAAGTGCATCCCAGATAAATCTTCTTGATGTTGCAAAAGCAAAATCTCTTACGTTCTCTGCTTTAAATTTCCAAGTCTTTTTTGACTTAGATTTTCCTTTTATTCTTTCGTCAGCTTCCTCTTTTGTTGCGATCGTTACTGGTTGGTCATAAGTCTTTCTAGCAGAATTCATTCTGTTTTTTTGCTCACTTGTTAATACTGAGCTTTCATTTTGTAATGTTCCAGTTGAAGAGACTAAGTGGTCACTAGGAACTGTAATTTCTACTTCATAGTCTCCAAACTCTAGAGTAAACTCACCTCTGCCAAGGAACTGTTTGTTCTGCCATCCATATACATCATAGTACTTGCACATACGTGGAAAGAATTGAGCAATTACATATACATTATTACCATCTTCAGCAAACGGTTCATATCCAGATCTTCCTCTGTCTTCTCTTGTGTTGTTAATGTTGTACCACCATTTGATATTGAAACTGGTCTTTTCTCCTGCTTTAAGTGGTTTTGGTAAATCAATCCGCATCATTGTTTTATTGATCGTAAATGACAAAGCTTGATTTGAAGAATTTGTCACAGATTCAACTTTAAATCCACCATCGAAGTCATTCTTCATTCTTTTTAGTCCTCTTAGAGAAGGCCTTTCAGAAACGGAACTGCCTCTCAACTTAGGAGAATCACTTTCTTGGGCTCTTACATTCTGGTCCAATTGAAGCCATAGGTATTGTAGTTCATCTGGAGAGTTATTCTTATATGTGATATTTGATGTCCCAAGTAATTTGGCATTCTCATCATCTATCTCGATCTTCATTTTGTAATCTGCCTTCTGTTGCCAGTATTCTGCTCCAGGTGCTCCCGATGCTGTTCTGTAGCTGTTTGGCGTTGGTAAATCTTGACCTAGTTGTCTGAAACTGTTTTGATTTGTATTTTCTTGAGCTCCCAGTGTGAGGGCTATAAATGAAAATACCATTAGTAGTAACTTCTTCATATTTATTAATAGATAGTTTTTTATAAATAGTTTGTTGACCTAGCACCTTGCCAGTTTAAGAATGATACATTAATAAAGTACGTTTTTATGTTCTGATATTTATTCATTCTCCAAGGCAAAAAACGTAGGCGATGCATCGCATAGGCGAGGCTTTTTAACGCAGAAGAAGGGAAAAATATCAAGCAGAAGAATGTAACTTTATTATTGTTTCATTCCTTAAGTTTTCAAAAGTATGAAATCCTTTATTGTTTTAAGTATTCTTCATGACTATAACGATAATATAACACCTTATATATACTAAATGATCGCTCAGGTGGACGAATGGCAAGTAACAGATTGTTTATTTTTGCATTAAATCTATAATTTCTTCCTTTTGTCGATGATTTCGACTCATTCATATAGTACTATGCATAAATATGGTACTATGTATTGCATAGTACTATATAATTTCTTATGTTTGTATTATCAATCGAGAAAGATATATGATATTAATGAAGCGAGATGAAAATTACTTCATAATTAAATAAAAATCAAATTCGGGATGGGCAAGAAATATTTACTTACATTTTCATTAGCTGCAATTAGCTGTTTGGCTACCAAATCACTCCAAAGTGTATTGGAAGTTGTTCATACTGAACAACAAGTCGAAGTAGTAGATAATGAAAGAATGGATAAAGGGCCTCAAGCGGGATTAATCTTGGAATCGACTTTGAAAGTTTATTGATATATCATCAATAGAAGAAGAAATATTGTCTAGTAAATACAGAACCAGTCTTTATTTGATAATTATTAAATAATCATTATGAAAGTAGAGAATACCAGAGCCCAGATGAGAAAGGGGATCCTTGAGTTATGTGTTCTATCTATCATATCTGACGAAGAAGCATATCCGTCAGATATAATAGCAAAGCTAAAAGCATCGAAACTGATCGTAGTAGAAGGTACGCTGTATCCTCTTCTTAGTCGGCTCAAAAATGCAAAGTTGCTACACTATACTTGGAAAGAATCAAAATCTGGACCACCGAGAAAATATTACCATATCACGGAAGAAGGAACAGCTTTTCTAGAAGAATTATTAGACACTTGGAAGGAATTGAACCACGCTGTCAATCAGTCAACATTAAAACTAACATCAAATGAATAACATCACTACTGTAAACTTGGGTGGCTATCCATTTACCATAGATGAAAATGCTCACGAAGCATTGGAATTATATCTTGAAACAATAGAGGCACACTTTTCTGATTCAGAAGGTTGTGATGAGATTTTGGATGATATAGAAGCACGTATTGCAGAATTGTTTTCGGACTTTTTGCAAGGTAAATCAATCGTCACATTGAAAGAATACGATGCCATGGTCAAAGTCATGGGAAGGCCTGAAGATTTTGGGGCGGAGGCTATGGATGAGGATGAGATGGAAATTCCAAAAGCATCTAATAAAAAGAATAGAAAAGGGAAATACAGCCATATAAAAACAGGAAAGCGTCTTTTCAGAGATCCAGATGAAAAAGTAATCGGAGGGGTTTGTTCTGGAGTAGCTGCCTACTTTGGCATAGCAGACCCACTTTGGATAAGATTAGGTTTCATTGCTTTAGTATTCATAGGAGGTATCTCAGTATTGTTATACCCGATATTATGGGCGATAGTACCGCCAGCTAAAACTGCTGGAGATAAATTAAAAATGAAAGGCGAACCTGCTACGGTAAGTAATATAGCCAAAACGGTAGAAGAAGAACTTACTGAATTATCTCATAAGATTACTGAAATAAGTAAGGATTTGGGCTCAAAAAAAAAAGTTAAGGCAGATTCCTTTCTTTCGCCGAAACGTGCAATCTCAGGGCTATTTGCCATAATAGGTAAGGGTGTACTCGGAGTGTTGAGTTTAGTAAAAGCTATAGTGAAGCCAATATTCTCAGTATCACTAGGACTAATGTTGTTGGTACTTGGAGTATTATGGGGAGCATGGATTATTAGTTTCTTGAGTTCATTTTCATTCTTAAGTTATATCGGACCATCGTCATGGATCATGTCCTTTTTGGGTCGGATATCTCTGTTCTTTACCGTTGGTATCCCTATTTTGGGATTGATGTTATGGATCACAAAATGGTTCTCTACATATAGAATACCTAAGAAATGGAGAACGAATATGAGATTAGGATGGGTTGCCTCATTCGCGTTGACAATAGCTGCTGGGGTTATGACGGGATTAAGTTTTACTCACTCAGCTGAGATAGATCAACTTGCATCGTATAATATCGATAATGACGTGATCAATATTGCAGAATTACAGCGACCAGAAAAGATAACTACTGGGTTTCTTAGATTAGCAGGACTGTCTCAACATACTGAAGGAGGAATTGTATTTGACGATGTACATTACGACATAGTAAAGGGAACGGAAGATGAAGTAGTAATATCCACTAAAATAACTTCTCAAGGACAATCCTATGATGATGCTCAATCACTTGCTGAGAAGGTCATCGCTCAGTATGAGGTAGAAGGAGATAAAATTTTACTTCCTAGAAATTTCGAAATTAGAAAAGGAGATAAATTTAGAGGCCAGTCTGTTCACTACACCATTCATATTCCAGAAGGTAAGACTATCAATTTCGAGGAATCATTAGCATTGTACTTGGATCATAGAGGCTTCAATGGAGAGTATGGACCTAGAAATTTCGAAGACTTTAATTGGACCATGACTTCGGAAGGTTTAGTGTCTAATGATTGGGAAAATAAATACAGAGCTACTAGAAAGATTGATACTGAGACACTAGCGAACCTCAATATTGATGGTGCTATGGAGACTACTATTACTTATGGCAAGAAGCTAGAAGTTCTTCTAAAAGGGCATAAGATTGATATTGATAAAGTAGAAGAAATAGTCACGGCCGATGCGACAAGTTTGAAATATGATAGACGTAGAAGAGATGTTAAATTGGAAATTGTAACTCCAAGTTTGGAAACGCTTCATGCTAAAAATCTTTCTTCTCTAAAGATCGAAGGATTCAAGCAAGATGCCATGGAGATAAATTATAGTGGAAAACATGGTAGGTCATTTGAGCTTGATGCATATCTCGATGTCAATAACCTTACATGCAATATCGGTGGCTACAACCAAATAAACCTAATAGGTTCTGGTGAAAAACTGACAATGAACATTTTGGATGGCGCGACTGTAAATGCAGAACAATATAAGGTTAAATCAGTAAAAGTAACAGGTAGTATTAATAGACGAAGTTCATTCTATGCTTCAGAGTCATTTGATTGCCCAGAGCATGAAAAGCACAATATTAAGTTGTTTGGCAACCCAGAATTGTTAGCAGTGAATGAAAAGGTGAACGAATAAAGTGAATTAGAGAAAACAAGATATAGACGATTATAGATTGGTTCTGGGGATGGAAAATTCCCCATATTGCTTCAGATGTGACAAGATTTAGTTCTTGTTACATCTTTTTTAATATTAAGGATTAGGTTAAAAACAAAAAGTCCCCTAGATAAACGATTAGTTTATTCTGAGGGACTTTATTTTCTTTACTCTAAGTAAGGTTCTTAAGTATATGTATGATTTAAAGTAGGGATTGCAATTTCATTGCTAATCCCATGTCTCCTTTGATTTTCACTTTTCCACCCATAACAGCCATCATTGGATTGAGGTCTCCACTTTTGAGTTTGACAAGTGTTTCTAGACTAGTAATGATAACTGTATCGGCTTCTCCATCATCAGTACTTACTACATTTTTATCTCCCGTGCCATCGATCATCAATATTTGATCATCTAATTGGAACTTAAGTTTGGCTCCAAGCGGAGCTACGTTTTCCGCTTGTTTGTTTATTTGTTCTAATATTACGTTAAAATCCATTTTGTTTTTAGATTTCGTGATTTTGAGAACTGAATCAGCTTTGTAGCTATTGTTCTCATTATCAGTTAATAATTAATGATTTATTTCATTTTGCTCTAAGGAATGTTACTTTATTATTGAATCATTTCTAAGCAAAAATCTCTACACCTTCTTTAAGAATTGTCAATTCGTCGTCATTCAGAATTGTTGCTAATGTAGCCCTTACATGCGGCAATTCATATTTAAAGTAAAATTTCATTGTATGAATCTTGCTTTTATAAAATTGAGACTTGTAGGTAGTGTCGCCAGTCACAATTGCTTGCTTCGCACTTGTAGCCATTTTCAACCATTGGTATGCAATCACTACATTACTCGTCATTTCCATGAATGCAGTAGCATCAGCCAAGTAAGATTCGTAATCTCCTTTCATAGCCATAGGCAATAGATAGCCTAGTGCTTGCTGTACATGTTCTAGAGATTTGTTAAGTTGATCTACATAAGGTTTGAGGTCGTCATGGTTGCTCGCCTCATCCGTTGTTTTCGTTATTTTCTTTAATAATAATTGTAAAGCAGCACCATTTTGTGCAGTAACTTTTCTACCTAATAAATCCAAAGACTGTATCCCCGTAGTACCTTCATAGAGTGACATGATACGTATATCTCTATAGTATTGCTGTAATGGGAAATCCATACAGAATCCATATCCACCATATATCTGTAGACCATTATTTATCGCTTGTTGCCCTTTCTCAGAAGGATAGGTCTTAGCTATTGGCGTCAATAATTCTAATAATAGGTGGTAGTCATCCTTTTTATCTCCTTCTTCTACGTGAGCAAGATCACTGTATTTGGCCGTTTCTAAGAGGATACTCAAAGAACCTTCAACTATAGCCTTTTGCAACAATAACATCCTACGAACATCAGGATGATTGATAATCAAAGTTTGTCCTTGATTCGGGTCTTTTTTGCCTGAATTCTGAGTTTTTCTTCCCTGGGGTCTCTCCTTTGCATATTGTAGAGAGTGATGGTATGCTGCCATAGCTGTAGATGCTGCGGTCATGCCCACGTCTATACGTGCACCATTCATCATTTTGAACATATGTTTGAGACCTTTTCCTTCTTGCCCGATTAAATGACCCACACAATCGCCTTTTTCTCCAAAAACAAGGTGCACGGTTGCATAACCTCGTTGACCCATCTTCTCAAATTCACTAATCGTTTCTACATTATTATATGAGAGCGATCCATCTTCACCTTCCATGTGCTTAGGTACTACGAAAAGAGAAATTCCTTTTGTACCCGCTGGAGCACCATCGATTCTTGCTAAAACAAGGTGTACGAAATTGCTCGCCGCTTGGTGATCTCCGCCGGATATGAATATCTTTTGTCCTGAGATTTTGAATGATCCGTCTGTCTGAGGCGTAGCTGATGTTGTAATGTCAGACAAAGATGAACCTGCTTGAGGCTCGGTAAGACACATTGTGCCTCCCCAATCACCTGACATCATTTTTGGCATGTATTTATCTTTCAGCTCTTGAACACCAAACGTTCTGATTAGGTCTGCTGCACCCGATGTCAATCCCATATACCCAGGAATATGATTATTAGCACATTGGAATATGTGGTTAGTAGCATTTTGTACCGTGTGAGGCATCTGCATGCCACCTTCATCGTAATCGAAGATGTTGCCAATCCATCCATCTTCACCAGCTTTTTTAAGTATTCTATTGAGGTTTGGGTGAGATGTAATCTGCCCATCTACAAATTTGCAAGGATTTTCATCCATCTCTCTAAAGATAGGGTAGAACTCTTTATCCGACCAAGATTTAGCTGTATCCAAAAGGATATCTACAGAATCTTTGTCATAATCCTGGTACCTTTCATATTTGAAAAGATCTTCAACACTGTGAACATCATTGAGCAACCACTTAAGGGTGTCCATGCACATATATTTAGCCATATCTATCTCTTTTTTTATTGGGTATTCAAAAATTAAACTCTAAGTTAAATTTTATTTAGAAAATAGTATTGAGTCCACTCCAAAAAGTATCAATTTCTTCAAAATGAATTATTTTGGATGAGATTTGTATTTTTTGA
>OJIO01001187.1_pt1 | contig 12289 bp, 14 predicted proteins | sample 1595621 | NCBI WGS metagenome assembly OJIO01 (sample SAMN05416776, study PRJEB24817) | seawater metagenome | isolation source: Sea water | place: Canada:Atlantic | collected 2013-07
TCTACACTATCCTCTTCGTCGGCAGCGTCAGATGTGTATAAGAGACAGCAGTATAAAAGATTTTGAATACTGAAAAGCAGAATAGTATCCCAAAGAAGAAATTAAGACATAATATTTCCTGAAAGAAATATCATTATTTTCTGAACCATAAATGTATTCCAATATTTGTGACCCTTTTTCTAATGCCTCAGAAGATTCAAGAATTTTTTCTTGTTCAACTAGTCTACAACCAAGATTTAGATATTGAAAAGCTAATAAAGACATGTTATCATCCTTAACACTATAATTAGGGAATGTATCTTTACTTTCATTAGTGTTGAATAGAATATACCTTGCATTTAATTGAGCTATTCTATCTTGAAGGAATTTATCTTCATTTAAAATGTTAATATTTTCAAGAATACTCTCTGAATTCATATTTCCTCTGGTTTTTCTAATTTTTCTTCAACTCGTACAAAAACATTTTCCATAAATTCTGTTGGATTATCTATACCTAATGAAAGAAATACTAATTTGGGATTATCACTATTTAAATGTGCTTGAACAGTAGCAGAAGTATTTGTGTTACTTAAAACGAGACCTGTATATGTTATTTTTCCTTGATTTTTAATCGTTTCTAGTATGAATCCATCTAATTCAATTCCAAGTGCATTTGTTGCTTTCTCATCAATTAAAGTTTCAATTAGAAATGTATAAGATAAAGGCTTAGTATCTTTGGATAAGGCATTAGCTACATCTCTTACAACTTGAGGAGATGGAGTCTGTCTAAATTTTGCCTCTCCTAAATACACTTCAATATCACTTGCGGTATTATCATAATCAATCATAAGCATATCATCCCCTTTCATAGATTGATCAACATTTGTTGAATATCTAAACCTAAAAGTTTTAATCATAGGTTTATTTGTAGAACTAATAATATATTCACTTAAAATAATTTCAGTCATATTACCTTTTCTGACTTTGTCAGTATTTGGTATCATTCTAATTTTTTCTGCATAATCTGTGAAACCTAATTCAGAATATTTCTGTTTAAGCCTAACTACTTGATTATCTCGGTAATGATATTTTATTATTTCATTTGATAACCATTCAATTAATTCAGTTTCATTAAGAGTATTTGTTTCTGTGAGACTGCGATGACATTGAGTTGTTGTTACTGGATGATTAACACCATTTAACCATCGGCCAATTATATCTGGTGGAATTGGATGAGTTCCTATTAAATTATCTTGTTTTGCCATAACTCCAAAGTAAGAAATTTTTTTCCATTCCACACACATTACACTACTCTCCTATCGTCGTTTCGTGTAAAAAGTGTTCCATTAACTTTAGAAAAAGAAGCTTTGGAGATGAAAACTTTTAAAAGAAAAATCAGCAAATGAAACTATTGCTTTTACCAAAGCAAAGTAACATAATGCTGACCATTATAGTACATTTTATGACAATTAACGTAACAACGCATTGCAGCGATATTTTACATAATTACAGCTTCGTTAGATTAATTTTGAATTAAAATTTATTGTTTAAGTAAAACATCAAAGACCTTTTTAGGCCAAGCTTCATTCAAAGAATGATTTACTCTAAAAACTGAAATTTTATTGACGACTAAATTATGAGTATATTTTTTGACTTTATAATAATTCCAACAATTATCAAATTGATCTTTATTAATATCACTAGCTATTGTAATATGTGGCTTGCTTAAAGCTTGAGTGTATTTTTTAGCAACTTTAACTCTTTGTCTTAGTACAGTTCGAATATGGTTTTGTAGATTAATTATATCTCCAGTTGAAGTATTCAAAAAAATAGTTCTAGAATTCGAAAACTGTCCGAAATCAGAAATTAACACATCAAATTCTTTCCAATCTGATATCAGTTGCTCTAACTCTTTCTTAATAGTTATTTCTGGGATACTCTCCACTCTAAAGAGGTTAAGACTGATATGCGCTTCGGATGACAGATACTTTGCCGTACCAAATTGATTGTAAAATTCTTCTTTAAACTTTTGTACTTCTCTAATAACAGTATCTGGGAGACTAATATTTATTTTATAATCTCTAATTCCTTCGACTTGAAGATTCGGTGATTCATTTCTGTATTTACTAGTAGTCATAAGGTATAACAACTTAACTTTTGATTTGCAATTTAAACTTTGCCTATCAAAACTAATATAGCAATGAAAAAATGATTATTTAAAAAAATATCTATAAAGAGAAATTACTTAACCGCTGAATCACTATCACTCAACACAATATCTTTAGTAGTTACAAACATAGTATCGGTTTCGGTAAGTTTTAAAATACTATTAAACCCTTTTTTCTCTAATCGTTTACGACACGATTTACTTAAAAAGCGATCGTTATCAAATAAAAATGTTTCTAAACTGTACTCTTCTTCTCCTGGTGCTTTTACAATTGGATGTATATGTTTAAGCTCTTTATAGCGTAATACTTGTCCTGGAATAAAGGTATAAAATGTGTATTGTCCATCAGCATTAGTTTTAATCCAACCTCTATGGTGTACGTAACGCTTGTTGTTTTCTGTTTTTAACTCATAGTCACCATTTTCGTCTGGTTGTTCTATATATAAAATAACATCTTTTGCTGGTGTTTTTCCATCGCTTAAATAAATGGTTCCTGTAATTTTAAGCTTGTTCGATTTTGATTCAAAATCTGGAATACTATCTGTATTATTTAATTGCGATTCGGAATAATCATAAAGTGCACTGCGTTTTAAATAATCGGCAGGCAAATCATTTGATGCAATTGTAGTTTCTTGTGCAATAAGTGTAAAGTTTACACTCATAAAAAAAGTAAAACAAAGTATGGTTAATAGATTTTTCATGGGACTGAAATTTTGTTAATCATCTCAAAACTAACCCATTCACTATTTTTAACATTAAAAAACTTATGAACGCACAAATTTTACGATAAAAGGATAACAGATGACACGAACGTTAAATTTTTACCGATAAAATGCATTCTAATTAAAAAAGCTGCCTTTATTTAAGACAGCTTTTTACTATTAATCAATTACTCTACTATTTCCAAGTCACTATATCTTCGAAATTACGTCTCGATTTTTCAAATTGTGGTTCTGTTTTTCTATATCCAAAAGCTGCCATATATGATAATCCATATTTATCGGTATCTACACCAAACTTCTCTCTTAATAGAGCTTCAGTTTTTTCTTGGTGAAAGCCTTCTATTGGACAGCTGTCAATTCCTATAAGTGCAGCAGACGTCATCATGTTTCCTAATGCAATATAGGTTTGTTTTGATGCCCAATCGAATAGTTTTTTATCACTATCTAAATTAAAATCACGCTCTTGAAACTCTTTATAAAACTTAGAATACATTTCAATAACGTCTTCTGGAAACTGTTTTACATCTTTCATCATATGCATAATATACTTTGAATCCCATTTTGTCATTGATGCCTTCATACTTAAGCCTAATACAAAGTGACTCGCAGTATCTAATTTTAAAGGTGCTCCCCAAGCCACTGGTTTTAATAGCTCACGTAATTCTTTATCTTGAACGACTATAAAATGCCAAGGTTCAAAACCAAAAGAGCTTGGTGATAAATTGGCTGTTTTTAAGATAAAATCTATATCTTCATTAGATACCTTTTTTGTTTCGTCAAATTCTTTAGTTGCATGTCTAAATTGAAATGCATTAATAATCTCGTTTTTTGAAATGTTTGGTGTGTTCATTCTTTTATTGTTTATTAAATATCATATTGTGATTATACTATCAAAAGTATAGTGGCAAAAGTATAGATAGTTTTATTTTCTCACAATAACGGTCAAAAATGATAGTATATAAATTAAATGAAAAATATATTATATATAACTGATATACTGGTATTTACAAAATGTTAAATAAACTATAAAAAGTATAGTTGTATAATTAAATATAGTATTATAACTTTGCATCATTAATAATGAAATATGTATGGAAATAGAACATAAAAAAAGGCTCATAAAATATAATGACAAGATGTTTTCTTGCACAACAAGTATTGCAATGGAATTGATTGGTGGAAAATGGAAAAGTGTGATTTTAATTTACCTTACAGATGGCAAAAAGCGTTATAATGAACTATATAAATTAATTTCAACTATTACCGAACGTACTTTAAGCTTACAATTAAAACAATTAGAAGAAGATGGACTAATATCGCGACGCGTTTATACTAAAAAGCCACCTTTAAAAGTAGAATATGCTCTTACTCCTTTTGGTGAGAGTTTAACTCCTGTACTTAAATCGATTGCCAATTGGGGGAAAATAGTTGCTGAAGAAAAAGGGGAATTTATTGAAGGCTAATTTAATTACTTCCTAAACCTATTAAACATCGCAAATTTCTTCTTGGTATTAATAAAATAAACTCCTGTTAGCAGTATAAAAGCAGCTACAATAGACTGCATACTTATATGTTCATCTAATACATACCAACCTAAAAGCAAGGCTATTACAGGATTTACATATGCTGATGTTGATACTTTTTCGGTAGACACCACTTTAAGCAAGTAATTAAACGCAGAAAAGGCTACTATACTACCAAAAAGAATAAGTAACACCATAGACCATTGTGCTTCAACACTCCACAGTGAAGGTGATAACCAGGTCTCTCCTACTGCTAAGCTTCCGATAACGAGCATTACTCCAGCTGCCAGCATTTGATAACCAGTACTTACAAAAAAACTTGATGGCAAATCGGCTTTAGATACAAAAATACTAGCATAACTCCAGCTGAGTACACAAGTAAAAATCATAATAATACCAATAATACTATCTTTAGTTAGTATTAGCTCGTCTTGACTAACCAGTAAATACATGCCTATAATTCCTAAAACAACTCCAATCATAGACTTAAACTGTATTTTGTTGCCATGAAGTATGCGCATTAAAAAAATTACAAATAGAGGCTGTGTTGCAGCAATTAGAGCAGCAAAACCACTATCGACATATTTTAAAGCCCAAACAAAAACACCATTACCATATACCAGAAACAAAAAACCTGCAATAATACTATTGAGTATTTGCTTTTTAGTCACTTTTAATGATAGTTTTAAAAACCTAGCAATTATAACTATTAGTATTCCAGCACTTAAAAATCTAATTGAAGCTAGTAATAGTGGTGATACTTCTGTAACTACAATTTTATTAAGTAAATAGGTAGAGCCCCAAATAACATAAATTGAAAAAAACGAAAGAATAATAAGTACACTGTTTTTTGAGAGGCTCATAGTAAAATTGTAAGTAACAAAATTAGTCATTTTTCAACTATATTTTTTTGAGTCTAATAAATAATTGTGGCTAAAAATTAATTACATTCGTTATATAAAATCTTTCATTTTTATAACCCTTGAAAAAAGAAAATTCTTTCAGTAAAAAATTCTTATTTGTATCACGTTGGGGAGAAATTCTTGACACTGCTTATGCTACATTATTAGAAGGTAATGATGTAAAATTATATATTGAAGACAAACCCTCTCGCGAAATTGGAACTGGCTTTGTAAAAAAAACTAAAGACTGGAAAAAGCAAGTAGATTGGGCTGATGTTATTATTTTTGATTATACAGGGTATGGTGCTATTTGTAGCGAATTAAGAGCTAAAGGAAAACTTGTAATTGGTGGCAGTGAGTATACCGATTTGCTGGAATTAGATAGAAGTTTTGGTCAAGATGAATTAAAAAAGCACAAAATTAAAACGCTTCCATTTAAAGAGTTTGTGAGCTTTCAGGATGCCATAACATATGTACAAAATAATCCTGATGCTTATGTTATAAAGCCTTCGGGAGAAACTCAAGAACTTAAACAACTTTTATTTGTTGGTAGTGATGACGAAGGCCTTGATGTTATTAGAGTTTTAAAGGCTTATGACAAGTCTTGGGGAGATGATTTTGGTAACTTTCAATTACAGAAAAAAGTAAAAGGTGTTGAGATATCTGTGGCAGCTTTTTTTAATGGAAAGGAATTTTTAAGACCTTTAAATATCACTTTTGAACACAAGAAATTATTCCCAAAAGAACTAGGTGTTTCAACAGGTGAAATGGGTTCTAGTATGTTTTGGGTTAACAACTCTCCTATTTTTGATGCCACGCTCAAAAAATTTGAATCTACACTTGCTAAAACAAACTTTGTAGGGCATATTGATATTAATTGTATTGTTAATGGAAACGGAATTTACCCTTTAGAGTTCACGTCGAGATTTGGATATCCGCAAATATTTATTCAACGTGCAGGAATAAATGAACCTATTGGTCAATTGCTATATAAAATTGCCTCAAGAGAAACGTTTAAAATAAACACAAAAAAAGGGTTTCAAGTAGGTGCATTTATTGTTGTACCACCTTTTCCTTATGAAGATAAAAAAGCTTTTGAATTATTCTCTAAAGATGCAGTAGTCGTTTTTAGGAAAGATTTAAAAGAAGGCATTCACCCTATGCATCTCAAAAAAATAAATGATGAGTGGCTTATAACTGGCAATACTGGTATTGCTTTACTAGTCTCAGGAACAGGTTTAACCATGAAAGATGCTCAAAAAATGATGAACAACAGAATTAGTAATATTATTGTCAATAATGGGTATTACAGAACAGATATTGGCGATCGCTGGTTTGAAGATTCAGATAAACTATGGTCTTGGGGACTTTTATAAAGTATTATGGCGTTTCAGTTTGAAAAATTAAAATCTAATCCAAATCAATTTTTTGATATTCTTCCAGGTGATTGGCAAGATGAAATAGTACCTTTTTGGGACGATTATATAAACACAGCTAGCATATATGTAATAAAAGAGGATAGCCATGTTATTGCTGGAGGAATTTTATTTTCTACCTGTTCTCCAGATATTTTATATTTTAAAAAGGAGGCTCAAACGTGGTTTAAAAATGGGTTTTTATACATTGGGTTTTTGTGGGTTGCTGAAGACAAACGCAATAATAATCTAGGCTCCTTTTGGTTAGATGAATTAAAAAGACAACTTCCAAATCAAAAGTTGTGGTTACTCATTGAAGAAGAACGCTTACATAGTTTTTATCTTAAAAATGATTTTAAGCTCGATAAAACAATAAAAAACAATGACCATTTGGAGTGGTTATATACATTTTCCTCTCTTTAGTCTAAAAAAAAACATGTTTTAACGATAGTTTAAGTCATAACCTTTGTTTTTAAATATTCTTTTCTATTTTTGATTATAACAATCTTTTTAATCTACTGACAACCAATGAGAAAAATTACTATACTATTTATATTTATACTCTCTTCATATTCAATCACAACCAATGCGCAACAATCTGTTGCTCGTGAGTGGAATGAAGTATTATTAGATGCAATTCGTTTAGATTTTGCACGTCCAACAGTACATGCACGAAATCTATTTCATACTTCAATGGTAATGTATGATGCTTGGGCTGTTTTTGACAGTCAAGCCGAAACAATATTTTTAGGTAAAAGTTATGGTGGTTTTTACACTCCATTTAATGGTATAACTCCACCAGCAGATGTCAATGTTGCCAGACACCAAATTATTAGTTTTGCTATGTTTAGGTTACTAGAGCATCGTTTTGCTAACTCACCTGGTGGAAATACAACAACGCAGTCATTTATAGATTTGATGACATCATATGGTTATGATAAAAACTTTACATCTACAGATTACAGTACTGGAGATTATAGAGCATTAGGAAACTATTTAGCTAGCCAAATGATAGCTTTTGGATTGCAAGATAATTCTAATGAGCAAAATGGATATGTAAATCAGTATTATACTCCTGAGAATGAGCCAATGATTATGATTCCTGGAATGTATTCAGATACTAATGATATGTTACAACCTAACAAATGGCAACCACTAGCCTTTGATACTTTTATTGATCAAAGTGGTAATGTATATCCTCAAAACACTCCTCCATTTTTAAGCCCAGAATGGGGAAAAGTAACTCCTTTTTGCCTTAAAAATGAAGATTTAGAAATATTAAATGATGGCTTTAATAGTTATGTTTATAATAATCCTGGTCCTCCAGTTTATATTCAAAACTCTAACGAAGATGGTATTGACGATCCTTTTAAATGGAACTTTGCTTTAGTAGCATCATGGTCATCACATTTAGATCCTAATGATAATACAATGATAGATATTTCTCCAGGAGCTTTAGGGAATTTTGATATTCAAAATTATCCTCAAACTTTTGCAGAATATCAAGCCTTTTACGATTTTACAGATGGTGGCGACGCAAGTTCTGGTCACACGTTAAATCCTTACACAGGCTTACCATACACACCTCAATTAGTTAAAAGAGCAGATTATGCTAGAGTATTAGCAGAGTTTTGGGCTGATGGTCCAAGTTCTGAAACACCTCCTGGTCATTGGTTTACGATACTAAACCATGTAAGTGACCATCCGCTTACTGTTAAAAAAATTGGAGGTCAAGGACCAACATTAAGCAACTTAGAATGGGATGTTAAATCTTATTTAATTTTGGGTGGTGCTGTACACGATTGTGCTATAAATGCATGGGGAATTAAAGGTTATTATGATTTTGTGCGTCCTGTATCGGCAATTAGATACATGGCTGGAAAAGGTCAAAGTTCTGATATAGGTTTACCAAGCTACGATCCACATGGATTGCCATTAATACCTGGTCGTATTGAGTTAATAGAGGTTGGCGACCCATTAGCTGGAGCTGGTGATGAAAATGTTGGAAAAATTAAAATATATGCATGGAGAGGTCCAGATTTTATTAACGACCCAAGTACTGATGATGCTGGTGTTGACTGGATTTTAGGAACACATTGGTGGCCTTATCAAAGACCAACATTTGTATCGCCTCCTTTTGCTGGTTATTTATCAGGACATTCTACATTTTCTCGTGCAGCTGCTGAGGTAATGACCATGTTAACTGGCGATGAATTTTTTCCTGGAGGAATGGGAACTTTTGATATTGAACAAAATAATTTTTTAGTTTTCGAACAAGGTCCTTCACAAAATATGACGCTACAATGGGCAACTTACAGAGATGCATCAGACCAAACAAGTTTATCAAGAATTTGGGGAGGAATACATCCACCAATAGATGATATTAGAGGTCGAATTATTGGCGATAAAATTGGTAAAGAATCATTCAATTTAGCTTTAAATTACTTTAATGGTACTTTAAGTATTGGTGATGAAGAACAAATTGCTTCAACAAAATTATATCCAGTTCCTTTTAAAAACGAATTTAATATTACATCAGATTATAATGGATTGCTAACTGTTGAGCTTTACAGTATCGACGGAAAACAAGTGATCTCTAATGCAATTTCTAAAAATAGCAGAACTGTTTCTGTTAATACACAAACAGTTTCTCCTGGATTCTATATTGTTAAACTTCGCGATGAAGCTAACGATGTTGTAATGATTAAAAAAATTGTTAAAAACTAAGTAAAATCCTATAGCGTATGGTATTTTTGTAGCCAAATAAAAATACCATATGTTTTCATTATTGATTGTATTTAGAATAGTAGCCTTTTTAGAAGGCGTTTCATATATTTTGTTACTAGGAATTGCCTCTCCTTTAAAATGGTTTTTTGATGAGCCAAAATATGTCAAATTGTTAGGAATGCCTCATGGTTTGCTATTTATTGCTTATGTTATAATGGCAGTGATTATTGGCTCTAAACTTAAATGGAGTAATAAAACATTGCTTAATGTATTAGCAGCATCTGTAATTCCTTTTGGTACATTTTTTATGATTAAAAAACACCTAAAACAAGCATCATAATGCAAGATATAAGCCATTACTTTTGTGATTTCTTTTTCGATTTAGGTCTATCTGATAAAGCAACATCATTTTTTAACATGCTTGTTTTACTAGCCATATTATGCATTATAATATTAGTTTCAGATTTTATTGCTAGAAAGGTTTTGGTACAAACGTTTAATGCTTATGCCAAAAAATCAAAAACTAATTTTGATGATTTATTAGTTAGCCATAAAGCTCCAAGAAATATTGCCCATTTAGTGCCTTTGTTTTTAACTATAAAATTGTTTCCTATTGTGTTTTATGACTTTCCTCAATCGGAAATTTTTATAATCACAATACTTAAGGTTTATGGAATTTTACTTTCTATTTGGATTTTAAGAAGTGTATTGAGAACACTTGAAGCTTATTTTAAAACAGTTCCTAACCTTAAAGACAAACCTATTGATAGTTATATACAAGTAGTGATGCTGTTTGTTTGGATTACAGGTATTGGGCTATGTTTTGTGGTTATAACTGGAATTCCGCTTTGGACATTTTTCACAACTATAGGTGCAGCTTCAGCCATTTTATTATTAATATTTAAAGATACAATACTAGGTTTTGTTGCAAGTTTACAAATAGCTATTAATGATTCTCTTAGAATTGGTGACTGGATCACTATGGATAAATATGGTGCTGATGGCGATGTGATTGAAATAAATTTAGCAACTGTACAAGTGCAAAATTTTGATATGACTATTACTCATATTCCAACTTATGCCATAATTTCTGATTCTTTTAAAAACTGGCGAGGAATGCAAGCTTCTGGAGGCAGACGTATTAAACGTTCTATTCTTATTAAAGCTAATAGCATAAAATATTTGACTAAGGATAGCATAGAAAAGCTAAAAAATATCGAATTAATAACAGCATATTTATCACACAGGCAAGAAGATATTGATTCGTATAATGCATCTCATAATATTGACAAGAGCACATTAATAAATGGTCGTAATATGACTAATTTAGGCGTGTTTAGGAAGTATTTACAAACTTACATTGAGAACCACTCTGGCATAAACAAAGAGATGTTTATTATGGTAAGACAAATGGCTCCAACACCTCAAGGATTACCTCTTGAAATATATGCTTTTAGTAGTGATAAGCGATGGGAAAATTATGAGTATATCATGTCAGATATTTTTGATCATGCTTTAGCTGCTGTTCCTTATTTTGACTTAGAACTGTATGAATTAAGTACAGGAGCACAACCAAATACATAAATTATTTAAGTCTATCTCTAACAAACTCTATTTGAGTTTTGCCATGTGGTTTTGGCTTACCATTTTCATCAAGGTTTACCATAATAATATTATCGACTGTTAGTATGGTTTCTCTTGTCATGGTGTTACGAGCAACACACTTTAGTGTTATTGAAGACTTCCCGAAATTAACAACATCAATACCTATTTCAATAATGTCGCCTTGTTTGGCAGAACTCATAAAGTTTATTTCTGAAACATACTTGGTAACAATTTTAGAGTTTTCTAGTTGTATAACTGTATACAGTGCAGCTTCTTCGTCAATCCAGGCTAATAATCTACCTCCAAATAATGTTCCGTTAGGGTTTAAATCTTCAGGTTTTACCCATTTGCGTGTGTGAAATCTCATTTATAATAATTTTTGTTGTGAGTTGTCATTATTGTCTTCGTTTGGAATTTTTAATTGACAACCTAATTCTTTATTTAGCTTTTTAATAAAATATGACGATAATAAAGGTGATTCTTTTTCTATATTTTGATGTATAAAAAAATCTATTTCCTTTACTCCTTGCTCCTGCCATTCTTTTAAGCGTTTAACCCAATCATCTAAACGTGTATAATCACTTGGATGATTTGCACCAACATAACGCACAAAGGCTGTTGGATTTGTTAATCGCATATGCAATAAATCTCTTCTTCCAGCAGTATCAACTAATACATTAGATACATTGTTTGTCTCTAACAAATCGTATAATTGATTAGACACTGTTTCATTATTATACCAATCTGTATGTCTAAACTCAATAGCCAAAGGAAACTCTTTTGGCCAACGCTCAACAAACTCAACAACTCTATTAAAATCTTTTGGAGCAAAATTATTGTGCATTTGCAAGAAAATTGTACCAAGCTTTTCTTGAAGATTTGATGCATTATTTAAATAATCTTCAACAATAGCGCTTACTTCATTTAATCGTTTCCAATGGCTGATTTCTTGGTTTAATTTAGGAAAGAATTTAAAGTTTTTTGGTGTTTTGTCATACCAACCAGAAAAAGTATCGGCTGGAAAAATTCTGTAAAAAGTTGCATTAAGCTCAATAGAATTAAACTGACGTGAATAATATTCTAATTCATCTTTAGTCCCTTTAGGATAAAAACCCTTTAAATCGGCTTTATTCCATTTAGCACAACCAACATATATTTCAGGTAAATTATCATCTTTAACCTTATTTAACACACGTAATGCTGTCTCTTATACACATCTGACGCTGCCGACGAAGAGGATAGTGTAGAT
>OJIO01001190.1_pt1 | contig 12247 bp, 11 predicted proteins | sample 1595621 | NCBI WGS metagenome assembly OJIO01 (sample SAMN05416776, study PRJEB24817) | seawater metagenome | isolation source: Sea water | place: Canada:Atlantic | collected 2013-07
TTTACCCCATTCTGATGGCTTTTTAGGTTTTGTATTGTCTCCTAAATTATAGAAATACAAAGAAAGAGGAAGTCCTAATGTTTTACTGTTAGGTTTTTGAACTAATAATTCATTTAAATCTGTATTAGTGTTTTTCTTTTCATTAACTGTAATTGTATTTTGTGTCAGTAAAAACTGAGAATCTTGCACTCTTTTAACAGAGCTGCATGCAGACAAAAACAATGTCAATAAAAAGAAAATAAAGATTTTTTTCATGAAACGTATTCGCAATATAAATTCAAAAATACTACTTTTGATTACTTTATTAAGATAAAAACTTTTCTGAGTCGTCTATAAAAGAAAGACGCTTAGGTTTTATTGTTTTTTTTTAGTGAAACAAAACCAGTTTAATTCATGAGTTTATCTAAAAATCATCTAAAACTTATAACAAGTTTATCTCAAAAAAAGTATAGACACAAGTACAAATTATTTGTAGTTGAGGGAATAAAAGTTGTTCAAGAGTTTATAAATTCATCGTATGAATTAGAAGTCTTATTTTCTACTGAAAGTAGTTTTTCATCTTTAGATAGTTTTATTGAAGTTTCTGAACAAGAATTAAAAAAGATCAGCAGTTTAAAAACACCAAACAAAGTACTAGCTTTATTTAAAATACCATTACAAAAAAACACAAACTCTTCAGGTTTAATAGTTGCTTTAGATGCCATTAATGATCCTGGAAACTTAGGTACTATTATTCGCATGTGTGATTGGTTTGGAGTAGATCAGCTTGTTTGTTCTAAAGAAACTGTAGATTGTTATAATACAAAAGTTGTGCAGTCAAGTATGGGCTCATTAACTAGGGTAGCTATTTCTTATACAGATTTAAAAGAATATTTAACATCGGTTTCTATTCCGGTTTTTATAGCGGATATGGATGGAGATAACATTCATAAAATAAAACCTCCAACTTCAGCAGTTTTAGTCATGGGAAATGAAGCCAATGGAATCTCTAACTCAATAAAACAATTAGTTAGTACTAAGGTTTCAATACCAAGGTATGGGAATTCTCAGCAAACAGAAAGCTTAAATGTTGCTACTGCTACAGCTATCTTATTGAGTGAATTCCGAAGATAGATTTACTCAAAAGCAAAGTTTAGGAAAACACCTCGTGTAGAAAATATATTAATAGGTGATGTCCAAGGGCTATTGCTATCATTATCATCTATAATTTCATTGTTCATTGCAAATACTCCTCTAATTGAAGGAGAAAATTTAAAAAAGGATAAGTAAACGTCAACTCCAATACCAAGTTCATACATGAAATTACTAGTTTTCATTCTAAACTCTCCACTAACATTATCATCAGAATTTTCTTGATTACTAGAGAAATTATGATCATAAGAAACCCCTGCAAGTACATAAGGCCTTACGTTATTCCATCTATCTGTACTAAATTTTAAAACCAAAGGAAGATGTAGGTATGAAGAACCAATTTCACGAACACTATCTCTTTCGGTAAGTAAATCTGCACTATTATTAAAATAAATAGTTTTTGAATTGCTAATCAAGCCTGGTTCAAAACGTAAATTAAGATTTTTATGAATTCGAAGATCTGTAATTAAACCTACATTAAAACCAGCTGTAGGTTTTATTTCAACAATGGTGTTAGAAAAATTACTTGGTCTGTAATTTACTTTAAAGTCGTTTTGATTTATTCCTAAATAAAAACCATAATGAATCTTCGGATCATCAAAAGTAGGTAGGTTATCTACATTTCTTCTTTTTTGAGCAGCAACAGATAGCACAAACAAAAAACAAACAACAAAGAAGACTATTTTTTTCATATTATTTAGTAGCAGAGTATATAGTGGCAACGCCAAATGTAACCGGTATATGTATTGTATTGATAAACCCATTTTTTCTCAAAATATTGTTGAAGGTCTCGCCAAAAGGAAAATAATTTGCAGATTCACTCAGATAAGAGTACGCTACTTTATCTTTAGAAAATAATTTTCCGATCATAGGTAAAATAATAGAGGTGTAAAATTTATAACCTTGCTTGAATGGAAATTTTGTTGGGTTTGAGGTTTCTAAAATCACAAATGTTCCTTTAGGCTTTAATACGCGTCTTATTTCGGTTAGTCCTTTGTCTAAGTTGGCAAAATTTCTAACACCAAATGACACTGTAATTGCATCAAAACTATTGTCTTCAAAAGGCATGTTTTCAGAATCACCGACAATCATTTCTATTGTATCAGTTAATTTTGCTCTAGATATCTTTTCTTTTCCTACAGCTAGCATTCCTTCTGAAATATCTAATCCAATAATTTTTTGTGGTTGTAATGTAGACATCATTAATGCTAAATCTCCTGTTCCAGTGGCAATATCTAAAATTTGTTGAGGTTTATTTTTAGAAATAATTTTCACTACTTTTTTTCTCCAACTGATGTCTATTCCAAATGAAATAACTCTATTTAAGTCATCATAATTTTTAGAAATATTGTTAAACATGGTAGCTACTTGCTCTTTTTTACCTAGGTCAGAATCTTTATAAGGTTTAATTGTTTTCGACATCTTATTTTTATCTATTAGAGATAAACACGTTATTTAATTTAGTAGAAATTACCCATTGATAGCAACTACCTCACTAATTTCATTTGGAAGCATTTCCTTTAACATTGTTTCAATTCCGTTTTTTAAAGTAATGGTAGAAGATGGACATCCACTACAAGCTCCTTGTAAAATTACACTAACAACCTTACTTTCTTCATCGTAAGACTTAAAAGCAATATTACCACCATCAGAAGCAACTGCAGGGCGAATATATTCATCTAAAATAGCTATAATCTTTCCAGGCGTACCTTCTAAATCATCTATAGTACCCTCTTTTTTTTCTTTTGTTGTTTTTTTTGTGGTGCTTTCAGTTTTAGGAAGCTCTTTAATAATGGTTTTATTGTCTTGAAGATACATGCTGATAAAATTTCTCACCTCAGCATACACATCATTCCATTCAACAATATCAAATTTGGTTATAGAGATGTAATTTTCAGAGATAAAGACTCCTTTTACAAAAGGGAATCCAAATAAGGCTTGTGCTAATGGAGAAGACTTACTTGCTTGTTCAATATTTTTATATTCAACATCTGTAGCTGTCAAAGATTTGTTGGTCCCAAACTTCATGGCTGAAGGATTTGGAGTTACTTCTGCATAGACTTCTATAGCTTCTTTTTTTTGTGAATTATCTGCTTCTTTTACAGCAATATTTCCAGCGTGTAAATAGGCTTCAATTTGTTCTCTTACTTCCTCTTGTACATCACTCCATTCAATAATATCAAATCGTTGTATGGCAATAAAATTTGCTGTAATAAATACCTTTTTTACAAAAGGCAGATAAAATAATTGTTGCGCTAAAGGAGATTTTTTAGCATCATCTATATTATTAAATTCATAACTACCTCCATTAATTAAAATTTGAGTACTTACAAATTTTAAGATATTATCGTTGTTAGTAGACTGAATTGTAATTGTTTGTGAACTCATTTTTTCTTGTTAGTAAATGAAGTGCAAAATTACTGCAAAAAAAATGAATAGATATGTTAAATAGAGATAAAATAGCTCTTCAAATTTTGTGATAATATTTCTTAAAATACACTGAGTAGTGCAATTATAGATGTACTGAAAACCCTGCAGTTACCATAGTATTATCTATGTTTAATTCAGCAGCTTCTACCTGATTATACTGCGGGTAAAAGTCGTAAAGTCCGGTTTTATTGCTGTTGGTGTAAGCAAGGTTAAATTTTACCCATCCAAAATTATATCCAAACCCCAAAGAATAGCTTTGTAGATCATCTGATGCTATCGCTCTCACGTCTGGGCTTTGCTCATATATATATCCACCTCTAATACTTAGTTTTTTAATTCTCCATTCTGTCCCAAGATGAAGTGCATCAACTTTTCTTAATTGATTATCGAAAAATAAATTCTCCTCAGAAAAATCATCTCCAGATAAATTTAAACCACGATAGTTCTTTGTTGAATAATCTAAACTGATCAATCCAAATTTTCCAAAAATTATAGCAGTACTTGCTGTAATTTTACTTGGAGTTCTTAATTTATATAGCAAGCCTTGTGTTGGTAAATTACCACCAAAAGTATTGTCATAGATGATATCATCATTACTTACTTCAATTTCAGTATCTCCAAAAAAACCATCATTATTTGTGATGTTGGTATTTTCAATGATTTCGGTAAACCAAGTGGGAGACTGATAGCTAAGACCTAAACGAAAAGCATTTGTTGGTTTGTAAATAACTCCTGCACTTAAAGAAAACCCAACACCAGTTGTGAAGTTTTCTTGGTAAAGACGAGCATTTAAAGTGTTGTTATTTCCATCATTATTGTTTTCTCTTAAAATTGTTTGCTGACTAAAATTGAGATCATAAAAATTTAAACCAGCACCAACGTGCATTTTTTCTTCATAGACTCCTGAAAAAGCAAAGCTTAATTCGGACATGTCTCCATTGTAAAAGTTAGATAATTGTTGATTATCTGCAATATCATACACTAATGGATTTTCACTATTATCTAACGGAAAGTTATCAAACGAAGCAAAACCACTAGTTCCTTTAGCAATAAATGTATCTTCAAAATCTGCTAAAACCCTATAATTTATACCCATTGCTAATTTAGACCATTCGTCACTTGTGTAGTTGTTAAAAGTAAATACTACACCAGCATTTGATACTTTAAAGAAATCTTGTTGAGTTGTTGTTGAATTTCCATAATAAGTTGTTAAGTAATCTGTGCTTCTAGATTGAAAAGCTATAGATGCATTACTATCGTTAAAGATAGATATTCCAGCAGGGTTTATCGTCATAGCGGTTACATCTCCCCCTACAGCTCCAAAAGCACCACCCATTGCAACAAACCTGGCACTTCCATTTCCATCATTTCTTGAAAACATAGTAGATAAATCTTCATAGCCTAAGGATTGAGAATAGGATGTATAACTCAATGCGGCAAAAGCCACAAAAAAGATAATTTTTTTCATAGTTACTTGTTTAGATATTTTAACCTCCTCTTTTAGAAGAGCTTCTTCTTGGTGTACTAGTACTTCTCGAAGGGCTACTTCTTCTTGAAGGACTAGAAGATCTTGTTGAAGAACTTCTAGTTGAAGATGATCTTCTTGGAGAAGGGTTAGTCCTAGTGGAAGATCTGTTGAAATTTGAACTATTGTTGCCTCTAGTGTTATAACTTCTGCTTTTTCGGGTATTGGTCTTACTTCTAGTAGTTGCGACTCTTCTTTTACTAGTAGTATTATCAGATTTCCTAACCCTTTTGGTAGTATTATTAGTATTGTTTCTCACAAAAGCATTTGCTCTTCTGGTTGTAGTGCTATAATTTCTTCTACTATATGAATTGTTAGTGGATGCTCTCCTGCCATAATTATAATTTCTTCTTCCATTATAGGCTAAACCACTACCATAATAATTCCCCCAATTTGAGAATCCATAACCATACATGCCATAATTATATGGATTATAAGGACCAAAATTATTATATGGATTGTTAAAATATCCGTATCCACCCCAATAATAGCCATTATTCCATCTGTTCCCCCATCTTAAGCCCCATGGTCTTCCATACCAAGAATTAAAAGAACCATACCCATACCCATACCCAATATATGGATCGTATAAATTCCAATTATTACCCCATCCAAAACCATAGTTATTATTTAAATTAATTGTAATAACAACACTCTGACTATCTTCATAGCCCCAAGCACTATTTGTATTATAGTTATTTATACTATCTAATGAATTTGAAATAGTATCGTTCACAGAACTATAGGTTTCTATGTCTGTAAGTATGTCTGTTCCATTAATATTATCTATTCTCTCTAGTTCTTTTGTGAAATAATTTTGCTCAAAATTTCTATACTCATCACTATTTGCTACAATGATATTGGGTTCAGTTGTATTTGAAGAATAAATACCATCATTACCTGGCACGTTTTGATAAATAGTGCAAGAAGAAGCAAAAACAATCACAAATAAATAGAAAAAAATTCTTGAGCTTGTTGTGTTGATGTAATTTGTTTTCATAATGAAATTATTAGAGATTTAAAAAAACATAAATTGATAGCTAAAAATTAGAAAAATTTTATTGTCTATGCTCAAAATGCTTTAGTTTTGTATTAGTATTTTGATAATAAACAAATTTACTACAATTTTTATAACAAATAATTAACAATATCTGTGCCAAAGTTTGGATTATGAGTAAGAAGTTAACAAAAAGAGCAGAAGACTATTCTAAATGGTATAATGAAATTATACAGAAAGCAGATTTAGCTGAAAATTCTGCAGTAAGAGGCTGTATGGTAATTAAGCCTTATGGATTTGCTATTTGGGAGAATATGCAAGCAGAATTAGATAGAATGTTTAAAGAAACAGGGCATCAGAATGCTTACTTTCCATTGTTTGTTCCCAAAAGCTTATTTGAAGCAGAAGAAAAGAATGCAGAAGGTTTTGCTAAAGAGTGTGCCGTAGTTACTCATTATAGATTGCAAAATGATCCAGATAATGAAGGGAAGCTTCGAGTAGACCCTGAAGCTAAGTTGGAAGAGGAGTTAATTGTTAGACCTACATCTGAAGCTATTATTTGGAATACTTATAAAGGATGGATTCAGTCTTACAGAGATTTACCATTATTAATTAATCAATGGGCAAATGTTGTTCGTTGGGAAATGAGAACAAGACTATTTTTAAGAACAGCTGAGTTTTTATGGCAAGAAGGTCATACTGCTCATGCAACAAAAACAGAAGCAGTAGCAGAAGCAACTCAAATGCAAGAAATATATGCTGAATTTGCTGAGAATTTCATGGCAATGCCAGTTGTGAAAGGATATAAATCTGAAAGTGAACGCTTTGCTGGTGCTGAAGATACCTTTACAATAGAAGCTTTGATGCAAGACGGTAAAGCGTTGCAGGCTGGAACATCTCATTTTTTAGGTCAAAATTTTGCAAAAGCTTTTGATGTAAAATATACTTCTAAAGAAGGAAAACAAGAATACGTATGGGCAACCTCTTGGGGTGTATCTACTCGTTTAATTGGAGGGTTAATTATGACTCATTCAGATGATTTAGGGTTGGTATTGCCTCCAAAATTAGCGCCAATACAGGTAGCTATTATTCCTATATATAAAGGAGAGGAGCAACTAGCTGTTATTTCTAAAAAAGTAGCGACTATTGTAAAATCGTTAAAGTCAAAAAATATTTCAGTAAAATTTGATGACAGAGATACCTATAGGCCAGGAGCTAAGTTTGCAGAATATGAGCTAAAAGGCGTTCCTGTAAGAATTGCTATTGGTAATCGTGACATAGAAAACAATACCGTAGAAGTAGCTAGAAGAGATACCTTAGAAAAACAAACAGTTTCTCAAGACGAGTTAATTGATTATGTTGAAAACTTATTAGAAGAGATTCAAGAAAGTTTATTCAGCAAAGCACTTTCTTATAGAAATGATCATATTACTGAGGTAAATTCTTTTGATGAGTTTAAAGAAGTGATTGATAACAAAGGTGGATTTATTTCTGCTCATTGGGATGGAACAATTGAAACTGAAAATAAAATTAAAGAGTTAACAAAAGCAACTATTCGATGCATCCCAAATGAAGTAATAGAAGAGGCTGGATTCTGTATTTTATCTGGTAAAAAATCAGTCAGAAGAGTCTTATTTGCAAAGGCCTATTAAATTTTTTAAAAAAATATTGCAGAATTTTAAAAACGTTGTATATTTGCATCCGCAATCGAAGGATTATTTTCTGTAAGATTGCAATTGGTCCGTTCGTCTAGGGGTTAGGACGCCAGGTTTTCATCCTGGTAACACGGGTTCGATTCCCGTACGGACTACAAGTTTTATTAAAACAAACATAAAAGAAATGGCAAATCATAAGTCAGCATTAAAGAGAATTAGAAGTAACGAGACAAAAAGGTTACGCAACAAGCATCAGCATAAAACAACTCGTAATGCTGTAAGAGATTTACGCGCATCTTCAGACAAGAAAGAAGCTGAAGGTATGTTATTAAACGTAATTTCTATGTTAGATAAATTAGCAAAAAACAACATTATTCACAAGAATAAAGCAGCTAACTTAAAATCTAAACTAACAAAGCAGGTAGCTACTTTGTAGACAGGTTAATTTCATAATATAAAAAAACGCTTTGAATGTATTCAGAGCGTTTTTTTTATGCGATTATTTTAAGATGATAATTTACCAATCATAACTTTTTTGAGCATCTAGTTTTATGAAAATGAAGAGCAGAAGTGTAAAGCCCCAAAGGGAAGAACCACCATAGCTAAAAAAAGGTAATGGAATTCCTACTGTAGGTAAAAGTCCAATAACCATTCCTATATTTACAATTAGATGAAAAAATAAAATTGAGGCTACACCATAGCCATATATTCTCCCAAATTTATTAGCATGCTTTTCTGCTCTGTGTATGATCCTAAAAAGAAGAGCTATAAACAGCAGTATTACAAAGCTAGATCCCACAAACCCCCATTCTTCTCCAACAACACTAAAGATGTAATCTGTATCTTGAGCAGGTACAAAGTTTCCCTGAGTTTTATCTCCTTCTAGGAATCCCTTTCCCCAAAATTTTCCTGAGCTAATAGTTTGTATTGATTGGTCTGAGTTGTACCCTACCTGCTGAGTGTCTGAGGTTTTTCCTAAGATAACTTCAAACCGATCTCTCTGGTGTTTTTTTAAAACATGATTGTAAGAATAATCTGCACTAAAAATAAAAAGAGAAGAGAATGCATACATTGCTAAAAACTTCATCCAATTAAATTGCAAAAACCGTTTATCTCTAAAAATATTATAAATGAGATATGTGGTAATAATAATGAATAAGGAGCTGATAATAATTTTTACACCTGCCAAAATTGTGGCTATAAATAATATAATAGAAGTACATCCTAAAATAATATAAGCTAGGGTTAATCCTTCTCTATTTAACACAAAAAAGAAGGCTAAATATATGATAGCAGAACCTGGGTCATGCAACGCAATTAAAAAAGCAGGTAAAAAAATGACAATGAAAGCCTTTAGTTGGTTTTTTATGATACTTAAATTATATTTTCTATCACTCATTAATTTTGCAAGAGCAAGCGCTGTAAATGCTTTTGCAAATTCTGATGGTTGTAAGCTAACACCTCCAAATCTATACCAAGATTTTGCCCCGTTAATTTCTGTGCCAAAAATAAATAGTCCTATCAAGGTTACTAATGAAAGGATGAAAAAAACACTTGAAAACTGCTGAAAAAACTTAGCGTTAATAAATAAAATCAAGATGACAAGAGGAATACTTAATAAAATCCAAAGAAGTTGTTTACCATATTTTGAAGAAAAATCAAATACTTGAATGCTTTCATCAGAATGAGAAGCTGCGTAAATATTTAACCATCCAAAGCCAACAAGTAATAGAAAGAAAAGTACGAGTAGCCAATCTATACCAAAAAAAATATTATTTCGTTCCTGTCTCAAGTTTTTTAGGTGCTAAGATTTGACTTTGATATATTGAACTTAAATCAGTTTTTAACATTCGATCTTCTATCCATTTTCTTTTAACAATTCCTGTTAAATATTTTTCAATTAAAAGACTTGTTATTGGTGCTGCAACTGTAGCACCATAACCTCCATTTTCAATAAATACTGCAACTGCAATTTTGGGATTCTCCTTTGGTGCAAAAGCAACTAAAATAGAATGATCTGGTAATTTAATTTTTTTCCCATCAAGTCTCATAAAGTTTTCTGAAGTACCTGTCTTGCCAACAATATCTATTCCTTTAATATTAACCCACTTAGCGGTTCCGGTCTTAAATACTTCATGCATTCCTTCAATAATTGGATCAAAGTGCTTTTTGTCAATAGTGGTTTGCTTAGCAATTGTAAATGCAGAATCTGTAATGGCTTTGTTTTCTATTCTTTTTACCACATGAGGTGTGAAGAAATAACCTCTATTTGCAATAGCTGCAGTTACATTAGCTAGTTGTATGGGAGTTGTAAGCACTTCACCCTGCCCAATTGCATTAGAGATATTAGTAGATGCATTCCATCTATATTTATACATGTTACTATAGTAATCTCCATTAGGTATTAATCCTTTATCACCCTCAGGTAAGTCATACCCCAAATAGTTTCCTAAACCAAAACTTTTAACATGAGCACTCCAATTATTCATTCCGTTTGTAGAGTTATTGCTTTTTTCAATAATTCTTTTGTAGGTATTCGCGAAATAACTATTACAAGATTTTGAAATTGCGGTATTTAGTTGAATAGGTTTTCCATAAATATCACAATGACATTTCATAAATTCTTTTTTACGATTACCATAACGATACCCACCATTGCAATAGAAATGTGTCTCTTGATCAATAACTTCTTCCTGAAGCCCAATAAGTGCATTTACTAGTTTGAAAGGAGATCCTGGGGCATAGGTTCCTTTTAGACCCCTATCATACATTGGTTTGTTAATGGTATCTCCAATGAGCTTCACTGAATTAGGCGAACGTACACGACCTACCATCATGTTTGGGTCATAGCTTGGTGAGGTAATTAACGCAAGAATTTCACCAGTTGATGGTTCTAGTGCTATAATACCGCCTCTTTTTCCTTTCATTAAATATTCTCCATATTGTTGAAGTTTACTATCTATGGTTAATGTGATATCTTTTCCATTGATAGCAATAGAATCATGTATTCCATCTTTAAAAGGCCCCATTATTTTATTGAGTCGATCTCTTCGGAAATGTTTTTTTCCTTTCTTTCCTCTCAATACTTTTTCATATTGAGCCTCTATTCCAGCTTTGCCAATTAATTCACCTTGTTGATAGTAGTCATCTTTTTTAGCAACGAGTTCATTTACTTCATTAATATATCCCAAAATGTTTGCAGCAGATTTTATGGGGTAATCCCTTATAATTCTTTTTTGAATGTAAAACCCTTGAAACTTATGTAATTTTTCTTGTAAAAAAGCAAAGTCTTCTTTTGCTAGTTGCTTTAAGAAAACAGATTCTAGCCAAGGCGCATAATTTTCTGCTTTCTTGTAACGTTTTATAAAGTTTTTTTTGGTGATTTTTAAAAGTGAGCAAAATTCTAATGTATCTAAAGGAGTTACCTCATTTGGAACAATCATTACATCATATGAGAGTTGATTAGCAACCAATAACTCTCCATTTCTGTCATAAATATAGCCTCTTTCAGGAAAATCAAATTTTATTTTAACCGCAGATGTTTTCACAGGGTTATAACTCCCTCCTCTTACCACTTGTAATTGAAATAATCTTCCAATGAAAAGAAGTCCGATTATTGTAATAAGAAAATATAGTAAAAAACTTCTTTTCATAATAATTAAGTTATTTTTTTTCTCAGTATGTATGATCCTAAAAAATAGAGGACTAAAGTAAAAGTACTCGAATAGAGGGTATTTAATAACACAGTTCCCATATTGTGAAAGCTAAAGTTATCTAAAGAAAATAATACAAAATGATGAATGACTGTTAAAGTTACTACATAGTTAAAGACTTGCCCAAATGTTTCTGAGTGAAGATTAAAAAGTAGGTAGTCTATATTATTTTTTTTGAAAAAAAGTTTAATGAAATATATTCGTAAAAAGGCCACAAACAAAAGTGAAGCAGCATGAATTCCTCCAGTATCAGAAAAGAAATCTAAGATTAGACCGAACATGAAAGCAGCTGATAAAAATAAAAATCTATTTTTATTTAAAGGGAATATAAAAATAAAAGCAATGTATAAATAGGGGTTAATGTTTTGAGAAAAATTGATGTTATTAAACAATAATATTTGTAACAAAAGGATCAGGATACTCCAAAAAAAGATACGAAATTTATTCATTGCTACTTTTTTCTAGATTTATAATCTCTTGTTTATCATAATCTTTAATGACATAGATATTTTTTAAATTACTCATATCATTAAAAAGCTGAATGTTTACGACTCTTTTAATGGTTGTATTTTCTTCTATATTGATTACTCTCCCAATGGGTATTCCTAGCGGGAAAATTGAGGACATTCCTCCTGTTATAATTGTATCTCCAATTTTTACAATTGCTTGCCTTGGAATATCCAATAGTTGAACAGTATTATAATCTAAGCCATTCCATGTTAAACTTCCAAAATAAGAGTTGTTTTTAAGCTGTCTCTTATACACATCTGACGCTGCCGACGAAGAGGATAGTGTA
>OJIO01001193.1_pt1 | contig 12222 bp, 6 predicted proteins | sample 1595621 | NCBI WGS metagenome assembly OJIO01 (sample SAMN05416776, study PRJEB24817) | seawater metagenome | isolation source: Sea water | place: Canada:Atlantic | collected 2013-07
CATCAGACCTTAAGTATGGTGTAGTCGCTAGTGAACTAGGTAAAGATCTTGGAATCGAGGATGGTGATCATATAATATCAATAGGAGATGTTAAATTTGATAGATACAATCCAGGCATCATATCTCAAGAGATTGTTCTTAATGATCCTGAAGCACTCATAGTAAGAAGAGAAGGAAAAGAAATAGCACTTCCTGTTCCAGCTGATATGGCAGAGAAGCTTACGAAGTATGAGAATAAAGGTGTAGGGCTATTTGCAGCGAGACTTCCGCAAAAAATAGCAAAAGTAAATAGTGGCGCAGCTGAAAAAGCTGGAATGAAAGAAGGCGACCGGATCATTGGAGTAAATGGCATAAATACATTTTTCCTTCGGGATTTCATGATGGCTATGAAGGACAAAAAAGAAGAGAATGTAAGCTTCACTGTCCTAAGAAACGAAAGAGATACACTCAACTTGTCTGCTACACTTAGCAAAGAAGGAAACTTAGGTATTCAAAATGTATTGCTTGATGGATTTGCTCCAGAGCAAAAACAAAAGTATAGTCTAGGTCAAGCGATCCCTAAAGGAGTAGATATTAGTTATGGATTCTTGACTGGTCAGTTGAAAGCATTCAAACAGATGTTTGCAGGTAAAATAAAGGCGACCGATTCTTTGGGTAGTGTATTTTCTATTGCTAAGATGTTTGACGAATCATGGAACTGGGAGCAATTCTGGAAGATCACAGCAATGTTATCCATTCTATTAGGCTTCTTTAACCTACTACCGATCCCTGCACTTGACGGTGGATATGTTATGTTCCTGATATGGGAAGTAGTAACAGGTAGGAAACCAAATGATAAGTTTATGGAATATGCTACCATGGTAGGGTTCTTCATCCTTATCGGACTGATGATTTTTGCACTTGTCCTAGATGTGAGCAAGTGGTTTAAATAATTTGGATTACCTTAAAATATAACGGCTCAGTATCTTAATTGGTGCTGGGCTTTTTTTTGTCTTAATTCAGAAATTATAGACTAGTCCTATTCCATTATTTGTTATACCCAATTGCAAATAATACTAGAATCGTTGTAATATTCATTTTCAATGATTTCTTGCTCGATACATGACAAAAATAGCCTCACAATCAAATGATTATGAGGCTTTATAAGTACCCCCGGGGGGAATCGAACCCCCACTCCCGAAGGAACTGGATTTTGAATCCAGCGCGTCTACCAATTCCGCCACAAGGGCTAGTGGTACTTTTGATTATTTTTTGCAAGGCTAACCGAACCCGCTCCCAAAGGAATCCCGATAATGATCGGGACGCGTCTACCAATTCCGCCACAAGGGCTTATTTAGAATTGGATTGCAAAAGTATTCTTTTTTTTGATATTGTAAAATCTTATTTGGATTTTATTCCCTTAGAATTTACAGATTGTTATATCAAAAAATATAAGCTGCACTTTATTTAATTCATCAACTCAAAATTCCTACAACAACGTCAAATCCCCATAATAACTACTCACCTTCCCTTCTGTATCAGTAATCAAAAAGACATACGTATAAACTCCAGAAACTCCAAATTGCCCTGAGACAACTCCATCCCACCCTTCCGAAGGATTATTAGGTTCGAAATTTTCTTTCTGCCCTACTAGACTGCCCCATCGATCATAGATTTTCATGCTGTTGATGATGGCTATGTTTTCATTTCCGTAAAGTGTGAAAAAATCGTTGACCTCATCCTGATTACTTGGAGAGAAAATATTTGGAATATATACTTTTAATTCTTCATCGTATCTCACATGAACTGTTTCCGAAGCAGTACAACCGTACACGTTTCTTACGGTCACTTCATATTTACTGTTTTCAGTAGATGATATTATTGGATCTAGGCAATCAGCACATGATAGTCCTGTCTCAGGAAACCAACTTACTTCAACTTCTAAATCTGCATCAATAAGTAATTGCCCATTAGGATTATCTGCATCTACAATTATTGTATCCGGAGTGAGTAGCTCTATATAAGGCGCATCCGAATAAGATTCCACATAAAAAGAATCCGTCGATGTGCACCCATATTCATTTATAGCCTCTACAGAGTACCATCCTTGTGATGCTACTAAAATAGAATCTGAAAGATCTAGAAAGTTGCCATCTCCCAACCAGAGCACTTGAGAAACATCATCCTCTGTAAAATAGATAAGAGAAGCCTCCAAGTTGTCGCAGGTGATATCCTCCCCTTCCAATACTATTTCTGGAGGAACAAGAAATGAATTCACAATAATATCAACCTCATTTGTACACCCATATTGATTGGTTACGACTAAGGCATATTCCCCACCTTCTTCAATTATAATCTCAGGAGAAGCCGAAGAGAAGTCATTTATCCCTGTCCAAATATATGTAAGATCACTTTCAGGTGAAGATGCAGTGACGTTGATAATTGGAAAATAACATGTTATCGATTCAAAGTTAGCTATAGTTACTTGAGGTTCTGTCAAATATTCTGAAACGGAAAATGTATCCAATGTCTGGCATCCATTCTCACCAATTAATGAAAGGTAGTATTGTCCACTTTCATCATTTGTATAACTAAGAAGTGAAGAAGTAGATCCACTTGGTGAAGTCAATAAAAGGTCATCCTGAGAATTCTCTAAATTGAAATCGAACGTAACGTTAGGGTCATTACAAGTTATAGAATCATATTCTACTAAAAACTGTGGCTGAGCTATATCCTCAGCGATTATTAATAAAGTATCCAAAGAGCAATCTCCATCAAACTCAAGATGAACAAAATATGATCCTGCTTGAGAAACTTCTGGACTTTCTATATCAGACAAAAATCCGTCAGGTCCGTTCCATGCGATATTATTATATGCAGTTGAAATGGAAAACGGAAGTGATAAACTCTCCGTTAAACAATCTAGTGTATCTGCGACGATTGAGAATTCTGGAACAATAGAAATATCAATTATCTCTACAATATCGGATGTTTGACAACCGCTTTCTAAATTCGATACTGTTAAAAAATATAGTCCTGGTTCAGTCACGTTAAGTGCATCTGAATTACTAGAAAACATGTTTGGTCCAGTCCATTCCACCATTCCACCATCAGAGATATAAGCATTTATAAGAGCAGAGCTTTTTAGACAATCTATCGTATCAAAGCTTATACTAACATCAGGAGTTGTAAAATTGGAAGGAACAAAGATTGAATCAATTGCAGTACATCCGTTTAAGTTTGAAACATTGACATAAAACCAGTCTTCTGTAGAGACATCGATCTCCTCATTATTACTAATATCCTCAGACTGGGCCGACCAAGCATAAGACAAATCTGATTGATCGCTAATAAGATTGATATTTACTTCTGGTTGATAACAGTTTATAGTATCACTGACAAGAGATATATTTGGCGAACTTCCTAAGAATTCAACATATGAAGAATCCACATTCTCACAAAAATTATCTGGATTTGTGATTGTCAAATAGTACCATCCTTCTTCTGTAATTGTGATTTCAGGGATTGAATCTGACATATTGTTAGGTCCTTCCCATTCTAAATCAAAATTCGACATTATACTTAACTCAGTAGAAAAAGTATCACAAGGAACAGTCAAATCTACTAGCATAATCGAGGGTGCTATAGTATCTATTTGTAATTCTACAGAAGCATTAGATTCGCAGCCATGATCATTTATAATACTAATTGAGTAACTTCCTGCTTCGCTGAATTCTGGTAAAGAATCGTTACTAAAAAATTGATTACCATACATCCAAACGAAAGTATCAATAGTACTGTTAGTAGAGAAGTTAAGATCAAACGATTGATTCTGACAATTATAAACATCAGCAGATAAATCTATACTTGGCGAACTTCCTAAAAATTCAATATAAGAAGAATCCATATTCTCACAAAAATTATCTGGATTAGTAACTATCAAATAGTACCATCCTTCCTCGGTTATAGTAATTTCAGGGATTGAATCTGATATATTGTTAGTACCTATCCATTCCAAATCAAAATTCGTCACCACACTCAACGCTGTAGAAAAAGAATCGCAAGGGACTGTTATATCCTCTAAAACGATCGAAGGTGCTAGAGTATCAATTTGTAAATCTATCGAAGCACTAGACTCGCAGCCATGTTCATTAATAATGCTAATTGAATAATTTCCAGCTTCGCTAAATTGCGGTAATGAATCGTTACTAAAGAATTGGTTTTCATGCATCCAAATAAAAGAATCAATAGAACCGTTTGTGGAGAAATTAAGATCAAAAGACTGACTTTGACAATTATAAATATCAGCGGAAAGTTCTATGGTAGGCACATCATCGGATATCAAAACTTCTAAGCTATCAATAGTTTCGCAGCCATTGATAGTATCAGTAGCTATAAAGATATAAGTACCTGCATTAATGATGTTTACTTGATTCAGTTCATTTATTATGGAATCTCCATACATCCAAACAGGCGCGACATCATCATCTAACCCATTAACAATCAATACTGTATCCGTATTAATATTTGAACAATCTAAATATACATCAGCAAGATTTTGCAATGGAGGGGGGACAGTATCAATACCAACAAACACAGAAGTTTCCTCGACACAAACTATACCATTAGTCGTCACTTGAACAGACAAAAGATACGTTCCAGGTTCGGTTACACTTAAATTAACTTGATTATAGGTATTTGTATTATAAGACCAAGTATAATCTATGTCTGTAATAGTGAAGTTAGAATTTGAAATGGGTACAAGTTCAACTACTGGATCATTACAAGTTATAAGTGAAGAAACATCAACTTCTATATCTATTATTATGTTTTCGAGTTCTAAATATATGATACTGTCACATCCGTATAAAGTGGCTGTATTAATTATATAGGTATTTGGTAGTGTGTAAGCATTATCTGCAACGAGGATGTATTCTCCTACACAAACTATCTCATTTATAAATTCAGGTTCAGGAATTTCGTGTACGGTTAATAATGTATTTATTTGAAACTGGCATCCATCTGGTCCCGGAACGAAATCTACATAAAATCCAGATTCAGAATATCCTAAATGCGTTTCCCCTTCACAGATATCAACCTCATCATAATCAGTAAAAGATGGTTCATAGTTATTTACACCTGGACAAATTACATGAGAATTTGAGGAGCCTCCTGTTGAAGAAGTATATCCCCAAAATGCCATATTCGATCCTCCAAAACAGTTATTTATAATATCATATGACCCAGAAAGTACAAGTACATTGTCGAAATACACTGAATACAGGTTGCCTGCGGGATTCCACTCAAATAAAATATTATGGTCAAGACCATCTTCTATATTTCCAAGATTCACAGGACCTTCTACGGAATTATTATGATTCATATTACCATTCAAATTGAAAGAACAGTGGTCGTCAAACGGATCGTTTAAATTACCATTACTCCAAGTGTCAAATTCAAATATTGCGGAGTTAGGCATCCCTCCAGCTCCGATTCCTTCTCCCGTCCCACCACAAAAATCTTGACCATTGGATTGATAGACTAAACATATACCATCGGCGCCAGATGCATCTTTAGTCCCAAAATTAGCGGTCATTTCATGGGTAAATGGAAAATTAAAATCTATAGCGTTTTGAAACCATGCACAGCCTTGTTGATTACCTTGATTTTGTGTTAATTCGATGCATTCCCCTACTATGGTTGCATCTGCAAAAGCCAAAAAATCAGGAATTACAGACAAGGTTTCTACCAATTTAATCTCGAAGACCCCATTAGCACTACCATTCTGCGCCCATACTCTGATATAGTACTTCACACCAGGAGTCAAATTATCAACGAAAAGGAATGGATTAACGTCACCATTGCAATTATTTTCAAGGACGTTGTAAAGCAATTTGGGCTCAGAACAAGAACCAGAATATATTGCAATTGCTGGATCTACCATGGTAATTCCATTTAACAACAGATAAAAACCATTCGCAGGCATTACAAAAGAGAGCCAAGTATCAGGGCCGATATATCCACCAAATGGAGGCGCAGGGATTCCTGAATTAGTAGCACTATTATTGTCAAAAGATAAAAAATCAGGATCGTTAGTACTATACAATTGGGCAGCACATGGATTATCACCAGCATGCAAATAACTGGCAAGCATAACAATAATAAAAAGGCAACTCAGGTGTTTCATCTTGAAAACTATAAAAGATTTCTTCCCGTAATATACATAAGAAATAGCACACACACACCAATACCCATTCACCAACTACAGTAGATTGATTACGAACATATAATCGCAGAAGACTTTTACGTTTCAAAATTGCTTTATAAACACAATTCGTAGATAGAAAAATGTAGTTTTGTACCACTTAATCAAATAACTTATGCTTAGATATCTACTTTCACTTTCGCTTTTATTTTGTGCTTTATTTGCAACAACACAAAACACTATAGGACTCTTATCTTACGAACCCAATAAAACATTCGATGGATACAACATCATATTCCCGCACAATCAGCCGAATGTTTACTTGCTAGACAATTGTGGTGAGATCGTTCATACATGGGAAGATGAAGCAAATTTCAGACCTGGCAATACAGCATATCTAATGCCTAATGGTAACCTTGTAAAAGCAAAAAGGGACGCTGTAGTAACTGATGATGCCATATGGGCTGGAGGTGGTGGTGAGACCATTGAGATTAGAGATTGGGAAAATGAACTCATTTGGTCATACACATTGAACAATGAAACTTATCGTTTGCACCACGATATAGCACCTATGCCAAACGGACATATCATAGCCGTAGCGTGGGAACTTAAAACAAGAGAAGAAGCGATACAAGCTGGAAGAGATACTTCAACATTAGCACAAGATAAATTGTGGTCAGAATACATTTTCGAAATTGATCCTGAAACAGATGAGATCGTTTGGGAGTGGCATATTTGGGATCATCTCATCCAAGATTTTGATGTAACAAAAGATAACTTCGGGGTAGTTGCTGACCATCCAGAATTGGTAAACATTAATTATGACACGCACGATGGGCATCCTGATTGGTTACACATAAATGCTATGGACTATAGTTTCGAGAGAGATCAAATAATTATAAGTGTTCCTTACTTTGATGAAGTGTGGATTATAGATCAAACAACAACAACAGAACAAGCTTCTGGATCGACTGGAGGCTTTGGTAATAAAGGTGGTGACCTCATGTATCGTTGGGGGAATCCTGCTGCATATAATTCTGGTACTGCAGATGACAGAAAACTATTCTTTCAACATGATGTACAATTTATTGATGATTTTGTACTTGGAAGTAATCCTAACTATAACTCGATTGCTGTATTCAATAACAGAGTAGGAGAAGATTTCTCGACGGCAAACATATTTCGACCTGATTGGGACATGTATAAATCAAGCTACTTAACTGGTCCTGATGGTTTATATTTACCAACTGACCATACTATTACGTTAACCCACCCTATTCCTCAAAAAATGTATTCTACTGGACTTTCAAGTATACAGTTATTACCTAATGATAATTATCTTCTAACTTCAGGCAGATTTGGATATTCATTCGAACTTACTCCAGAGAATGAAGTAGTTTGGGAATATAAAACTCCATTAGTTGGAGGTTTTCCAGCAACACAAGGAGACACACTTGCTATCAACAATAATCTCACTTTTAGAATGAAAAGGTTCCCAAAGAACTACTCTGCTTTTGAAGGTAAGGACTTGACATCTAAAGGATGGATCGAGCTTGAACCAAATGAGACATTGTGCGACAAGATTCTTGATGTAGAATTATTAGAAGATGAATATAATCTAACACTATACCCTAATCCTACATCAAACTATTTAGTGGTGGATTGGGAAGCGGGTATGTATACTTACCTAGATATTTATAATGCTCAAGGACAAAAAGTATCGAGTCTAATGCGAACAGGAGGAAGGGTTTATCTTGATGTTTCTGAATGGGAAGCAGGTGTTTATTTTGTACAGATTGATAAGGTGAAGGCGGCGAAGTTTGTGGTGAAGAGGTAAAGCAAATTATTTACAAGAAAAAACAGCAATGAAATCATCGATATTCAGGCCGAAACTGAAGAATAATAGCTCTTAGGCATCATTCTAAAAGATACTATCTTTTTCACTTATGACAATTGTATCCGACCATTTGTCATGCCATCCACTATTATTCTCATTTAAGAATGATAGTGCTTCAAACGGTACTAGTCTTATAAATGATCGTTTTAGTAATTGACCTTGTGTAGGCTTATCTCCTGATTGAGTCAATACTCTAGTTTTAGTGATAAACTTACCAATAGTCTTACCTTCCAAAAATGATTCGGAAGTAAAATAAACAATCACATAAAAAATGGATGAGAATATGTGATCCACAATACCATTCATATCGTCAACCCATTCATCAAACCCAGTACCATAAATAAAGGCAGCTAGCACAGCAAATAACACAAGTGTGAATACTATGTGATCAATAAAATAGTTTAATAATCTTTGATTAGCTGATGCTCTTACGAGTACCATTTCTTTTGGCACAAAATCAGAGTCTAAAATGTCATTGGAATCTATCATAGAATTTCATATTGTAAGAGGTTAAACTATCTAGTAAGCGAAATATAATCTAACAACAATGTTTCTAGAAATTTGACTCGCTTTACATTTTCGAGATTTACATTTAAGTCTGTTGCCATTTTATTGGATAGAGTTCTTAAAAAATTTCTATTCTCGTCATTTGGTGTTTTGTCTATTCGCGCTAGTGTATCTTTGACCAACATAAGATCAGTATCATTGTACATTGTCACATTTGGATATGTAATCTCTCTTTTTTGGTTTCCAAGTTTTACCAATCCATTGAGATCGTAATAATTATCCGCTTTTAGTTTGATAACTGTGGTCTGAGCAAGGATATCTCCTATTCTTTGATGTTTTTCTGTGGATGTTATGTAGAGGATTGCTAATAAACCTCCAGTAAATGTTATTTCCAACATTCTGAATATCCAACGTAAAAAATAATCTTGTGATTTTGCGCTTCTACCATTCAGTGTAACTACCTTAATTTTCATTAATCGTTTTCCTATTGACTGCCCATTATTTAGAATTTCGAAGATCAAATGGTAAAATGCAGCAACAAAAAAAACAAGAAAATACCAGAGAAAAGTACTTGCAACTGCAACAATAGAAACCAATGAAACATATAACATCAATATGATAAAGTCAATAAACCAAGCTAAAATCCGATGCATGACAGATGCAAGCTCATATCGAACAGATATATTATGCGATGTAGATATATCGATGTACTTCAATGAAAATATTTTTTTATAATTGATTTGCAGATTATGGTATCAATATGCAAATATTCCTATTTTTACCTTAGGAATGAAACAATAATAAAGTTACATTCTTCTGCTTGCTCTTTTTCCCTTCTTCTGCGTTAAAAAGCCTCGCCTATGCTCTGCATTGCCTACGTTTTTTGCCTTGGAGAATGAATAAATATCAGCACATAAAAACGTACTTTATTAATGCATCATTCCTTAACAACCAAATCCAAAGAAAATCTGCTGTCATAATTAACATAGAATACCAATACTATAATACTTGACCGAAACACAATTCATAGAAGAAAATAAGACTAAATGGCAGGAACTTGAAATCCTGCTCACAAAAAAAGATAAAGATCCAGACAAATTACATGACCTCTTTGTTAAAGTGTCTAGTGATCTTTCTTACGCCAGTACATTCTATCCAAAACGATCAGTAAGGGCTTATCTCAATCAGCTAACACAACAAGTTTTTGATTCTATGGAAGATAAGAAAACAGAGTGGAGTCTTGATGGGGTCAAAAATTTCTTTGCTAATCTGCTTCCAGCTGAAATGTATAGGTCAAGAAAAGCACTTTTAGCTTCTTTCCTTATATTTTCTGTAGCTGTAATCATAGGTATAGTTTCATCCGCTAATAACCCAGACTTCTTGGCTGTCGTAGTTGGTGAAGAATATGTGGCGATGACTAATGAAAACATTAACAATGGTGACCCTATGGCGGTTTATAAAGATACTGAACAGTCAGATATGTTTTTTGCCATTACTGTTAATAATATTCGAGTGTCTTTTCTATGTTTTATCTTGGGTATTTTTGGATCTCTAGGTACTATCATTGTACTATTTTCTAATGGAATTATGTTGGGCTCATTTCAGTATTTTTTCTATGCAAAAGGGCTATTTGTAGAGTCTTTTCTGACGATATGGATACATGGCACAATAGAGATATCCGCAATTATTATCGCTGGATCTGCAGGAATCGTTTTAGGCAATGGTTTGCTCTTTCCTAAAACCTACAGTCGTGCTACATCACTTCAGATATCAGCAAAGAGAGCAGTCAGGATTATCATTGGAGCAGTTCCTTTATTTGTAATTGCAGGATTTTTAGAGTCTTTTGTAACCAGACTTACAGATCTACCCTCTTTTGTAAAGTTGCTGATTATACTCGTTTCACTTGCATACATTCTAGGTATGTATGTCATATATCCATGGTGGTATCACAAGTATGTTCTGGTTGATAAAGGTCCTTGGGAGATCATTCCAGATAAGGTAGAACCTCTTCTTTTCCAAAAAGATAAATTGCGTTCATTCACTGAGAATATGTCGCTGGCTTTCTCGCAATTCCGAAATTATTTTGGAGTATTCTTTAGCCACGCTGTTATTCCCATATTGATTATTATTATAGGTAGTCTTACATTTTATCAGACATTCATTACAGAATACTCAGAATATGAATATGGGAATGAAGTGCTCATGAATATTGAATATGGTGGATTCTTTATGTTTGGAATATATTGGATGTCAGTAAGCTATACTTTTTTGATTTTGAGTATGATATATAGAGAAGAAAAGCTAACACTAAAAAATAAACTCGCTCATATCAAGTACTATTTCGTTGGTATAATGATCGTTACACTTATTCCTATGTCAGTTGTTTACTTTATCAACCCTGCTTGGATATTTGTTTTATTTCTTATTTCCACTCCTATATTTTTTGTCAAAATGATACATGGAATTACAGAAAATGGATGGTCAGAATGGAAAAATGCAGTTCAAAATTTCAATTTTTCGTTCCAGAATTGGATTGGTCATATGGCCGCTGTGGGAATTGTCATGTTATTGCATTTTATAATTTATCTCATCATCCATTCTAGCATAGGAGCATTTATTTTTGATTTCTTCTATTGGCATGAATTATTTGAAGGGCTTTATGTAACAAGAGTAATTATTCTAACCATTGCCTATACACTGGTTCATTTGATCGTCTTGCCGCTGTACTATTATATTCTATTGAATATCTATTACTCTGAACATGCGAAAACAAACGCTACCGATTTATGGAATAGGTATGATAACTTCAATCTTCAATCATCTATTTTTGAAACTAAAGCATGAGAAATCTGATGCTTACATATCGTCGTTATATTATACTGAGTATTACCTTAATAGTCTCACTCCCATATAATATAAATGGACAATCAGTAAATGATACAATCCAATACAGTCTTGACTCTAACGAAATATCAGATCTCGCTGAATTGGTAAAATATGAGGACACAAAACGAAAATTAGTCTCAAAAAAGAGAGAAAAAAAAGAAAAAAAGAAAAAGGAAGTCAATAAAAGAGAATCCCTAAACTTAGGAGGGTTGGGAGTAATACTTCAATATCTACTTTATCTTGGAATTATTATTTTGGTAGTTGTGATTTTGGTTATGGTATTTTCCAACATTACTTTAGAAAAGAAACTGGAAGCGATAGCTCCACTCGATTTAGAAGATATAGAAGACATAGAAACCATTGATGCTAAATCTGGACTAGAGATTGCATTAGAGGCAGAAAACTATCGTGAAGCAGTCCGAATGCTATTCATACAACTACTACAAGTTCTGGTTTTGAAGGAGAGTATCAAATGGAAACCAAAAAAGACAAACAGAGACTACCTCAGAGAAATGTCAAATCATGAAAAAGTGGAACATTTCAGAAATTTAGTGATGGCCTACGAACGTGTTTGGTATGGTTCCGAGGAGATTGATAGACCATATTTTGATCTTTTACGAAAAGATTTTGATCGATTTTATTCTACACAAGACTTAAAACTTGATCATGAAGAATAAATCCAACATCATATTACTTTGCATCTGTCTCTTATACACATCTCCGAGCCCACGAGACAGGCAGAAATCTC
>OJIO01001194.1_pt1 | contig 12204 bp, 6 predicted proteins | sample 1595621 | NCBI WGS metagenome assembly OJIO01 (sample SAMN05416776, study PRJEB24817) | seawater metagenome | isolation source: Sea water | place: Canada:Atlantic | collected 2013-07
ATATTAAATAGTCAAAAATCTATCGCTAAAAGTTTAGCTAATACAGCTAGAGTTTTAGGATTGATAGCATGCTTGATGGTTGCAAATTTAGCAACAGCACAAGTAGACTGTAATACAACAATGGCATGTAATGATGGTCTTCAAGTATCCCTTGATGATAATTGCGTAGTCTTGATTACACCAGATATGATCTTAGAGGATCCTCAATATGACGATGATGAATATACTGTGGTACTAATGACGGCTTCAGGAGAAGAATTGCCATCAGCGCTGGTGGATTATTCATATGTCAACCAAACTCTTTCCGTAAATGTACTACTGAATGGTTGTGCAGCTTCTTGCTGGGGAAACATCACAATAGAAGACAAATTACCGCCTGTATTGACTAATTGTGATGAAATTATTGTTGCATGTGATGATGATCTTACTCCTGGAGGAGGAACCGTACCAGCTGTAACAGCTACTGATGCTTGTGGTCCAGTAACAGATCTTGAATATTCAGATACGGAAGAAACTAATGCCTGTGCTGATGATTTCGTAAAAACAGTAACGAGGACTTGGACTGCAACAGATGAACAAGGAAACGTAGCTACATGTGTTCAGCAAATATTAGTACAAAAGGCAACAATTGGGGATGTAATATTCCCACCTAACTATGATAATATTGAGTTGCCAGCATTTTCATGTGCTATTACTTTAGAGACTTTACCTAATGGGGCTCCGACTCCAGAAGTAACAGGATATCCGATAGGAGCATCTTGTCCAAATATTCAAACATACTATACTGATGTAGTATTCGATATATGTGGTGCAAGTATCAAAGTACTTAGAACATGGGTAGTAATCGACTGGTGTACAGGAGAAGAAGCAACTGAAAACCAAATTATCAAAATCATTGATGATCAAGCACCGATTTGTACTTCGGTTCCAGATTTTATGAATGAAATTCCAACGGATGAAGGTTTATGTACTGGAACGTTCGAAGTGCCAGCGCCAATTGTAATATTCGAGTGTAGTGACTATAGCTACGTTGTTGGTTATAAGCTTAAAGATGAAAACGGAGAACCGTTTGAAAATCCAATTTATGACAATGTTACTTATAATCCATCAACTGGATTGTACACTATCTCAGGTCTACCTCAAGATACTTCATGGATCGTATACACACTCACGGACGTATGTGGAAACAGCTCAATGTGCTTCACTGAAGTACTTGTAACTGACCAAGAAGCTCCGACGCCAGTTTGTGAAGGATATACTGTAGTTGGATTAGAAGATGCAGGATGGGCTGACGTTTATGGGTCTAGTATCGATGATGGCAGTTATGATAACTGTGAAATAGATAGATTTGAAGTAAGGAGAGAAACTACTAATTGTGGATTTCCATCTGATTTGATTTTTGGAGAGACTGTAAACTTCTGTTGTGAAGATGTAGGAGCAGGATATATTAAAGTAATCATGAGGGTGTTTGATAAGGCAGGTAACTACAATGACTGCTATGTAAATGTAAATGTCCAAGATAAGATCAATCCTGAAATTACTTGTCCATCTACTGCAACTATCCAATGTACGCAAGATTATACTGATTTGTCTCTTACAGGAGAAGCGGTAGGAACGGATAACTGTAGTGTAGATGTAACATTTACTGATAATGTAAATCTGGATGAATGTGGAAAAGGTACGGTTATTAGAACATGGAGAGCAACTGATCCACAAGGAAGAGTAGCAACATGTTCTCAGATAATAAATGTTGTGGATTTTAATCCATTTAATGCTTCAAATATTAACTGGCCAAATGATATGGATGTTGAAGGATGTGACCCTAATGGAGCAAGTCCAGAAGAATTGAACAGTTTCCCATTATTGAGTAATACTGATTGTACTAATATCGCAATTTCATATGATGACGATGTATTCTACAATACTCCAGATTTCTGTATCAAAGTATTAAGACATTGGAAAATAGTTGATTGGTGTAATTATGATCCTCAGAACCCTGAATTCTATGCATATACCCAGAAAATAGGATTTACAAACTCTGTAGCGCCTACTTTTGAAGAATGTACTAACGAAACATATACATCTACTAATGGTGATTGCCAAGAAGAAGTTACTGTAGAAGTAAATGCTACTGATGATTGTACACCGGCTCCATTGTTAAAATATTATTATACACTTGATATAGATGACAATGGATCTATTGAATACAATGGTAATTCAAATGCATTTACGAGAGTACTTACTGCGGGTACACATAAAGTAGTATTCACAGTAACAGATAAGTGTGATAACCAATCTATTTGTACGAAATACATCACAGTAAATGATACAAAAGCACCAACACCTATTTGTTTTGGTGAAGTTACATGGGTACTTGGTGAAGATGGTGTTGCCGAAGTATGGGCAAGCGACTTTGATCTTAAGAGTGAGGCAGCTTGTGGAAGTGATGAAGATTTAATTTTCTCATTCAATGCAGCTGGCACACAACTTTCTATGTTTTTCTCATGTGCTGATATCGAAAATGGTATTGCTCAAGAAATTCCATTAGAAATGCATGTAATAGATGCAAGTGGGAATTCTGAATTTTGTAGCGTAACATTGATCCTTCAAGATTCTCAATTAAGTAATGCTTGTGAAGATGATCTTGGAAAAGCATCAATAAGTGGACATATTGTTAATAGCAGTAATGAAGGTCTACTAGATATCGAAGTAGAACTTATGGACATGGCAGCTCAAGATGCTAATATGGATATGACACAGGAAGATGGTGTATATGCTTTTAATGAAGTTAACTACTACGGAACATACGCAATAGAGCCATACAAAAACGATGATGCTAACAATGGTGTATCTACACTTGATTTAGTAATGGTACAAAGACACATTCTTGGTCTTCAAGAATTGGATAGTCCTTACAAGTTGATTGCTGCAGATGCAAATGGAAATGATAATTTGTCTTCTTCTGATCTACTATTGATGAGAAAAGTAATCCTTGGTATCAATACAACATTTAATGACAATACTTCATGGAGGTTTTTACCGACAACATATGAAATTGAAGATCCAACTGATCCATTTGGTTTCCCAGAACAAGTTGAATTTGATGAATTGTACATAAGTAATAATGATATCAACTTTACAGCAATAAAAACGGGTGATGTTAATGGAAGTGCCACAACAGGCTTTAAGAATGAAACTATAATAGAGACTAGATCTGGTGATAAATCATTCTATGTAGCGAATCATTCATTTGATAAGGGTTCAGAAGTATCTATAGCAGTAAATGCAAATGAAGTAAGATCCATGGTAGGTATGCAATTTACAATAGAGTATGATGCAACGATGTTAAAGTACTCAGGAATATCTAATGGTAAGTTGGTAATGAATAATTACAATGTAAAAGCTGATAATGGAGAATTATTGATCTCTTGGAATGCTACAAATAGCGTCGAATTATCACCTGAAGATGAGTTGTTTAGCATGCAATTTACTGCAATAAATGAAGGGCAAATCAAAAATGCTATTGATATGACTTCTAATGGAATCCAAGCAGAATATTATGATGAGTCATTGACTGTTTTTGGGCTTGAATTAGAATTAGAAAATAGATCAAATGAATCTGAGGCATCAAATGCACTATATCAAAATTCTCCGAATCCATTCAAAGGAATGACTTCTATTGGATTTGATCTTAAAGAGAAAGGAATGGCTACAATTGCAATTTTTGATATCTCAGGAAAAGAACTTTATAATATTACTAATGAATTTAACAAAGGATACAATGAAATGACGATTGATGTTACTTCATTGAACACGAGTTCAGGAATAGTATATTACACATTACAAGCGGGTGATTTCATCGATACTAAAAAGATGATGATCATCAAGTAATTGAGATCTCAATTACACAAGTACACAAACATGTTTAGAATGATTCGATAATGTCTATTAATTATCATACTAGTGGAGGATCGGTATCCGCTAGTATGGTGTTGATTTCCTTTGTCTATGACTATAAAATATAAGTCTGCCACGCAGGCTACAAGAACTTGATGTTTCTAAAATGATTCTGGTAAGGCTGCATCGAAAGGTGTAGCCTTTTTTTAGTTTTCGACATATGATTTATGTCATTTTACATATATTACATTAAATCAAACAAAACGTATGAATACTACTTATCAAAAAGTATCTAACTTACTAGCACTCATTTTCATGTTAGTCATGAACACATTGGCTGTAGCCCTGCCTTTGGCTGGTAAATCTACTGGCGAATTATCTGATATGTATCCAAATTTGTTTGTACCTGCAGGGTTTACATTCTCAATTTGGAGTATTATCTATCTGCTATTAATCGCTTTTATAATTTATCAATGGGTAGCAAGTTCAGATAAGTCAAATATTGATAAAGTTGGACCTTGGTTTATACTTAATGGAGCTGCTAATGGTGCTTGGATTATCACATGGCATTATGAGCTAGTCCCCGTATCACTTTTAGTAATGTTAATTCTTCTAGGTAGTTTGATAATGATGTATAAGAACTTAAATGTCAATTATTTTGGAAAGTATGGTATTAAGTGGTTTGTCAATGTACCAATAAGTGTTTATCTAGGTTGGATTTCAGTAGCTACAATAGCCAATTTTACAACTGTACTGGTGCATTTTGGGTGGTCAGGTTTCGGAATCAGCGAAGATGTTTGGTCTGTTGTGGTCTTGATAGTAGCTGTTGCTTTGGGGTGCTTGATGCTGCATCGACACAAGGATATTTTTTATGCAGGGGTTATTGCTTGGGCTTCTTATGGGATTTTATCTAAAAGGTTAGCAGATACCGTATCCATAGACTCGAAAATAGAGCATATGTCTCAAGTTGCTATTTATATAATGATCATTGGTATATTTCTATCGATTACTCTTGGAATACTAGGTGCTCGAAAAGCTCAAAAATCAAATTAATAAAACAGTTGAGATAGATATTCAGCGATTTTATTTCATTTCTTTGTCCGATGAAAATTCTACAGCTTACTAAGAAATTTCCTTTTCCGCTTAAAGACGGAGAGTCTATTGCTGTAACTAATCTAAGTAAATCTATAGTTGCGCATGGGTGTGAAATGACCTTATTGAGTATGAATACTTCTAAGCACTTTGTAGATATAGATAAATTACCCAATTCTTACAATCACTACAAAGCTATACATACGGTCTACTTAGATAATCGAGTTAGCCCTCTTGGTGCTTTTTTTAATTTGTTTAGCTCAGATTCTTATCATGTTTCTAGGTTTGATTTTAAAGCGTACCGCGAGAAACTAATTGAACTTCTCGAAGCACAAGAGTTTGATATCATTCAATTAGAAACATTATATCTCGCGCCTTACATAGAGACTATCAAAGCGCACAGTTCTGCCAAAGTAGTTATGCGTTCTCATAATGTAGAATTTGAGATTTGGAATAGAATAGTTGAGAGTACTTCTCTCTTACCAAAAAAGTGGTACCTCAAACTTCTCACTAAGAAACTTAGAAGATTCGAATTGGAAAGGCTTCCACACTATGATGCGTTGGTCACTGTGACACAACGAGACTTGGAAAGGTATAAAAACCTCGGATATAATAAAAAAGGAATGGCTTCACCAATCGGAGTAGATATCAACAGATACAAGCTGCAAAAGAATATTCAAAATGGGCAAAGCTTGTCTTTTATCGGATCACTTGATTGGATGCCAAATCTAGATGGACTAGACTGGTTTCTCAAAGAAGTATTTCCAAATATTTTAAATCATTACCCAAGTCTAACTTTCAATATAGCTGGTAGAAATACACCTAAATCAATAGTTGATTTGGCAAATGATAATATACTGATCCACGGTGAAGTAGATAGCGCTATTGATTTTATCAATAATCACTCTATTATGATTGTGCCTTTGCTCTCAGGTAGTGGTATGCGAGTTAAGATATTAGAAGGAATGGCACTAGGTAAGGTTGTTATTTCTACTTCGATAGGAACAGAAGGGATTGATGCTCTACATAAAAAATCAATATTGATTGCTGATCGTCCAGCAGATTTTTTGGAATGTATAAAGTGGCTTAATGATGATCCTGAGCGAATGTATGAAATAGAAAGGAACGCTAGAGCGTTTATCGGTGAGCATTTTGATGAAGGTATGAATGCTGAGCGATTATTGAACTTTTATAAATCAATTTTGGCCAATTAAAAATTCAATATCTTAGAATCCAATGAATAGGATATATGTTTTAGCCAATCCACCAATTCACAAGAAAAAACAAAACCAAGTAAATCCACAATCCATCCAAATAATGCCAGTAAATATTAAATAAATCAAGACGCCTTTTCTTAGCGAGATCACTAAAGTAAATCAAAACACTTACTGGATTCTTTATCTTACGTACAGCATTGATAACAAATAATGCTAGGAAAGGAATTCCAGCAACAACATGGGCAAAGTGGATACCTGAAATCAAATACATGTAGGAAGCCATGTTGTTGTAGTTGATAAAAATATCACTATTGTAAAGTTGTAACCAAGCCATGATTTGAGAGCCTAAGAAACCGACAGTAAGTATTAGTGTGACGATGAGAGCTATCTTGTAGTTTCTTGTATTGTCTTCCTGATAGGAATGCTTTGCCCACTTTAATGTAACACTACTACCAATCAGTATAAGTGTATTGAAGTAAAACAAAGTAGGCAACTTTATAGGCGGAATATTCGATTGTAAACGATTGTATAGATATGCTGCAGAAAATCCAAGAAACAAAGCCGAAACGCCAGACAATATTAAGAACATGATAATGTAGGAAGGGTGGATAAGAAAGTTTCGTTCTTGATTCATAAGGAATAAACGCTATTGATATTATTAGGTTTAGAAAATTATTCAATTCTCTAAATATCTGCTAATTTAAGTATAATATTACGTCATTAAATAGAGTAAATTATGGGATTGAAATGGGGAATTTTAGGATTAGGAAAGATAGCACATCATTTCTGTAAAGATATATTGTTGGTCGAAGGAAGTGAGTTGTATGCGGTTGGTTCGAGGTCATTAGAAAAAGCAAATTATTTTGCTCAGCAATATGGGGCAAATCAAAGCTATGGTTCTTATCAAGACTTGGTCAATGATTCAGATATTGATATCATTTATATTGCTACTCCACATGATTCTCATTTAGAGTATGCTATGATGGCAATGGAGGCAGGTAAACATGTATTATGTGAAAAACCTATAGCCGTTAATTATGATCAAGTTTCACAACTTATCCAAACAGCCCAAGAGAAGAAAGTTTTTCTAATGGAAGCATTATGGACAAGGTTCAATCCTGTTATTGAAAAAGTGATTTCAGAGATTAAAAACGGAGCTATCGGTATCCCCACATATTTGAATTCAACTTTTTCATTTTACAATGATATAGACCCGGCTAGTAGATTATTTGACCCAAATCTTGCTGGAGGATCTATTTTAGATGTCGGTCTTTATCCGGTGTTTTTATGTTATACGTTATTCGGTATGCCTCAATCTATAGCTGCCACAGGAACACTAAGTGAACAAGGTGTAGATCTGCAAATGACAGCACTTCTAGATTATGGTGGTGGTTCGGCACAACTCATGAGTGGCTTACAAGCTAATTGTGACATGACATCCAAGATATATGGCACAGAAGGTCAACTGATCATTGATAGCCGGTGGCACGAAGCCCAAAGCTACCAAATTAAGAAATCTGATAAAAACGTAACCTACAAACATCCTACAATAGGAAGAGGGTATACTCACGAAATAATGGAATGCATGAAATGCATCGAAAATAAACAAATTCAAAGCTCAAAATGGTCTCATCAAGATAGCCTTAATCTGATTTCGATTTTGGATGAAATCAGAAGACAAGTTGGTGTTGTCTACCCATTCGAATAACCATAGTGTCTGTCTCTTACATGGATCTTTGCAGAGATGTCTGACACTTACATGGATCAAGTTCATAGGTGTCTGACACTTACATGGGTCTTTGCCAGTAGCTACCAATGTGTTTCAATACTCCCGACGACTTCCTCCTCTTTAATTCTCCTTTCGATCTCCCGCGTGTTTTCATGAAAACACACTACAAGATCTTAGTCTTACGGATCTACTGTATAGTTCCTCTGTGCCTCCAAATGAGAACATAGGTGACATGGCTCTGGCAAGAAGCAAAAAAACGATCAAACGCAGGAAGAGGAAATTTGGAGTTCAACAATACGGGTTACCTAAGTGAACTCACCCATTTAGAAAACTCCCCTAAACCCATAGCATTCAAACACATATCAGCCGTCAATCCACCTTTTCGAGCTGCACAAACTCCAGCATGGACATACCGAATCTGATCCTTACTGTGCGCATCAGGGTTGATGGATATTTTCACTCCTTTCTCTAATGCATACGGTACCCAAGACCAATCTAAATCTAGCCTCGAAGGATTACTATTTAGTTCGATGACCATGCCGTTGGCAGCACATGCGTCTATAATGAATGCATGATCGATAGGGTAGCCTTCTCTAGCCAATAGCAGTCTTCCCGTTGGGTGACCTAATATATGAGTATTGGGATTTTCAATTGCTTTAGCTAGTCTAGCATTTGCTTTTGTCTTGTCCATTTTGAGATTGGTGTGGACAGAAGCTATGACCAACTCAAACTCTTTCAGAAAGTCATCACCGTAGTCCATGCTACCATCATTTAAAATATCACATTCTATACTTTTAAATATTCTAAAGTTCTCGTAAGATTCATTCAGCTTATCTATTTCAGCCATCTGCATCATTACTTGATCTTCTGATAGGCCATTCGCGTAGAAAGCAGCTTTACTGTGATCAGACATTACGAAATATTCATACCCAAGCCTAATACATTCGTCTCCCATATCTTTAATAGAGTGAAGGCCGTCACTGTACGTTGAGTGATTATGAACTACTCCTTTGATATCCTCGTCTGTTATTAATTTTGGAAGCTGATTTGTCTTTGATTGTTCATATGCTGTTGCAGATTCTCTATATTCTGGCACGACATAAGTCAATCCTAATTTGGTAAAGACATCTTCCTCACTCTCTCCATTTGGAACCTCATCAATGTTTTCTAAAAACTGTTCTCCAGAATTCATTCTAAAAGCGGTAGCTCCAAAGTCCTCTGCGGAAACTTGATGAAGAAAAACAGGATATCCTTTGTACTGCAACATCGTTTCATCTTCATCTAGTTGAAGACCTTCTATTTTCTTTATGAGTTCAATGTCTTCTATAGTAGAAAGTATTTCTATCCCAGTTACTTCTGGCATCATACGTTTAGTTGGTCCAGCTAATGTTGATTTCTGATCTGGAAAAGATGATTTTATAAGTGCCTCGAGCTCGTTGGCTTCCACTTCCAGATAATCGAACAAGAACTTACCTTGGCTGTCTATAAAATATTCTAGTTGTTTTATGAGCGTAGCTTGTGTTTTAAGGCCGAAACCTTTGAGCTCCACCAATCTGTTTTCATTACAAGCATAGAGCAGTTGTCCAACATTTTCTATTCCTAGTTCTTTCCAGACTACTTTGATTTTCTTTGGTCCAAAACCTTTGATATCAAGCATTTTGACAATGCCCTCAGGAGTTTTGTCTACATACTTTTGGTAAGTAGCAAGAGTCCCTGTCTGGAGTAATTCTTGAATCTTATCAGAAATATTTTTACCCACACCTTTGATAGCTGAAATATCTTCTATTGGCATTGCAGAAAGGTCTTGCTCTATTTTCCTCAAGGATAAATAAGCATTTGCATAAGATCTGATCTTAAAAATATTTTCATCATGCAATTCCATGATTTTTGCTAATCTATTGAAAAACCTTGCTATATCTCTATTTGTCATATTTCTTTAGTTGTGACTCAAACGATATTTCACTAATTAATATCTACTTTCTAAATGAGCCAATTATAAGGATGCAAAACTAATCATTACATTTTCATCAAACAATTTTTGATTATAAAGTCTACTATATTAAATTTGCTGACCAATAAGGAAATATACAACGTTAATAATCTTAATATAAACAATAAGAAATATGAAAACACAATTAAGTTTTGTTCTGGCTATCATATGTGCTATGCTTATAACAGCCTGTAATGATAGTGGTGGAACTTCTCAACCTATCCCTACGGATTTGAATGGATACACTGTCACTGACTTAGCAGGAACTAGCGCAGCAGTAGCTCAAAAGTTTAATGCTGCAGGGAAAGTAATTGAAAATGGATACCTCATTGGAGGAAATAAAAGTGGGCAATGGTCAACTTATGATAACGATGGGAAAATAAGTTCTGTTGTTAATTATATCTATGGAAATAAAAATGGCGACGAATTAAAATTCAACAGTAGAGGAATGATCGAAGCTCGAAATTCATTTAAAAATAATACTTTAGATGGCTTGTGTGGTACTTACAAAAATGGACGTCCAATTCAGGAAATATCTTATAAAAATGGTCAATTTGATGGAGCTACAAAGAAGTATTTTAATAATGGAAAAATTCAGCAAGAAATCAATTTCAAAAACGGAAAACAAGATGGTGTTTTCAAATATTTTAATGAAGAAGGAAATGTTACACTTGAGTATATGTATAAAAATGGAGAGAAAGTAAGCGGTGGAATTGTTGAAAAATAGGATATTAAGTAAGTTATAAAACTTAGGTAATATATAAAATAAGAGGCTCACAATTCAATTTGTGAGCCTCTTGCATTTTAGTTTCATTTTACTGAGCTTAAATGATAATCTATTAATAAACCTTTACACGAATGGCTTAGTGATAGTTACATGAGTCATATATATATCCCAAAAACAACATAGTAGGTGCAGGTTTGTATTAAAATCTTTTTGGTCAATTAAATTTATGAATGAGAAGCAATTTTTCTTAGCCCTCGGACATTTTGGAATGTTGGATTTCTTGATTTTGGCTTATATTTTTTCAAGAGAGATTAGTGATTATATGGTGATCGCTTTTATTGAAGATTAATAAAGTCAATATATAACCTTAAGTATAAATTTTCAGGACAAGATTGTAGTAGTCAAAAGAAGGTTTTAGAAGAATGTCATAAATCTAATTAAATCATCTGTTTTGGAAAAGCTGAAATGATTTTTCAACGCTCAAATTCCGTTGGTTTCCTTAATACCATGAATTTTATAAATCGTCGAATATCGAACAATAGAAAGAAGGTTTGTTTTCGCAAAATTTGAAAGGAAGAAATAGTCTTGTATTTATTAAAAAATCCCCTTCTACTTGCCATTATTTTTTTCCTTTCTTTAAATAAGGTTCTATAAAATGCGGCTGACAGTATTTTTAAAAAAGAAGGTCTATAAAATACAATATCAATTAAAAAAACACTGCCATATTTAAAAAGAAAAGAAGGTAAATTAATTAGCAAAACGGCCAAAGGCATCAATTTGAAATAGGTATAAAAAATATTCAGCTGTATTTTCAATACATATTCATAATCACGGATTTTGTTGATGGATTGACTGACTTTGTGTAACACTATCGCGGATGGCTCAAAAATGCATTTATAACCCAAAACCGTAGCCCTCACTCCAATTTCTGCATCTTCATAACCCGTATCAAAATATTCATCAAAAATTCCAATGTGTCTTAGCATCTTTGTGGAATATAAAGTCGCACCTGCGCAACTTCCAATGTTTTCAAAAACGGAATTGAAATTTTCTATTGGTTCTCCATGTCCATAAGGAATGATTTCTGCAGTATTGAGCATTTTATGCCCAGCATTATCCATTTTTTTTGGATTAAAATAATTTATCATTTTACTACTTACAATATCCGCTTCATTTGTTTTTGCACTTTTTACCAAATTACTTAACCATTCAATTTCGACTTTGGTATCATTATTCAAAAGGGCAATATATTCTACATCGGGATAATCCATTAATATCATCTCTATTACTCGATTATTCCCCTTAGTGAAGCCAAGGTTTTGAGCATTCGCAATTATGCTTACTTTATCATTATTATTAAAATTTTCTTGAAGTGTCTTAAGATCATTCTTTTCTGATCCATTATCGATTAGAAAGACATGAAAGTTAGAATAAGTTTGTTTTAACAAAACCTCCATGCACTCCAGAGTGTCATCTAAGCCATTCCAATTCAAAACAATAACGGGGATCATTTGCATCTGTCTCTTATACACATCTGACGCTGCCGACGAAG